>Ga0182030_10018352_pt1 | contig 13420 bp, 9 predicted proteins | sample 812S3MmetaG_FD_121299 | JGI IMG/M metagenome (GOLD analysis project Ga0182030, IMG submission 121299) | Permafrost microbial communities from Stordalen Mire, Sweden - 812S3M metaG (Illumina Assembly) | ecosystem: Environmental > Terrestrial > Soil > Wetlands > Permafrost | place: Sweden... | reverse complement strand
GTCACGGCGGTGACCGTGCCGCCCGACGAACCGCCCGGTGAAAAACGCACGTCATACGCGTTCCCTGTTCGGCCGAAGGCGGTGGAGCGTGTGGTATCGCTGGCCGCGAAGTCGGGCATATTGGTCACGCCGAGCAGAATTGCACCGGCTGCGCGAAGCTTTACAACGATGGTTGCATCGCGCGGTGCAACCAATTCGTGGCCTGGGATCATGTAGCCTACCCATCCATCGGTGGTGACGAGGCCAGCGACGCTTGTGTTGGCTTTGGTCACGATGGGCACGCCCCACAAAGGGCCGGGGTGAAAGCCAGGCTGATTTGCTTCGGTGTCTTCGCGCGCGGCCGCTGCAAGCGCAGTTTTTGCCGTGACGGTCTGGACAGCTCGATAGACGCCGTTATAGCGCTCGATGCGATCGAGGTGCCATTGAACCACCTGCACGACGGTATAGCGATGTTCGCGATACAACGCATGCAGCCGATTGACAGTAACGTCGATGAGATCGCGGTCCATCGTGGCATGACTGCTGCTTGAATGAACAGGCGACGGGCGCTGGGCGAGCGATACGGGAGGGCCGAAGAGGACCAGCAGGAGGAGGAAGCGCATGCGGCCATTCTAACGGCAACGCGGAGATAGATCGCCGATCTGTTTATCGCAAGTGCAGCTCGGGCCGGTTGCGAGATTGTCAACAGGAATGCTGCATGAAAACGTTCAAGCAAGTCGACCGCAATAGCTCGGGCGCCATGAGCGATTGCATCGCAAACTGAAAGAGGACGCGACGAAACCGCCTGCAACATCCCTTCGCGCACAGCGGCGCCGGTTTGATAACTTTCGCTCTGTGTTCAACAGGGTGGGCCCGCACGAGGGCCTTAGCAATCAGGTCCGAGCGGGTTTGCGAGGGGAATCGACGCGTGGGTAAACGGTCACAACCGGCGTTGCTTAAGCCTGCGTGGGAATGAGAACCCTCTTTGAATTCGACCCACTTTATTGACCAGCGACGCGCGTGCTCCATTATGGCCGGGCGCTTGGCTCCACAAGCAGGCTGGATACATTTGAGCAGACCAAACCATCCGCGACGAAGATTCAGCCTGCAACCTTGCGGCCGACCATACAATTCCCCGGGGCTCTACGACGGAAGATAAGTTTTCTCGTGCCCTTTCCTGATAACATTCGCGAATTGATACGCAGCTTTTTCGGTTGGGGTGACGAAGCGCAGTTGTTCGTGCCGGGGCGCGCAGGTTTTCTGGCTGTCGCCCCGGTCGTTATTCTGGCTGCGCTTTCGCTATCTCTCTTTCACATCCGGCTGAAGCGTGATGGCGAGGACGAACGAATCGCTCGTGCCGTCGGTATTCGTCAACTTGATGCTCTCGACTTTCCGGTTGTAATCGAGAGCATAGGTGTAGGAATACAGATTGCAACTGACGCCGCTGAGTGTGCCATCGCTGTTGATGCGTTCGATCCCGCCCACGGCGACGCTTTCATTGGCATTGGCGCCGAAAGAGCACCAGTCGCTGAAAGTCTGGTTGAAGGTTTCGCTCGCGCCGGTTGTGTATTTCACGGTGACGGTTCCAGTGTGGCTGCCGTCAACGGCCGTGCCCAAAAGCGTCATGGCCGTATATTCCTGTCTCTCGGCGGCGGGCAGGCTTACCGTCGAACCGGGAGTTGCTCCAAGATCGACTTCGTCCGCGAGGCAGCCGGTGGTGCAGTCGGCGGCATTCACGGGTCCGAAATTGAAATCGATGCCCTTCAGCGTGAGTTGCGGAGTTGTGCCAGTGCCAAGGCCCAGTTGCTGTGCCGAGTATGCGTCGGAACATCCATTGGGGAGAGTGCAGCCGTCACCGCCGCCATCCATTCCGCCTGTGGACGGGAACGTCACGTTGTTATCGAAGATGCCGGCGAGGTTGAATTTCGCAGACAGATTCACCTGATCTTGCTTTGCCAGGCTTTGTCTTGTAAGCGTTGCCGCCAGCACCACGACATCGGGATTGTCAGGCAGGGTGAGGCTCTTTACCGGCCTGTTGGGGTCGAGGACGAAAACGTAAGCGTACAGGTTGAACGGGCCATTGGTGCTCTTGGTCCCGTCGCTATGCACCTGGTAAGGCGAGATCACTGCGAACGATTCGCCGGTATTGAACGAGGGTGAATACCAGTCGCTGAAGCTCTGCGTAAACTGCGCGCTCTTGCCATCTGCGTAGTTCACCGTGATCGTTTGTGCGGACTGTTCCCCATTGAATCCAGTGGCTAGCAATTGCAATGTCGCAAAGCTTTCCGCCGGCAGTGGAATCGTCTGCCCTTTGGCTGCGACGGCATCAGGCTGATTGGCAGGACCGAAATTGAACTGGATGCCGTTAAGAATGCGATGCGGCGTCAGCACGTTCGATGAGTAGGCATCGCCTTCGCCATCAAGCCCCGTGGTGAACGGTTTGCCGTCGCTGTAGATCGCGCTCAGGTTGTAGTCCGCCGACAGATCGACGGGCTTTCCGGCTCCGCCTGTGCCTGTAGCTGCACTCACGGCCAGCGTGATCGCCGGCGCGCTTTGCACAATATCGCCGGAGGTTCCGGAAAGTGTGAGTGGGACTGCCGGCCCGGTGGGCGTTCTGCCGCGGGCATAGAGTGAGAGTTGGCTCGACGACGTTGCTTTGGTGGGATGAAGCACTGCACTGACACCGCTGGGAAGCCCAGTCACCGCAGACAGTGTCACCTTGCCATCGAAGCCATTCTCCGGCGTCACGTTTACCGTAGCGGTCGCATTCCCTGCCTGATTGATGTAGATCGTACTGGGTGTTGCGCCGAGCGAAAAAGTGGGCAACGCGAGCGTCAGGTATGCCGGCTGCGTCAACACTCCTCCTGTGCTTGTGCCGGTCACTGCGAGGACGAGGTTTCCACCTGGGCCGGAGCCGGAGAGCGAAACCTTCAAAGTCGAAGTACCCGTACCCGAAATCGAAGCCGGCTCCAAACTAGCCGTGACGCCTGCGGGCGCTCCGAGGATATTCGCAGCCAGATCGACGGTCCCGCTGAACCCATTTCCCGACGCGAGTTGAATGGTGCTGGTGACGCCTGCCGAGCCGGGCGGGATGGTGAGAGCCGATGGCGTTGCCGACAAGGAAAAGTAGGGGACAGTTGAGGCCGGCGTCAAAGTGTTGATCAGTGCCTGTCCGTTGGGGCTTCCCCATCCCGTGACCAGATCGAAGCCAGTCTCGGCGTTGTACTGCTGGCCGAGGCCGTTGTTGTTGCTGCCGCTGGTGATGTCGTGGAGCTGGCTTGCGTAACTTGAGCCTGTGCCGATGCCATACACGGTGGGATTGAGAAATCCGGCGGCGGGAGCCTTGTTGTTGGCTGCGTTTTCATTTACCAGCGCCAGGAAGCCCGCCCAGCGGGGTGTCGAGAGGCTCGTGCCGCCGATTCCTCCCTGACAAGTTCCGCCCGCGCACCACCAGTTATCGCAATCGGCCTCGGCGCTGAGGTCAGGAACATTGCGCAAGGTCGTCGAGCCCTGGTTATTCGAATCGACGACGCCGGGGAGCTTCTGGTAAGCGGGAATGGGAAAGCCGTTGGTGCTGTAGCCGCCACTGCTGCCGCCGGTCGGGTTGGCACAGGCCAGGACGGAATTGGTGCCACCCCATGCGATCTCCGATTCCCATGCGCCGCCCGGGCCATTGGTGGTAATGTGCGTGCCGCCCACGGCGGTGATGTACGGGTCGTCTTCCGGATAGAAGGCAGGGTTGCAGTTGCCAGAGCAGTTGGGGAGCGTGTAGGCGCCGCTATCGCCGCTGGCCACGAACAGATTCTGCCCCTGCGCCGCAAACTCCATGAAGATTGGCTCGTCGGAAGTGGGGTCGGCCGGCAGCCAGCCGACGGAGGCGCTGAGCTGCCTGGCGATGTTATCGGTGGCCATCTGGGTAAACGTGTCCACGTCGTTTGAAGCTTCATACTCGATGACCGCGTTCACGCCCGGCGCCATCGAGTAGGACTGCACGATATCGGCGATGGGCTCACCGTCGTTGCAACCGCTGGGGCACGATGTATCGTAGCCATCGATCGAGACGGTAATCACCTTGCTCGAATCGAATGGCTGGTTAATCGAACTGAAATAGTTTGTGACGTCGCTGAGGTTGAAGTTGAGACCGAAGAGCCCAATGGTCTGGCCGGCGCCGGTGAGCGCGGTTCCGCCGTAGTAGGCGGCCCTGATATCGCTGCCCAGAAACTGGCCGCCCGGTCCCGAGCCGGTTGTTTCGGTGCGTAGTTCGCTTTTCGGAGCAAAACGGAGCCGCGGGCGCGGCGGCGAAAAATCATCCAGGCCTGCGATGTGCCAGAGTTGCACGCTGAGGTCGGCGGAAGGCTCGCGATCCGGCGCATAAAATGTGCGGTCATCTGTCGGATGTTTGTATTCGCCCATCTTCACGTGAAACGCCCGTTCAATGTTCGCAACCGCGCCCCGCACGCCGATGACCATGCGATTGGGGGTGGTGCGGGTCACAGTCAGCCCGTTCGCTTTAGAGAATTGGACCACGGCGTCAACGTCTTGCTGGGTCGCTCCAAAGCTCTCGGTGAATTGCTGGACGGAAAGATACTGGCGGTATCGGGAGCTTTGTGGATCGTACAGGTCGTGAAGCAAATCGTTCAGGCCGACCTGGTTGCGCAGCGGCAGCATGATGCTGAGTTTCAGTTGCTGTGTTGCAGGAAGGGGCCGAATATAGGCTGCCTGCCCGTTGGTGACGGCTTCGCGGACGTGCCGCGTCATGGCGCGTTGTTGCGCCCAAAGGGATGAGGTCGAAAGCAAAAATGCTGCTGCAAGCACAAGCGAGCTGCGGAAAGTGCCTCTGGGGGACATGATTCCACTCCTTTGAATTGTGTGCTGTTTTTCTCATTTCGGAGCGAGGGAGCTGCTTCGTCTGTCCGAGTCTTTAACGACGGCTGCTTCCTTCTCGCGCGATCCTGACACTAGAGAGTTCAGGTATTCAGAGGACGCCTCAGAGCCAAATTTCGGCGCGATTCGAATTATGCCACAGAAGGCCGACTTCGGAGACGGAAGCGCCCGGCTCTCCGTATTCCGATTCCCAATCGAGCGTCACTCCTGGTTGACTCGAAGTAAAGAGGGGCTTTTACCGGCCTCGGGGGTGACACTCAGGCCTTTTTTCCCCTGGCAAGGAGTTCGGTTTCACAGGCGTATGCGTTGGGTGTGAAGGGATAGGATGAAGTTCGACGTCGCAAAGCTCAAGGCTGCGGCTGAAGTTGAATGACTGCATTCCTCACCAGCGAAAAAGGCCCGGCAGTTTGCCGGGCCTTTCGTTTGAAAGCTTAGAGAGCAGCTCAAAGTTTCTCGTAGAATTCGCAGGCGGAGCACGAGATGTAGACGCCGCCAGGGATACCGCGCTCGCGGTCTTTGACGCGCTTGACGATGCGCGTGGGCTTGCTGCATTTGGGGCAGTCGGTCGACTTGGTTGTGTCCATGACCTTCTTGCGGTCACCTGTTTTTGCGATCTTGGCCATCTGTCGGTGTTTCTCCTTCTTAGGGTTGTCTCTGCACACATCCGCAGTGCGGACGGCTTCAACGACGCGGTTGTGGCTGGCCTCGGAGTGCAAAGGGATTTGCGGGAGGCGAGCGGAACTCGCTCGATTCAGTTTACAGCACTCGTTTCCGACGGATGGAGCTTGCGCCGCCGCGTTTGTGGAGGCCCATTCATGAAGCTGCCGCTGCGATTGGCGCAACGTTTCCGACTTGGTTCCAGAGGTGGGGCGACCGCCGAAAAGTGAGGCGTATCACTTTTTAGGCAAAATAAAAAAATAAAAAAAAGGGTGTCTCTGTAAAGAAGTTACCTGTTTTCAATGGGATACAGACGTCGACTCCTCGTAAAAATTAGATTCTAAACGACTTATTTGCAGAATCTAGACAACAAAGGCGTTACGGGAACGAATTTGATCGTTTCCGGGTTCTGAAAGCTGATCTGAAGCAAGTATGCATCTACTCGCCGAAATTATCTGCAAAGCGAATTCCGGGTGGATTCCGGTGATTCCGGCAGAGAGATATGGAAAATAAGCAGGAGGCGGGTGAAGGTTCGTGGCTTTCCCAGATATTAAAAGCGAGAGCCCCCCACGGACGAAGACCTGTCCGTGGGGGGACCCTGACAGACTCAACTTTGGCTGAATTCTCTTTGGCAACCCCACTACGGACAGTTTAGGCTGCGGCGAAGAGTTTCTGGACGGCGGCGATCAGGCCGGGAATGTCGGACTGCGCAGCTTCCGCGGCGGGTTCCCAAAGCAATTCACGCAGGGTCTGGCTGGTGATGGGACCGATGGAGACTGCCGGGACGCCATGCAGTGGCCAGGGAATGCCGGCGATCCGCGCGGCCTGGGCAAGGTGGGTGACGCTCGAAGAGCTGGTGAATGTTGCAGCGTCGATGGGCGTGGCGAGCACCTGGAGCAGGATGGATGGAGCGGCCTCCGGGAGAACATTTCGGTAGGCGTCGACGATATCGACTTGAGCGCCGACGGCGCGCAGTGCGTTGGGGATGACGTCGCGGGCGACGGCAGCGCGGGCGAGAAGGATTTTTTTGTTGTTGGCGCGGTTGCCGATGGCTTCAACCAGACTTTCCGCCACGTATGATTCCGGGACCAAGGTCACATTGAAACCGGCTTTGCGGGCGGCGGCGGCGGTGGATTCGCCGACTGCGGCTACCTGCCCGCCGGCCACATCAAGCGAAATCTTCAACGTGTCGGAGCGATCTTTGAGGGCGCGCACCGCATTCGCACTGGTGAACAACAGCCAATCGTAGGTCGGAAGGTTCTTAAGTGCAGCGTCGAGCGGGGCGTAATCTTCGGGTGGCTGGATTTCAAGCACCGCGACCTCGGCCGGCTCAGCGCAGAGGGCGCGCAAACCATCGCTGAGCCTGCCTGCCTGGTGAGCGGCGCGGGTTACGAGAACACGGCGTCCGGCAAGCGGAAGTGAACTCAACGGGCAGCCTCGGCGGCGGCAGCGAGCAGTGGGCCAGCTCCAGCGTCGAGAAGCATCTGAGCTGTTAATTGCCCAAGCGTTTCGGGGCTTGAGGAACCGGCGGGCACCCGATGGATGATGCGAATGGCGGTGCCCGTTGCGGGGTCAGCGACCACGCCGAAGACCTCGTCATACGGATCGGCATGGCCCGTTTTTTGCCCGCTCGCGAGTGGACGCGGACGGCAGTGGATGCCGATGGGAACCTGGCAACCGCCTCCCAGAGCGGCGAGGGCTGTGCGTTCGACGGTGACGGCGAAGCGGGTGGCAGGGTCATTGAGGAAAGCAATTGCGGCCAATGTGGCCTGGTCGCCTTTGCGGGTCTCGATGCCGAGCGAACCCTGGCCGGCCGCGGGGCAGAAATCCTTCGGGTCAAGGCGTTCGCGGACCCAGTCGGTTTTCTCGAGACGATCGAGGCCGGCGGCGGCGAGGAGGATGGCATCGACCTGGCCTTCGGCGAGTTTGCGCAGGCGAGTATCGACGTTGCCGCGAAATTCAACCGCATCAATGTCGGGGCGAAGAGCGCGTAACTGGGCGCGGCGGCGCTGGCTGCTGGTTCCGACGCGCGCGCCCTGCGGCAATGCGGATAGCGCAGAAAACTTCAACGAGACAAACACATCGCGCGGATCGACGCGGGGAGGCGTGGCCGCCAGTTCAAAGGGCTCGGGCAATTCGGTGGGGAGGTCTTTGAGCGAATGGACGGCAAGATCGACGCGGCCCTCGGCGAGGGCGTCCTCGATTTCTTTGGTGAACATGCCCTTGGAGCCGACCTGGGCGAATGTGACTTCCTGGAGGCGATCGCCGGTGGTTTTGATGATCTCGATTTCAATGTCGTGGCCCGCGCCGCGCAGCAAGCCGGCAATGTGGTGGGCCTGCCAGAGGGCAAGCTGCGAACCACGGCTTCCGATTCTCAACTTCATCGGCGCGTCTCCAGACTTTCGGCGGTCATGGCCGCGTTCTCAATTTTTGCCGATTCTCGCGTTTCTGTTTTTGCAGCTTTGGCCGGGCTCTCGGGGAGTGTGTGTTCGGACTCGCGTTCGCCGGCAGCCGCAGAGACCTGCCAAGCCTCGCAGAGCGCGTCGAGCCGCGCCTGATCGCCTTCGCGCGCTGCTTGTTTCAGGGCCTGCATGGGGGGATGAAGAAACTTGTTGACGAGCCCGCGGGTAAGGGCCTCGACGGCGGACAACTGCTCCGCGGTGAGGGCGCCCAGGCGACCTTGCATACGGCGCAGTTCCGCCTGGCGAATGTCTTCGGCCTGGCGCTGCATGGCGACGATGGCAGGGGCCACGTTCACCGTGCGCTGCTTCTGCTGGAAACGCTCGACTTCGGTGGCGATCAGGGATTCTGCGTCGCCGGCTTCACGGCTGCGCGCCTCAAGATGGGCGGCAGCGACGGCCTGGAGATCGTCGATGTCGTAGACGAAGATGCCTTCCAGATCGCCCATGGCCGGGTCCACATCGCGGGGCACGGCGATGTCGATAAAGAACATGGGGCGGTTGCGGCGGCGGTGCATGAAGGCCTGCCCATGCTCCTTGCGGAAGATGGGGTGGGGCGCGCCGGTGGAGCTGATGACGATGTCGGCGTCGCTGGCGGCCTCATGCATCTGGTCGTAAGGAATGACCTGGCCCTTGAAGGCCTCGGCCATGCGGCGGGCGCGTTCCTGGGTACGGTTGCTGACCAGGATGGCGCCGGCGCCTTGCTGCACGAGGTGGCGGGCGGCGAGCTCGCTCATTTTTCCAGCGCCGACGAGGAAGACGGTGCGGCCTTGCAGCGAGCCGAAGATCTTTTTTGCGAGCTCGACGGCCACGGAGGCGATGGAGACGGAGCTGGATCCGATTTCGGTTTCGGAGCGGACTTTCTTGGCGGCAGCAAAGGCGGACTGCAGCAGGTGTTCAAGCTGGCCGGAGACGGTTCCGGCGGCGCGAGCCACGGCGAAGGCCTCCTTGACCTGGCCGAGAATCTGGGGTTCGCCGACAACCATGGAGTCGAGACTGGCCGCGACGCGAAAGAGGTGGCGCACGGCATCGTGATCGGACCGCTTGTAGATGTGAGGTTCGAGCAGGGAGCGCTCGAGCCCGAAGTGCTGGTTGAGGAATCCCGTGAGATCGGTATTGGGGTCTTCAACCTCGGCGATCAGTTCGACGCGATTGCAGGTGGAGACGATCATGCATTCGGTGACGCCTTCAACGGCGGCAAGAGCGCGCGTTGTCTCGGGCAGCTCGTCGCGCGAGATGGCGATGCGTTCGCGCAGGGCGATGGGAGCCGTTTTGTAGTTGACGCCGATGAGGCTCAGTGTCATGGGGCACCGAACCTGTGCACGTGGCTGAAGAGGTTGGCGGTCCAGACGACAACCATGACGGCGAAGACGGCACCGGAAAGGTAAGCAGCCCGGCGCCCTCGCAGGCCGGCGGTTCGCCGGACGAGAAGAAGCAGGACGTAGATTACCCAGCTCACGAAGGCGGCGATGATCTTGGGATCAAGAAAATACGATGCGCCGAGCGAGGTTTCCTGCGCAAGAACCGATCCTATGACCAGGCCGACGGTCATGCAGGGAAAGCCGAACTCGAGCATGGCTTCGGAGATGCGTTCGAGCGTGTCAAGTGGTGGCAGCCAGTCCAACGGCGCCCACGAAGAGCCTTCGGCGGCAAGAAGACGGGCCTTGGGCTTGGTCTTCAGGCGGCGTTCCTGAAAGAGATAAAGGATGGAGGCAAGCAGGCTGAAGCCAAGGGCGACATAGGCCAACAGAAGAGCCGTAATGTGCGCGATGAGCCAGCTGACGCGAACGCCCTGCGAGGGGAACGAATAGCGCTCGGTGCCCAGCGCGGGGATGAAGACCATGAAGAACGTTACGGGAAAAGCAAAGAGTCCGAGCGAGATGGCGTCGTAGAGCCACCACACCAGGAAGAAGACGGTGACAACGACAAAGCCGAGGATCGACTGGACTTCGCGGAGGCCGACGGGAACCCAGTGATGGGCCTGCAAGAGCATTTCGACCACGGAGACGAAGTGGAAGAACCAGGCCATGCCTCCGAGGTGAACACACCATCTGCGCCAGCGGTCGACTTTGTAGAGCACGGCCGGGAAGACGGCGATGCTAGCCGACGCATAGAGAATGGCTGCAACTCGAAGCCAGAGCAGGTACATATCGATCTTCACCATATAGGCGTAACTGCTCAGTATACTGTGATCCAAATCACCCTTTTGATTGTTGAGCCTGCGATACGGGAAGGATGCCGCGGCGAGAGCGGAAAAGCCGCCCTTTTCTCTGCGATGTCAGGGGCTTGCAGGGATGGTGCGCGCTCGCCTGGCGACTGTTTATGGCTTCAGGCGGGTCTTGGCTTTCGTCTTCTTCGCCATCCCGCCGGTTGGTACGCGCCTCCGGATGGGTGATGGGGGTCACCAGTAAGCAAGCGGAATGGGAGGATAATTCGGCGTAGGAATGAATTCAGTCCGAAAGGGCCCAAAGTGCCGCACACATTTCTCTTACTGCGTCTTTTGAAATCCGAAATGGACCAACTTGATCTCCTGAGAGAACTGGAACTCAAACAGAAGGCATCTCTTCCCAGCGAGCAGGAGCGGATTCAACACAAAATCGACCTCGTCATGGACGAGATTTCGCAACTCACGAGGAAGATTCAGGATCTTAAGGCGAAGCGGGAGTTCGCGACGGAGTCCTGATGGGAAAGCCGGGGCAATCTTGCAGGATTGCTGAGACAACGTTGCCCTGAAACGGCAATCGAGGCGGCCCGCGCTACAAGCCCTTCTGCATAACGGCCAGGCCGGCCTTGGATACTTCCACATCGTCTTCGGACTTGCCTCCGCTGAAGGAGACAATGATGTGGCCTCCTTTGATTTCAGCGACCACTCCGCCTTGCCATCCGAATTCGCCGGTCATCGGCGGGCGTTTGGCGGTGCCACTATTGACGAGCGTGTCGGCCATTTCGGCGGACTTGGCGTAGGCGATGCCGAGCAGGTTGTTTCCCTTGCTTGTGCCGGTGGGCTCGTCTTTCATGCGACTAACGACGGCCATCTTCGACGACCAGCCCTGGACGGTGTCGCCGGGCGCGTAGTTGACCACGGCGACGCCGCCAATTTTCAGCTCGTCGGCCTTTTGCTTCATTGCCTGAAGGGCTCGGGTAGCGAGGGCATCGAACTTCTTCGCACTGACTGACCGCGGAGCGTCTGATGCCGCTGCACTGACAGAGGTTATAGAGGACGCAGCCGCAATCCACAGAGCAAGAATCAGAATCCGAGCCTTCATTGCTTCCCTTTCCACTATGCTTTCGGCTTGTAAATCAGTCCGATCACGATGCCGGTGATGAGCCACTCCAGAAAATAGGCGGCTGCGTTTTGGAGAGTCAGCTTGAGACCGACATTCAGATTGACGTAGTTGTGGAGGACAAAGCCGAAGACCACGAAGAGGCCGATGAGCGCACCGAGCGCAGCACCCTGCGTCAGGCCGGATCCGCCGCTGTAGAGCTGCGCGTAGAAGACGGCGACGATGAGAATAGAGAGGAAAGTTGCGGCCATGCCCACCGGCATGTGGCTCATCTGTCCATCCTTGTCGCGGAAGATGGAAGGGTATTTGCGGGATTCATTGATGAGCGAAGGAACCAATGCGAAAAGTGCGGCGCCGACGGCAAAGTAGGCGACAAATCCGCCGAGGGCGGCGAGGATAACGCGTATCGGGTTCATGAAGTTTCCTTTCTCAGGCGGCGGTAGGCGAGAAGGCGATGGGCCAATTTATCCGCTGGCCGCGGCTTGCGTCAAGGAATTCCAACTCAGGTTTCCACAGCCGGGCGCAAGCTTACTCGGTGCAACTGACCCGTGCGATCACGATAGTCTTTAAGCCAGCGTGATTCGAGAAGATGAACAACCCGTAGCACTCCCCGTGACGCAGCTGGAGGAGGATTCAGCGGGAAATCGAGCGTCCGAGTCGGCGAAGGCCGGGCCGGCGATTGCCGCAGACAGCGCCCTCGCGGACCTGACGCCATTCATGCGCCAGTGGACGGCGGCCAAACGCGAAAATCCCGATGCCCTGCTCTTCTTCCGCATGGGCGATTTTTACGAGCTGTTTTACGACGATGCGGTGACGGTGAGCCGCGAGCTGCAACTGACTTTGACGGCTCGCGATCGGGAACGCTCGCAGCCCATGTGCGGCGTGCCCTACCACGCGGTGGAAAGCTACCTGACGCGGTTGCTGCGCAAGGGATATCGCATCGCCATCTGCGACCAGATGGAAGATCCCAAGCTGACCAAGAAGATTGTGCGCCGCGAAGTAACGCGCGTGCTCACTCCGGGAACGGCGCTCGATAGCGCACTGGGCCAGGAGCAAAACAATTTTCTGGCAGCGCTGTTCGAGTCTCGATCAGCCACGGAAGCCATGGCCGCGACTGCTTTGCTGGATGTTTCGACGGGGGAGTTTCGAACCGCGGAGTTTACAGGCGTCGACGCGCATGCACAGGCTGTGGATGCACTGCTGAAGGCGGGCCCAAGCGAGATATTGCTGCCCACGAGCGCGGAGCTGCCGACGCTGCTGGAGCGCATACCGGCACGGACGCGCGTGGAGGACTGGGTGTGGACGCGCGACTCTGCTGTGCCGCTGGTGGAGCGGCAACTGAATGTGCGAACGCTTGAAGGATACGGGCTCGACCGGCATCCGCTGGCAGCGATTGCCGCGGGTGCGGTGCTGCATTACGTGCGCACCACGCAGAAGATCGAAGCGCTGCACATCGACAGCCTGAAATTCGAAGAACATTCGACAGCGCTCGAACTGGACCAGGTTACGGTGCGCAACCTTGAATTGATCGAGCCTCTCTTTGTGGGTCAGGATAATCGCGCGACGCTGGTGTACACGCTCGACCAGTGCCTGACGCCCATGGGCAAGCGGCTGCTGCGCGGAACAATTCTGAGGCCGCTGGTCGATACGCAGGTACTTGAGGCGCGGTATGAAGCGATCGCCGAGGCGCACGGAGATTTGGTCAGGCGCGAAGAGATGCGGCGGGCGTTTGGCGGAATTCTGGATCTGGAGCGGTTGCTGGCGCGGCTTTCACTGGATTCGGCCGGACCGCGCGATGTGCGCGCCATGGCGGCAAGCCTGCGCAGGTTGCCGGGATTGAAGAACGCGCTCGATGCAATGCGGGCTCCGGTGTGGCGCGAGATTCAAGGGAAGCTGGATGCTCTTGAAGATGTGACCGCGCAGATTGAATCTACGCTGATGCCGGAACCCCCGCTGACGCTTGCCGATGGCGGAGCGATCGCGGCGGGCGTGGATGCGGAGCTCGACGAGCTGCGCGGGATTTCTTCAACGGGCCGGCAATCGATTGCCGCGATTGAGGAGCGCGAGCGACAGCGTACGGGAATTGGTTCACTGAAGGTTCGATACAACACCGTGTTCGGCTACTACATCGAGATCACGAAGGCGAATCTCGCGATG
>Ga0182030_10018348_pt1 | contig 13422 bp, 7 predicted proteins | sample 812S3MmetaG_FD_121299 | JGI IMG/M metagenome (GOLD analysis project Ga0182030, IMG submission 121299) | Permafrost microbial communities from Stordalen Mire, Sweden - 812S3M metaG (Illumina Assembly) | ecosystem: Environmental > Terrestrial > Soil > Wetlands > Permafrost | place: Sweden... | reverse complement strand
GCCTCGTTCATCTACCGCCAGAACAACTCGCGCTACATCGGCGTTCAATTCTCGGTGGAGGGGCGGGATCTCGCGGGCGCAGTGACCGACGCCATTCAGCAGGTCAATAAAAAGGTGAGCCTACCTCAAGGATATCGGCTGGATTGGGGCGGCGAGTATTCGGAATACACCGCTTCGCGCGCGCAATTGAGCGTGATCCTGCCGCTGACCTTGTTCCTGATATTTCTCCTGCTCTTCGCCCTCTACAGTAATTTCAAATTTCCCTTCATCACCGTGCTCGGTGTGCTGCTGTCGGCGCCGGTGGGCGGCATCGTGGCGCTCTGGATCAGCGGCACGCCGTTCTCGGCGTCTTCCGGCATCGGCTTTCTGGCCCTGTTTGGCGTTTCGGTGCAGACGGCCATTGTCTACATTTCCTATGTCAACGAACTTCGACGCGATGGGACTCCGCTCCCCGAGTCCATCCGTCAAGGCGCCATCCTGCGCTTGCGTCCTATCATGATGACGGCGCTGGTCGCTGCCTTGGGGCTGCTGCCCGTGGCTTTGGCCACAGGCGTCGGCACCGATACTCAACGGCCGTTCGCGCTGGTCATCGTCAGCGGTTTGTTCACCCGCCTGTTGATCAGCATCTTCCTAATGCCCGTGCTTTACACCCTGGTCGCCCGCTCCGGAGACCGGCTGGAAGTGTGAGCTTAGAAATCTCTCGAGCGGCTTTGCAAGGTAAGTCGATGCAAGAATTCTTGCGCGCTGAGCTCGAGCGGCTGGCCGCGCGCCCGTCGATAGATGCCTGGCTGCAGCAGGTGCGCAAGAGAAAGCGCGCCACACAAACTCGCGTCTCCACCAAGCAGATTCTCGAGAGCAGAAGCGCTGACCGGCGTTGAGTATTGTTGTTGATTCGTCTGTGATAGTGGCCGCGCTCCTTGACAGTGGCCCCCACGGCGCTCGGGCGGAGAAAGTTCCGGCGGGAGGTTCGCCATACGCGCCTCAGCTGGCACGTCTCGAGGCTACGAACATATTTCGCCGGCTGGAAAGGGCAGAGCTGATCACGACGGCAGACGCGAACGCGGCGTATGACGATCTGATGCAACTCGACATGGAACTGTTTTCGTTCGAGCCCTTCGCCGACCGGGTTTGGGAGCTACGCCACAACATGACGAGTTACGACGCGTGGTACGTCGCCCTCGCCGAAGCGCTCAAGCTCTCGCTTGCAACATTAGATGCGCATCTTGCAAGATCAAACCGAGTCACATGCGAGTTGCTGACTCCCGGGCCCTGAGAAAGGTTATGAAGCTGTGGGCTACGTCCTCAAGTCGCGATTTGGACGAAAGGGTGAGTGGCGTCCACGGAAGTCCACCAACAGCCACACCTTTTGCGGGTCAGATTTGAGGGTAACGTTGTCTTCGTTCTTGAAAATAACTTTAAAGTCCGCGGGATAACGACCGCTTTGGATTCCCTCCCTGCATAGCTCTCTTCGTGGGCTCACCCAATGTCCTCAGGCAACGGTTTGATCTCGCTCGATTCACGGTTCAGGCGCCCCGCGAGCAAAACAGCCTGCGTGCGATTCGCGGCACCCAGTTTGCGCAAGATTGCGGTCATGTGCGCTTTGACTGTCGCCTCCGTGATCTGCAGATCCTCTCCGATTTGCTTGTTGAGCAGTCCGGCGCAAAGCATGCCCAGGACCCGAAACTGCTGCGGTGTCAACTGCGCCATCCGTTGGCCGATCTCGAGCGCATTCTGGTCTGCCTCGGGTTCCCTCTCCAGGATCGAGCTGGCCTGCGGCACGACCTCACCGCACAGGACGGCATGAACATTTTTGCCGATGGTGGCAGCATCGGCGGATTTGGACACGAAGCTCTGCGCGCCGAATGCCAATGCCTGGCGCACGGTGCGCGGATCGTCGGACGCCGAGACCACGACGATGGGCAGCTCCGGGCGTGACCCTCGTAGGTGTGCGAGGGCATTGAACCCGTAGGCGCCGGGCAGGTTGAGATCCAGCAGCAGCAAATCTATGCGAGGATGCCGATCGAGCGCGTCGAACAGGCCGGCGACGCTGTCCGCCTCGAATATCTCACAATTCGTGCAGGCGGCCGCAACCGCGCCCTTGAGCGCCAAGCGGTACAGCGGATGATCATCGACGATGAGGACTTCGTATTTCAGCGGTCCGCAGGTCATGGGTCATGCCGCGGCGGTGCGTCGCGCCTGCCGCCGGAACGCACATAGCAAGGCTCGCAGCGCCGCCGGCCGCAACGGCTTATGCAGCAGCGGATATCCCGCGGTTCGCGCCGCGAGGATTAATTCAGCATCGTGATCGGCACTGATCAGCGCCGCAGTGAGCGTCGTCCTTCGCGACCCGCACAAACGCTGCAACAATTCGATACCGTCGACGCCGTCGCCCAGATGATAGTCGGCGAGGACGGTGTCGAGGTCGGATTGGTCGCACAATCTGCTGGCTTCCGCGCTGTTGCTCGCCTTGAGTACGTGGACGCCCCATTGCCCCAGCAATGCCTCCATCCCATCGAGGATCGCACTGTCGTTGTCGATGCACAGTACACGTAGACCCTGCAGATTGGTAGGGTTCTGCGCGTGCATGTGGTGCTCGATGCTGCGAGTGCGTTGCGTGCCGATTTCGCGAGCTACGCGGATCCCAAACATCGAGCCGCGTCCGGGATGGCTGGCAAACGAGAGGGCATGTTGCAAAAGCTTTGCGAGCCGATCGCAAATCGACAGGCCGAGTCCCAGACCCTTCTCGCCCCAAGGCGAGTCATGTTCGAGCCTACTGAACTCCGCGTACATCTTCTGGCGTTGGTGCAGTCGTATGCCGGGCCCCGTGTCATACACGGCAATCTCGAGTTCGCCACCGCGCCTGCGGCAACCGACCAGCACGCCGCCACGCTCAGTGTAGCGCAGCGCATTGGAAAGATAGTTTTGCAAGATCCGGCGCAACATCGAGCGATCGCTACGCACGACTTCCCGGCTGTCGACGATACGAAGCTGCAGTTTTCGAGCTTGTGCGAGCGGCGCATATTGGCGGTGCAGCTCCTCGAGTAGATCAATGATCGGAAAGCTGATGACATCCGGTTTGAGCACACCACTGTCCAGACGGGCGCTGTCGAGCAAATCGGTGAGAAGCTCCTCCGCGGCGCGCATCGAGTCATCGATGCGGCTGGCCAGCTCCTGAACCTCTGGGTATGCGCGCGCCTTCGACTCGAGAGCTGATACGAAGAGTCTCGCCGCGTTGAGCGGCTGCAGCAGATCATGACTGGCAGCGGCGAAAAACCGCGTCTTGCTTTTATTCGCGGCTTCGGCCTCCAGTTTGGCAAGGCGCTGCGCTTCGAGCGACGCACTCAGTTCTGAGGTGCGATGTGCGACGCGCTCCTCCAGCCCCTGCTTGGCCTCGAGGAGTGCTCGTTCGTGGCGCTTGAAATCCGTGATATCCGTGTAAGTCGTGACGAAGCCGCCGCCCGCCATCGGTTGACCGTGAATGCTGTACACCCGTCCGTTGCGACGCACTCGTTGAAACGTATAGGCAGTGCCGGCCCGCAGGTGCGCCAGTCGTTTTTCGACTTGAGCCTCGGGATCTCCCGGTCCAAGCTCTCCGCGCGCGGCGTTCCATCGCAGCAATTTGACGATCGGGCGCCCGACCGTGACCAGTCCGTCGGGGTAGTCAAATAGCTCCAGATATCGCCGATTCCACGCCACCACGTGCAATTGCGCGTCGACCACGCTGATCCCTTGCGTGACGTTTTCCATCGTCGCCTGCAACAACTGTCGGCTGAAGCGCAACTCTTGTGACGTCTCGTCGAGTAGATCGGCGACTTCATCGACGTCGAGGCCCTTGCGGTGCAGCGCGTGCGTGAGTACGACGCGCGCCGATGAGGCGCCGATCGACGCAGCCAATGCGCGCTCGACATGTTTCACGAGTCCCCGATCGGCAGCTTCCGACGGCTTCGGCAGAGCGCGACGGGTTTGAGCGACATATTCGCGAAGCGCCTGGCTGGCGGCAGGGCCGCCTAGAATTCTCGATGCCACAGTCTCGAGATCGCCCACTTTGCAGTTGATCGCGTGCAGCCCGACCGCGGGCTGTTTGGGGGCTACGAAGGCCCGGGCGGCCAGGCGTTCCTGAAGAGTCGCGCCGCGGCGCGCCGATACGATGAGCATCACGAGTACATTCAGCGACAGCGCCAAAAGCGCCCGAGTTCCTACTGTATCTCCTCCGAATGCGTCGGCCAGCGAATGCGGCAACAAACGAAGTACGTCGGGCCACGCGAAACCGTGCGCGGCCACGATTCCCCCGGCGAGATTGGGCAGGAACAATATAAAGGCCCAGGCGGTGAAGCCGCTCAACATTCCCCAAAATACGCCCGCACGGCTGGCACTCCTCCAATAGAGCGCAGCGAACATGGCCGGCGCAAATTGCGCCACGGCGGCGAAGGCCAGCTGGCCGATTGCGGCCAGGCTGATCGAGCCAGACGCGGAGCGGTAGTATGCGAAGGCCAACAGCGCGAGCGACACAATGACGGCGCGCCTCACCCACAGCACGCGCTTCCCCAAGCTCGCGCCATCCTCCAGTCGTTGTCGCCACAGCAGAGGCGCAGCTATGTCGTTCGAGATCATCGTAGCCAACGCGGTGCTGGAGACCACCACCATCGCTGTGGCTGCCGAAAGACCTCCCAGAAACACCAAAACGGTAAGCCAAGGAACTCCATAGCTCATCGGCAGCGTCAGAATAAGAGAATCCGACGCGGTATGCAGCGAGAGCCCGTCGATCGTGCCAAGCGCCACAACAGGAATGACGACTGCCGAGAAGATTCCGAGATACGCGGGCAATAACCAGCGCGCCGTCTTTAGGTCCTCGGTGCGCGCGCATTCGACCACCGCGACCTGGAATTGCCGCGGCAGACAGAAAATCGCTCCCGCTGCGAGCAACGTAACTATCAACGTGTTGCCGTTGAGCAGGGTTGCGCTTTGTGCGAGCTGCACGGGAAGCACCCAAGGTCGTCCGCGCAGATGTAGGCACGCAAATACGCCGACCGCCACGAAAGCCAGCAGCTTCAGCACGGATTCAAATGCTATGGCCAGCATCAATCCTTCACGGTGTCGGGTTGCATCGACGCGTCGAGCGCCGAATAGCACTGCGAACAGCGCCATCATCAGCGCGACCGCAAGGGCTGTATCCCGATACCACGGCACATGGCGCGCAGTTGCCGCGGTCAACACATCGACACTGGTGGCGACGGCTTTGTACTGCAGAGCGATGTAGGGAATGGCGGCGGATAGCGCAATCAAGGTCACTAACACGGCAAGAGCGCGGCTCTTGCCGAATCGAGAGGCGATGAAATCCGCGATCGAACTGACTTTGTGTGCGCGTCCGATCCGCGCCAGCCGTTCCATGAAAGGTAGCGCGAAGAGGAATACCAGCGCGGGCCCCAGGTAAATCGGCAAATAACTCCAGCCGTCGCGCACGGCGGAGCCGACCGCACCGAAGAATGTCCAAGATGTGCAGTATACGCCGAGCGCGAGCGAGTAAATGAAGGGTCGCAGGCGGCGCTGGTTGGGATAGGTTCGTTGGCGTTCGCCGTAGAACGCGATACCGAACAGACAGCCAAGATATGTCAATGCGAGCAATGACAGAAGCCAGCTCGAAAACATGCTACCCCCTCGATCCCCACTCTATGCTCGCGATCGAACTAACACAAATGGCGGGATTTCTATTCACCCGCGCTCACGGGCCGTCGAAAGCAAGCGGCTATCGACCAAAGTCGAATGGCATGGCGGGAATGTATGGACCTAGTATCGGCTGACGATCCTGAGCCATCAATAACTGCTATGCGCACCATTGTGCGCAGCCGGAAGCGGACGCCGGAAACGAATAGCTCCGCGGGCTGGAGGCGATCGATCGCCGGTACAGGCGCGCTTTGGGGATAACTCTGCCGAGGGAGAAACCAATGAAACAGAGCAATAAATTGATTGCGGCACTTGCCCTGGCGTTGATGTGGGGTCCAGCACCAGCCGAGGTGAAAGACCCGTTGCCTGATAGTCTGTCCCTGGGCGGCGTCACGCTGTATGCCACGATTGACGTGGGTTACGCCTACCAGAACAATGGCGTTCCGCTCAGCAGCCAGTACATAGACGGTCTCGAATATCAAGCCTTTACGACGACGCGGAATTTCTCGGGCTCGCAGTCGACCATCGCGGAGAGCGGTCTAGAGCAATCCAAGATCGGCATCCGGGTGTCCGAGCCCATCGTCGACGGCTTCACCCTCGTGGCGAGAACCGATACCGGCTTCAATCCGCTGTCAGGCCAGTTGGCCGACGCTTGCGGATCCCTCTACACGAACAGCACTAGGCCGCAAGGACAGCAAACGGCGAATGCCGACAGCAGCCGCTGCGGTCAAGCCTTCAACGGCGTGATCTGGGGCGGTGTGAGCAGCAAGACCTATGGCACGCTCAGCATCGGCCGACAGCAGTCGCTGCAGCTCGACGCGCTCGCCGTGTACGACCCGCAAACTCTCTCGTATGCGTTCTCGTTTCTCGGCTATTCGGGGTTCAACGCAGGCTCGGGCAGTACGGAGGCGGCGCGCTTGGACAACTCGGCCAAGTATGCGTATGTCTACGGCCCCGTCCGTGTGTCGGCCCTGTACTCGAACGGCGGCCAGGATACCGGTGTAATCGGAAAATCGTATGGCGTGGATGTCGGCGCGACCTTCCACGGACTCTCGGTCGACGCGGTTTACCAGAATGAAAAGGGCGCCGTCAACCTGAGAAGCTCCTTGGACAACCTCCCGGGCCCCCCGGGGTACTACGTCGTAGCGACCAGCGGATTGAATGCGTACATCTCCAATGACAGGTCGTATAACCTGATGGGCAAGTACACCTTCGAGTTCGGCGATCCGAAGGACAAGCTCACGGTGTATGCGGGCTACTCCCACATCGAGAAGGCGCATAGCAACTATACGGTCGGCAGTGCCCAGGACAATACGCCGATTAATGTCGGGATCGACATCAACAGCACGGCGATTTACGACATGGAATGGGCGGGCGCGCGCTACGCGATGAGTAGCGGCTGGAACTTCATCGGCGCGGCCTATTACATCACCCAGAACAACTGGACCATCGGGCTGGGGCCGGACGGCACGCAGGGACTCGGCTGCGCCGCGGCGGGCCTGCTGTGCGCGGGCACCTTCAGAGAGGCATCGATCGTCGTGGACTACATCATCAACAAACACTATGACGTTTATAGCGGTGTGAACTGGTCGGAGGTCACGAAGGGTCTCGCGAGCGGTTTTCCCGGCACACCCGGCGCCAACGCGACCACCGGCAGCGAGAATCAAACGACCATCATGTGGGGCTTTCGGATCAGAATCTGAGGGCTAGAGACACACGCGAGGAGATGACATGGCTATCAGCACAACCGCAGGCACGCTGCCGAAGGGCGAGGAGGGCTCGCGGAACGATTGGTTGGTGATTGGCGCCTCCTCGCTCGGAACCGTGTTCGAATGGTACGACTTCTACCTGTACGGGCTGCTCGCCGCCGTGATCAGCGCGCAGTTTTTTTCAGGCGTCAATGACACCACGGGCTTCATCTTCGCGCTGGCCGCGTTTGCCGCGGGATTCGCCGTGCGGCCTTTCGGAGCGCTGGTGTTCGGGCGGCTCGGAGATCTGGTCGGCCGCAAGCACACCTTCCTGATCACCATGAGCATCATGGGCGGCGCGACGTTTGCAGTGGGCCTGTTGCCGAACTACGCGACGGCGGGGGTCGCTGCGCCGGTGCTCTTGATCGCGCTGCGGCTGTTGCAAGGCCTGGCGCTGGGCGGCGAGTACGGCGGCGCGGCGACCTATGTCGCCGAACATGCTCCGCCCGGCAAGCGGGGTTTTTTCACCAGTTGGATACAGACTACCGCGACCTTGGGTCTGTTCGCCGCGCTTCTAGTGGTGATCGGCACACGGATCTATGTTGGCGAGGACGCCTTCAAAGTCTGGGGCTGGCGCATACCGTTTTTGGTGTCCATCCTGTTGCTGGCCGTCTCGCTGTGGATCCGGATGCAACTGGCCGAAAGCCCCGTATTCCTTAAGATGAAAAATCAGGGAACCACATCGAAGGCGCCGCTCAAGGAAGCTTTCGGACAGTGGCGCAACCTCAAAATCGTCTTGATCGCCTTGCTGGGCGGCGTAATGGGGCAGGCCGTGGTGTGGTACACGGGTCAGTTTTACGCTCTGTTCTTCCTGGAACGAATGCTGCGGGTCGACGGTGCAACGACCAATATTCTAACTGCCATCGCCCTTGCCCTGGCGACGCCGGGATTCGTGTTTTTCGGCTGGCTATCCGACAAGATCGGCCGCAAACCGATCATTTTGGCCGGCTGTCTTCTCGCCATTCTGACTTATTTCCCCTTGTTCGAGTCGCTCACCCGATACGCCAATCCCGCCCTGTACAAGGCGCAAGCAGCGGCGCCGGTGTCGGTGTACGCTGATCCTGGACAGTGCTCTTTTCAATTCGATCCCATCGGCAAGAACAAATTCGACTCGACCTCCTGCGATATTGCCAAGAGCTACCTCGCCAAGGCCGGAGTCTCATACTCGCGAATCGACGCGCCGAGCGGGGCAGTTGCTGAAATCCGCAGCGGATCAACCACACTGACCGCCCCGGATCCTAGAGTCCTTACCGGCAAGGATCGCAAGGACGCGATCTCGAAGTTTCAAGGCGCCACGAAATCGGCCTTGGCTGCGGCCGGATATCCCGACAAGGCCGATCCTGCAACCATCAATAAACCTCGCGTGGTGTTGATACTGTTTATATTGGTGCTGTACGTCACCATGGTGTACGGCCCCATCGCGGCGATGCTGGTGGAATTGTTTCCCGCCAGAATTCGCTACAGTGCGATGTCGCTCCCGTACCACATTGGGAATGGGTGGTTCGGAGGATTTCTGCCGACGACGGCCTTCGCGATGGTCGCGGCAACGGGCGATATTTACTATGGACTCTGGTATCCCATCGTCATCGCGGGAGCGACCTTGGTTATCGGCTTATTCTTTCTACCGGAAACCTTCAAGAGAAACATCGACGCCTGATAGATCCTACGGACGGATCTGCCTAGACCGCAGAATGCGTCCGCTAGGCGCCCCCTGCATTGCTGACCGAACGAACGGCGCCGACCGCGCGGATCGATATGGGTTTTGGAGCCCAAGGCGCTGCCAGCATTCATAGAGGATGAGCCCGCGGTCTTAACGTCCAGCGACGTTGCGCTCGCGGCGTTTCACTTGTCGGAGAGAGATGTAAGTATCTGATAAATATATATTTATAGCGCCTCGATCGAGCTGAAAATCCGCTTGTCGGGGGGTCGATTCGGCCCCTGACACAGAGGGGGGTAGGTCCGATGAATCAACTGGGATGCGCAGACTCGGGCCGACGCCGATAACCGTGAAGAAGCGTGCGGCGAACGCCCAACATGGGCCCCCGCGATGCCAAGGTTGAGTAGTCCAGTTAAGAATAACCTGGCGATTCAATTGGCAACTCCTCGGGATCGACTCGTGTGCTTAGCTGTTGCGGGGAATTCGCGGTGCAGGAAAATCCGCAGCTAAGGCTGGCCCCTATTGGATTACTACTGTCACGCGTTCGACGCTGCGCACTGCGCGAACGCCAAACTGCGAAGCACGTCGCGCGCTTCGAGGTCGTGCGGCGCGCTGTTACGGTATCATCCGACTGCGATGCCAACCCTACCGCCCACTCCTACATTCCTGAGTTCCTGCATGCGCGTCTCCCGAAGTGCCAGAACGGTGCTGCCGCTCCTGGTCCTCCTGCTCTGCTCCGCGTGCGCCTCCTCGGGCAGCCGCATCGAGGGAACGGACGACCCACCGCTGGTCGCGGTTACCGTCCCCGCGCCCGAAGTGCGGGACGTCCCAGTGGCCGCAAGCGAAGCCAAAGACGAGGGTGAGGCCGAGGTTCCGGCGGCCGTCGCCGAGTCGGAGCAGCGCGAGACGCCACCCAAGACTCACGACTTGCCGGAGTTGGTCGTGGAGGGTCGCGAGCGCCACCTCGTCATCCGCGACTTGGTCGCCGAGGGTCAGGCGCGGCTGCGCGACGTAGAACTGCATTATGCCTTCATCGGTACGGGCGGGCGTGAGACGCTGCGTGGCCGGCCGGTCGCCTTCGCTTTGTGGAGCGACGTGCAGAAGAACTGGACCATTGCGCATTTGGAGATCCCGCGCCCGCCGGTGAAATGGAAGCCCGGCCACGGACCAATGCCCTTCACAATGCTCACGCCCGGCATTGAGGCGCGGCACGTGCAGGGCACAGGGGCCGAGCGGCTGATGTTCGCATTCTCACGCGGTGGCGAGGACCTGAAGGTCTACGGCCGCAAGTTCCCGGTATTCGACAACACTCTCATCAAGAAGAAACGCTGGCGCGAGGCGGCGGCGACGGCACGGCCCATCGTCTACCTGCCCTATACCCAGGATACCCTTGACCCGGGCTTCGTCACCGGCGGCAGGGATTTCCTGCTCACCACCGCACGGCGCGCCATGGACGAACTTCGTAGCGCGAACGTGCCGAGCGCCGCGTTTCCGAGCGAGCTGCTCCCGGACGTGATACCCGCTGAGGTGATCGCGACGCTCGCGGTCATAGAACAGACCGATGACGAGGACTTCCTCGAAAAGGGCAGAGATGCATTCGACGAGGTACTCAGCCAATACGGCCTGAAGCGCGAGGAAGCGTATCGCTATAGCGTCTCGAGTGCGAAAGCACTGGGTCCCATGCAGTTCACCGATCGACACGGCAACGGCACGTATTCGCTCGTCGTGCGCCGGTGCCGCGGCGCACAGCTGGACCCGAGCTTCGAGCGGGGCGCGACCAATCTGCAGAACGCCATGAAGGCGGCCGTCTGCCTGCTCGACCTCGAGCTATCACAGATGAGCGGTGACATCCGCTCCGCCTATCGCACGAATCCGGAAGTGCTCGGCATCTTTGCAGTCGCCGCCTACAATGGCGGCCCGCGCAACGTCGCAAAGCTTTATCGCGCGCTCGACCGCATGGGCGTCCAGCTTGGCGATCTGCGCCGCCCGGGCGTGCTCACCCCGGGCTCCACAGTCTCCTGCCCCTGTGTCTGGCGCGAGGAAGCCTCTGTGGTTCGAGCAGTCAGCATTCCGCCTTACAACCGCGAAAATAGCGGCTACATCGAAAAGTATCAAAGCATCCTCAGCCTGTTCGATTGAGCCTGCATTGGCAGAAACTGTGGGATTGACTCGAGCCTTTGCCCCTCCAAGAGGCGACGAATCTCCTATCGCGCATCTTCAAGTCCCCGGGCGCGGCGGCGGCGTCACCTCGTCGAGCTTGTCGCCCAGCAGACGTCGCACGACGACGTAGAAGATGGGGATCATCAGCAAGCCGAGGAACGTTGCGAACAACATGCCGCCGATCACGCCCGTGCCAATCTCGTGGCGCGAGGCGGCGCCGGCGCCGCTCGAGAGGACGAGCGGTAATACGCCCAAGATGAACGCCATGGAGGTCATGAGGATGGGGCGCAACCGAAGCTTGCCGGCCTCGATCACCGCGTCGAACAGCGTCTTGCCCTCGGCCTGCAAGTCGACCGCAAATTCGACGATCAGGATGGCGTTCTTTGCCGCGAGGCCTATGACCGTGACGAGTCCGATCTTGAAATAGATGTCGTTGGGTACGCCGGCGAGCTTGCAGAATATCACCATGCCGAGCACGCCCAAGGGCACTACCAGGAGCACGGCGGCGGGGATCGACCAGCTCTCATACAGGGCGGCGAGGCAAAGAAATACGACGACGATCGACAGCACCAACAGAAGGGTCGCCGAATTGCCGGCGAGGATCTCCTGGTAAGACTGTCCGGTCCAATCGGAGGCGAAGCCCCCGGGCAGGGACTTGTTGATGATGTTCTGCAAGGCCTGCATGGCCTGGCCGGTGGAATACCCGGTGCCGGCATTGCCGACGATCTCGACGGCGGCGTAGCCGTTGTAGCGGGGCAATGCCTGGGGTCCGACGCCCCAACTGGCCTTGACCACGCTGGACAATGGCACGAGGTTGTACGGACTGATCGTGGTATTGGTGGCCGCGGGATTGGCGGGTGTCACGTAGCCATTGTTGTTGGAGCTTTGGCCGGAGGAGCCGCTCGCGGCGGCCGCGGCGCTCGCGGCGGCGGCTACACTTGAGAGTCCGTTGGGGGTGTACATGTGCTGGAAGGCGTCGGTGCCCCGGCGAAAGGGCGCATCCGCCTGGACGTAGACACGTTTGACGCGTCCCCCATACGTGAACTGATCGATGTAGTTGGGCGCGAGCTGCAGCTGAATCGCCTGATAGACGTCGCTCAGCGACAACCCCATGGTTTGCGCCTGCACCCGATCCACCGCGAGCCGTAGCTGCGGCGCTTCGGGCAGCGAGTTGGCGCGGGTACCGGTGAGCAAGGGACTCTTGCCGGCCTCATCGAGCAGGGTTTTTTGCGCCGCCGCGAGCTGCGCCCGCGATTGGCCGGCGCGGGCCTGCAAGTACATGTCGACGCCGCCGAATTGGCTCAAGCCGCGAATGGTGGGCAAATTCACCACGAAGATCTGAGCGCCGGTGACGGCGCGCAGAATCTTGTTCGCCTGCGGAATGAGCTGCATGGCGGTCTGGGAACGCTTACCCCAGTCCTTGAGCTTGATGAAGGCCATGCCGACGTTTTCGCTCTGCCCCACGAAACTGAAGCCCTCCGGGCAGAATATGCCGTCGATGTCTTTGCCGATGGCGCTCTTTACCAGTGTGCTGCGCACGTCGTCCATGACTTCCGCCGTGCGCTGCAGGGTTGCGCCCGAGGGCAGAGTGACGATGCCCAGCATGAAGCCCTGGTCTTCATCGGGGACGAAGCTCGTGGGCAGGTGCGTGTAGAAAAAACCCGCGACCACGGTGATCAGTGCGAAGACCACCATCCAGCGCGGCGCACTACGAACGGCCGCACCGACCCGGCCGATGTAGGCCTTGCGGGTCCACTCGAATCCCGTGTCGAACCAGCGGAACACCACATTCTTTTTCTGCTCGATTTCGTGGCGCGGCTTGAGGATCGCCGCGCAAAGCGAGGGAGTGAAGGACATCGCGAGAAACGCCGAGAAACCCATGGACAAGGCGATGGTTAGCGCAAATTGCGAGTAGATGATGCCGGTGGCCCCGGGCTGCAGGGCCGAGGGCACGAACACCGCGGCGAGCACCACCGTGATGGCGATGATGGCGCCGGTGATCTGGCCCATGGCCTTGCGCGTGGCGGCCCTCGGATCGAGGCGCTCCTCATCCATGATGCGTTCGACGTTTTCGATCACCACGATGGCATCATCCACGACGATGCCGATCGCCAGAACCATGCCGAACAGGGTCAACTGATTGATCGAGAAGTGCAGTGCCGACAGCCCGAGGAAGGTCCCCAGGAGGGCGACGGG
>Ga0182030_10018346_pt1 | contig 13422 bp, 14 predicted proteins | sample 812S3MmetaG_FD_121299 | JGI IMG/M metagenome (GOLD analysis project Ga0182030, IMG submission 121299) | Permafrost microbial communities from Stordalen Mire, Sweden - 812S3M metaG (Illumina Assembly) | ecosystem: Environmental > Terrestrial > Soil > Wetlands > Permafrost | place: Sweden... | reverse complement strand
GCTGATCCTTTCTTCTCTGAATGTGGTCCTGTCTGGGAACCCACTTCAGAGTAACTGGGGTCAGCCTCCTCATACTTTTCTAGGAACAATCAAATAGCCGCTATTTTGGACAGCAATGGACCACTCGTCAATTACCACTTGTGTACTACCCGGCACGCTCGCCACAGCCTCTCCCAGGATTAATCCCCTGAAGTCGGCTAATGAGATGGTCCGCCGCTTGATTCGCCTGGGAGAGCGGGTGATCGAGGTGGCAGCATTTAAGGAGGAGGATCATCGACATGCAGGTACATTCGGTTGGCATCGACCTCGGCAAGACAACATTTCATCTCGTGGCACTTGGCACTGCCGGCAATGTGCTTGTGCGGAAGAAGTACAACCGGAAGCGGCTTCTTGCTTATACCGCGAACATGCCAGCATCTCTGATCGGGCTTGAGGCCTGCTCCGGAGCGCACTTTCTCGGACGCGCACTGCGGAAGCAGGGTCACGATGCCAAGCTGATACCAGCTCAGTTCGTGAAGCCGTTCGTGAAGTCGAACAAGAACGACTTCGTGGACGCAGAGGCGATCGCGGAGGCCGTCGAGCGGAAGAACATGCGCTTTGTCCCGATCAAGACCGATGATCGTGCTGTTGGATGATCTTGTTGCGGATGATCATGTATGCCGAGTCATCGATGCGTTCGTCAGTAGGCTGAAAATGGCGGTACTTGGATTCGAGCGAGCAGAGGCCGCAGATACAGGCCGGCCCGGTTATGATCCGCGCGACTTATCGAAGTTGTATCTGTACGGCTATCTGAACCAGATTCGCTCGTCGCGGCGCTTGGAAGCTGAGTGTCGTCGAAATGTAGAGCTTATGTGGCTTCTAGGACGCTTGTATCCAGACCACAAAAGCATCGCAGAGTTCCGCCGGGTACACCGCGAAGCCGTCACGGCGGCTGGCGCGGAGCTAGTAGCGTGTCGCAGAGAAGTCTTTACTATGAATGCAGCGGCACTCCACTAGAACGTTCTTCGGTCGAACCAGCCCCAGCTCTTCCGGAGGAAGCGCGTTGTCGGCCCGCCTTCATCTCGATCATCAAAGTTAAGTCTTCACAATGCCGGCAGCGTCCTGTTGAATTTAATCATCTCGAGCATCGCATGGCCGAATTTCTCGTGCGGAAACTCGCGGTGAACTCTCCAACCGCGGGTCTGATAGAATTCGACGGCCCGAGTATTCGACTTGACCACCCGAATGTGAAGTGTGTGGTGTCCACGGCTGCGTATCTCACGTTCAGCGTGTATCAGTAGTTCGCCGCCGATTCCAGTTCTGCGACGGTCGTATCGTACCCAAAGGTCGCTGACCCATTCATCCCGGGTCATCGTCACGCCCACGATCTCTTCTCCTGAGATTGCCAGCCATGCGCTGAGCCAATTCGGCTCGCCGATCGGAACTTGAGAAGATGCGAACAGGTACGCAAACGTCTCATCCGCGATGGCCTGTACCAGTGCGTGCACTGAGTCGTTCTCGCTGGGTATGGCGCGGCGGATGACTATCCCTGCAGACATAGCGATCACTATAACATCGGGCTTACGTGCTTATACCCATATTGGATCTTTTGGTAACGCCGACCACAGCTCGACAGACGGCGCCGCCCGGTAGCTCCAGTAAATTTCGACTGCTGTTGTGATTTTCCTATGCTGGTCGGCGAATAACAGTTTGAGCAGCAGAAACCGGACATCGCGGGCGGTGTCGAGGCAGAAGCAATGAACATGCTACTACGGCAGCAGGAATTCCAGACTGTGTTGGACCAGCATAAAAAGATCCTCTACAAGGTCTGTAATTCATACTGCAGGAACAGAGATGACCGGGAGGACCTGGCCCAGGAAATCGTCGTCCAGCTCTGGAGGTCCTTTGGATCTTTCGATGAACGTGCCCGGTTCTCGACCTGGATGTATCGGATTGCGCTGAACGTGGCGATCTCCTTCTATCGCAGGGAAAGCACCAGAAGCCGTTACGTTCTTTCCGACGATGGACAGCTCTTAAACGCGATCGACGAAACGCACCAGGTTTCGGATCAGATGCAGGCTCTTTACCAATTCATCGCGGCCCAAGACCCACTGGACAAGGCGCTTGTTCTGCTTTATCTGGATGGAAATAGCTACCTGGAGATTGCGGATGTGCTCGGTATCAGCGAGACCAATGTTGCCACCAAAATCAGCCGGGTAAAACAGAGAATGCGGCAGGAACTTAGCGGTTCCACACAAGCTTAAGGAGATAAGACATGTTGAACCTAGAAGAAATGAAGGAAGTTTGGGCGGCGCACGACGAGAAGCTTGACGAGAGTATCCGTTTGAACCGAGAGTTGTTGCGTTCTGTCACATTGAAGAAGGCGCATTCTGCGATGCAGAGGATCACCTTGACGCTGAGCATGAATACAGTCATCTGGTTTGCGATCGTCGCATCTCTGGGCAGCTTCATCAGTCACCACATCGGGGTGCTCTGGCTCTCCATGTCGGCCATTATCCTCGACGTGTACGCGGTTACTATGCTTGCCGCAACAATTCGGCAGATCGTGGACCTTCGGCGAATTGATTACAGCCGGCCTATCGCTGAGATTCAGAAACAGCTCGAATCGCTGCGAGTCCTGCGAATTCGCATTACGCAGTTGGCATTGTTGGGGGGGACGGTCGTCTGGGCGCCCTTTGTGATCGTCGCAGCCCATGCGTTTCTAGGACTGGATATTGGTAACGCTCCATGGCTCTGGATCAATGTGGCATTCGGGCTGTGCCTGATTCTCCTCGCGCTGTGGCTCTCGAAGGCGTTCGGCGAGCGGATGGGAAGATTCCCCTTCATTCAGCGAGTCATGAATGACTTCGCTGGCCGCAACCTGATCGATGCGGCTGATTTCCTTTCAAAGCTGTCTGAATTTGAGGCTGAGAGGCAGCGTTGAGTGGGCTCGTCGAGCTCGCCACGGTCACCCGTTTTCTAAACAAACCAGACATTCCACACGCACGCCAAGGGAGAACCATGCTCAAAAATACGATTCGCAAACTGCTAGTTATCACAGGATTTCTAGTGCTGCTGTATTGCGGGACCGCACTCACGATGGTGTTTTGGCCAGTGCCGAAGTTCGCACATCCTTTCGCATTCTCCACGCAGACCGCTACACAAACGCACACGGTAGCTCCAGCCACGCCCAACGCTGAGGCCATTCAGTTTCATATGCGCGATGGAGCCGTTCTTCGGGCCGCCAAGTTTGGGCAAAACGCTCCCGAGACGATTCTCTTTCTCCACGGTGTATTGGCTAGCAGCGACCAATATCTCGAGACGTGCAGTCAGCTACACATCCTGACCGGGGACAAAGTGATCGCTCTCGACCTGCGCGGTCACGGAAAGTCCGATGGAGTTCCGGGAGACATTCGTTACATTGGGCAATACGAAGATGATGTGGCTGACGTTCTCAAACAAATCACTGACAAGCAGCCGGGTAGCCGAATCATTCTGGCAGGTCATTCCATGGGAGGCGGCATTGTTATGCGTTACGCAGCCCTTCACTTAAAGCCGGCGGCAGATGGATACCTGCTCTTCGCCCCTCATCTTGGTATCAAGTCACCAACGATGCGTCTGGGGCCGGCGCCTTGGTCCGTGACTGCGGGTGAACCTCTGGCGAAGCTCGACCTACCTCGTGTCCTTGGCCTTGTCATGCTTAACCCGATTGGGATGCGTTGGTTCAACGGGCTCGACACACTTTTCTTCAACGTGCCAGCGCAATTTCCAATTCACGCGTACAGTTTCCGGGCGATGGTCAGCATGACACCGGACAGCCATATAGCCGCATTGACCGCCGACAGAACGCCGTTACTCGTGATTGTAGGCAGCAAGGACGAGGTATTTTATGCCGATCGCTTCGCATCCGTGATCAACCTGCATCAGAACAGTAAGACCGTGCTGGTCGACGGCCCAACGCACGACGGCATTGTCCACAGCGCCGCAGCCCTGAGCGCTGCAGCTGATTGGATTCGACAAACCAGACAGCCGATTCGTTCAGCAGTCGCATTGTGAGGCTGTCTTTGCTAGACTCCGCAAACGCGCATTCGCATCCAACCGTGAGCCACGTCTGGTCCGCCAGAGATGTTCGTCGTGCCCTTCACTATGCTCTGTACGACTGGACTCGAGAAATGCCTAGGTCCAAGCGCTTCATCACTTGGGCCGGCATCCTCATCCAGGGATACGCGATTTATGCGGGGTTCGCGCGAAGCTTGCTTTGGCCTTGGATATGGCCTTCAGGGGGCTATCTCTTCCTTGATGTCTTCCTGCTTTACTTCTTTGGCTACATGCTCATGAACGGCATGCTGACCTCGGAATTTGTTCGTAAGACGCAACTTGAATCTGATCAGATCGCTGCCAGGAAAATCCAGCAAACGCTCATTCCCCTCAGTGTCCCAAAAGTACCGGGCTACGCAGTGGAGACGTTCTACAAGCCCTTCCGCGATGTCGGGGGCGACTACTTTGATCTGATCGAACTTCCAGGCAGCCGAACGCTGTTGGTTTTGGTCGACGTATCCGGGAAAGGAGTCCCGGCCGCCCTTCTGGCCGCAAACATCCAGGCCCTGGTGAGGAGCATCGCCAGCAACGATGAAGTTCCTTTGACTTTTGCGAGACAAATTAACCAGTACCTGAACCGATACGCTCCGGTTGGCAGCTTTGCTACGGCCGTGTTTCTTTTGCTCAACCGAGAGTCCGGGGAATTGACCTTCGTGAATGCGGGCCACAACGCGCCAATTGTTTCTGGCCCCCGATCAACGACATTTCTGGAAGCGACGGGCATGCCGCTGGGATTGTTCGCCGACGCAAAGTATGAAACAGGCGGCACGGTTTTTCGTGGTGGAGACACCCTCCTCTTGTTCACCGACGGATTGACTGATTCGATTTCCATGAGCAATCCAGAACTCCTCTTGAGTGAGGCACTGGTGGAGCGGTCGGGTACAGCGATGTCCAATCTGAAATCTCTGATAGACCCCGCGTTCAACGAAGACGATGTCACTATATTGCTGTTGAGGCGCAACGCCAGTTCTGCTTCCGGCGCGTAAGGGGTGTCTAGTCGGCGGCCTCAGACCACGATCCAGCAAAACCACTCCCTGCCAATGGGTTGTAACTGCCCTCGGACAAGGTTTGCCAAAATAGTGAATTGCGCTTCGACCTTCGACCGCCACTTTCGAGACACACCCAGCGGGGCGAGCCGATCCGGCGTGAGTTACGCCAATCCAGTTCGCGATTCAGCAGTTGAAGTATGCACTTAGCCGAGTCAGTGCATCGGGAACTGCACGACCTTTGCCCGTGGGTCGATTGGTGTTTGCGAATCAAGAACCGTATTGTCGTCTCCTTTGAGATATTTGTCGAAGAATGCCAATAGGTACGCTTGTGCGACCTGGAAGTTGTGGACGTTATTCCCTTGTTTATCTCCACTGAAGTCGAGCAGCGTCTGATCTGTGAAACTTCGATGGATAAACCCGGGTAAGCCGAAAAGCATTACTCGATTGCTGCCACCTGGAATCCCGGCAAACTGATTAGTCTCATTCGTCTGATGTTCCTTGAGCAGCACCATGTAATCCGCCCTGGTCATCTTCGACGCGGCTAGACTAGCGTCGCTGGGATTTACCGTTGCTGGGCTCCATAGGTCGCCGGAGGATACGTCAAATAGCAGGAACGGTTGCTTCTCGGTTTCATCAAGAGGAGTCACGATGAATGGAGAACCGCGATCGTCGTCGCTGTCTTGGTCCATGCAGGCATCGACTCGGCTATCGATCTGGCAGGTCCGAGCAGCCGCAAGGCCGCCAATCGAATGGCAGAACGCGCCAATCTCATGTTCACTGATACGGTGATAGAACGGCGCATGAAGGCTGCGTGTGTTTCCATATCTGAGAATTTCGGTGAGCGCAAATTTGTTGTCCTCACCCATGAGCACGACACGCTCTCTTGCATAGTTGACGAATCCATTTGGCTTCTTCGTCTCTGTGTCGAATCGATCCTGCGCGAAGAGGGCCAAATTTTCATCGGGAAAGAGCGTGTACGTTGTGTCGTAGGGATGGTCCACCGCCACGACGATATAACCGTGACTTACGATGTCCTCAAGTTCCGCGGTGTAAAGAAAGGTGGGATTGCCCCATCCATGCGAAAAGAGCAGCAGAGGGAACGGATCTTTGCCCGGAGCGATGGGGCCATTCTCAACAACATTCGTCTGCGGGAGCGAGTCGGTCCCTCGGAAGACTGACGGCCGAAACATGTCCTTGATGTCATCTGAAGCGAGTTTCGGCAGAACTTTGTCGAAATCGGGCAAATAAGGTGCCGGTTTCCGCGCTCGCGTGGTTTCACGGTTGGTGGGATACCAGACATACACCATAATTCTGCGATGCGAACTTGGGATTGGGGACAGGGGTTCCTGACGGCGTTCATCGGTCAATGCGTAGCTGATGCGTCCCACGCCATACGTGCCAGTTGGAGCGGGTAAAGTCATGCGTTCGGCTGCCGGAGACGCGCTTACTTGGGTGTACGCTGAAATCGATGCAGCGGCGAGCACCGCTGCCCTGGTGAATGCTTGCTTCGTATTGCGCATATACCGATCTCCTGCGGCACATTAGGAAACTATCTGCCTAGAGTGTCTATTCCATCCAGGTTTGGAGACAATCAATCCCGCCACGCGCGCATCTCGTTAGTCTTGTTGCGGACAATTGTCGTTCAGCGAGTTTCGTAACAGGCACGAACTCGAGACTGTTACGGAACCCTTTACTCGGACAAGGCCATCGCTACGGTTACTTCTGAACTGCCGACATCCGCTGCGAAACTCGACCAGAGATAGAGCGAGATCTTCTCCTTTGTCGGTTTAATGATCCCTAATCGCCAGCATTAGGGGTTGGTAGAAACCACTCTCCGCTGGCATAAGCCATTTCTGAGTTGAAAATCCCGATGCCCGAACCACATTCGACAGCTCATCGCGCAGAACGCAACGATACTCCGAGAAAAAGTGACGGACCGTCCAATCCCGCCCTGTATGGATGGTTATGTAAAGGTGCGCTGCATACCTGTCCAATCCGGTCCAGTCCCACACTTGATGGACGATCCTGCGATCTCCGCCCCTGCCGTAAAAGACCGGCTCTTGGATTGTCGGTCTTTCCGCGATCAAAGCGTCGTAATCGCGGATGCTTGTCAGCAAGAGTCCCCCAGGCTTGATCCTGGAGGCCATCGCTCGGATAGCAAGCTTTAGTTCATTAGCATTCAGGTGCGGCGATCACCGGGACCATGGCGGGAGCCAGCTACTGATCGCCCGACCCGTATCAGTCTGGAACCTGAAGGAGCAGCGCCACAATCAGAACGATGAACACAAACGTTACGGCAAATTTAACGGAGGTACTCATGTTGCAATTGGCCAGGAACTTATTTTTGGGATTGCTTGCTTGCAATGCTACGGCATTTTCGGTTTGCCAAGGGATTACGACAGGTACCGTCTTAGGAGTTGTTACCGATCCTTCCGGGGCTGTCATCCCCGGCGCGCAGATTCAAATCACGAATCAGGCGAACGGTCTCAAACTCGTGGAGACGTCTGCCGCCGATGGTTCGATCAAGTTCTTTTTGATTCCTATCGGGTCCTATCATGCGCTCATTACAGCAAACGGATTTGCGAACGAACAGATTGACAATGTTCAGGTTGTTTCGGGAGCCACCAGCAATTTGAACGTAGTAAAGCTCCACGTCGCTAGCGGTCAGTCCGAGGTGGTCGAGGTTAACGGTAGCGCGGCTGCATTGCTTGAAACCACCGACTCACAGGTGACGACAACCTTTGATACGGAAACCATGGCGAATCTGCCCCTCAACAATGGTTTCGATACGGTGGCTGAACTCATTCCCGGCGTGGTGGGCGTCGGAGCTGACAACTTCTCCAACTCCAACGGCGACAACTTTTCGGTCAACGGCCAGAGTTCGCGATACAACAATTACGAAATCGACGGCCAGTCGAACAACGACAACTCAGTAGGTGGAACGCTGGTGTTCTTTGGTAGCCAGGACGCGATTCAGCAACTCCAGATCATCACGAATCAATACGGCGCGCAATATGGCCGCAATGCCGGGGCGGTGGTGAACTACATCACTAAGTCGGGAAGCAACTCTTTCCACGGCAGCGCCTTTGATCTTTACCAAGGCCAATTCCTCAGCTCGCTATCGAATACCGAAAAGAACCCGCTTCTTGGCTTTTGCCCTCCCGGTGCAAGCCCATCGACAGGTTGCACAGTTCCGTTCCTTCCCCGTTATGTCGAAAATCGCGCCGGTGCTACCGTCGGCGGTCCTGTTTTCGAAGATAGGCTTTTCTTTTTCTACAGCACCTTTTGGGACAGGATCCGTCCAGGTGTCGCGCCCTCGGAATCTTTCCCCGGTCTGACTCCCATTCCCGGCGCAGCCGGTCTTGGCACTATTCAATCGACTCTCTCGGCCGATCCCGGCTCTGCCGCGATCACGAGCTTCGGCCCATATTCGATCACCGCAGGCAACCCGCAACCAATTCCTGTGCCTGCTAGCCTGTGCCCGGCAGCGGACACCTATACGGCCGCCGGGGCCTGCCTGGAGAATGTTACGGACGCCTATGGAGCCACAACGCCGGTTCAGGTTGCAGGAGTGGAGCGCACCATTGCGAGCCCTTCCAGTGATCAGGAGGAACTGGCTCGGCTCGATTGGCAGCCTACGGAGAAAGACCGCCTGTTCCTTCGCTTCTATTACCAGTCGCAAGACTACATAGGTCTCGCGGGGGCGGACGGGATCGCCGCCGGCGATTGGTACGACGAACCCTCGACCACATACTCGATCGGGGCCGATTGGACGCACACCTTTACATCTAACATGGTCGATCAATTGCGCTACAGCTTCCAGGATTCCAAAGTTGCGTTCCAAGGCGGCGCTTTCCCAAGTTGCGTTACCTCCGATTTCGGAGCGTGCCCAGCCCAGGTGAATTTCAACGGTGGGATCGATGACTCGAATTTCGGGGGAGATGCTGACTTCCCGCAAGGCAACACCGTAAAGGTAACCCAGGTGCAGAACGACGCCACCTGGACCCATGGCGCCCATACGCTTCTTTTTGGCGGCGAATTCGATTATCAGAATTCACCCGATACCGGCATCTTCTACTACAACGGCTATCCGATATATGGAACTCTCAGTAACCTGATGGGAGCACCCAGCCAAGGACTGCTAGCAGAGGACGCGCCCTCAAACACGTCTGCAGAGTCCTATCTGGCGAACGGCAATCCGGTCATTCCGTTCACTGAGCCTGACGTCGCCGCCTACTTTCAGGATGACTGGAGGGCCCTTCCCACGTTGACGCTGCACCTGGGTCTTCGCTGGGAGTTCTTTAGCGATGTTGTCGACAAACTCCACTCCGAAACCGTCGCCCGCGAGACCAATCCCAACACGGCCTTTTGGAATCCTTCGCTGCCACTTAGCGTTCGCACCGTACCATATGTCCAGCAGATTTATACGAATTTCGAACCCCGCATCGGGCTGGCCTGGAATCCCGCATTCGACAGAAAGCTTGTGGTAAGTGCTGGGTACGCTATCAACGCGAACCCGGCGTACTATAACCTCGCTCTGCTCGTCGCCGATGAAGCGCCTGTGACCAAGCTCGGCGCCTTCCTCTGCGGCACCAACGCCTGCCTCCCGTCGAACGGCTCTCTCCTGGACACGGATTTCCGCACACTCAACCTCCCCTCTCTGGCGGGCGGGGATCCTGGCCAGGACATCGTGGATATTTTCCCAAATAGCTTCCGCACACCGTATGTGCAGACCTGGACGCTCGGCACCCAGCATCAGCTAGGCAAGGCCGCTGTTGGGGAAATACGCTACGTAGGCTCCAAGACGACCGACGACTTCCAGTCGATCGATGCCAATCCGTTTTTGCTGCCGGTGGCCTTGGCCTTCCCGAACAACGTTTCTGCTTCGTCGCTTTGCTCGAATCCGGCCGCTGATGGATATGGTCGCCCCAACTGCAACTACTCAAATCTTATCGAGACCGACAACGGTGCCTGGGCCAACTACAACGCTCTCGAACTGAATGTGACCTCGCAAAACTTCCATGGCCTGACTTCGACTGTTTCCTATACGTTCAGCAAGGCCATGAATAACGCCACCGACGGATTTCGCAGTACTGGCGGCGGGGGCAGCACCATCGCTTTTCCCCAGAATCCTCTTAACGCTAGCGCGGGCGAACGTGGATTGAGCGGCAACGACTTCCCGAACACTCTCGGTATCGGTTTTACCTATGATGTGCCCAAATTCGCCAAAGGGAACTCATTGCTTGGCCGTTCAGTGAATGGCTTTCTGTTGAGCGGCGTCTACCGTTATCGAAGCGGCCAGGTTTATGCGCCATATCAACCAGTTACCCTCGATGGAAACACCGGCGACTCCAGCTTCTGCGATGGGGCCTTCAACGCCGACGTAATCGGCGTCGATACCTGCCGGCTCGTCCTCTCGAACAAAAGCGCGCCCGTCAATACACTCGCCTATTTGAATCCCTACACCGGCGGCCAGAACCCAAGTACGGGAGCACCGCTTCTGGGCACGCCCGAATATGTGATTTATGGAAGCGATGGCTTCAACTCGAGCGGAGTTTATTCTCCCGGCACGCCCGCCAACCCCGCCAACACGCACTGGATCGTCAACAACCAAGCCTATGCGCTGGCCGTCAACAATCCCTATCCCGGCTCCAGCAGAAGCCTGCTTCGCGGCCAACCCTACAGCGACCTCGATGTGACCGTCACAAAAACCGTCTCCATCACAGAGCGTGCGAGGCTACAACTGTCCATGGCAACCTACAACGCGCTCAACCAGATGTTCCTCGGTACCGGCAATGCGTTCATCGGCGCCAGCAACTTTACAAGCAACGCCGAGAACGCCTCAGGAACTGTCCCCGGTAGTACCTCGGGAAACAGATTTGTGATCCTGGGAGGGAAGGTCGTTTTCTAATGAACGAAGTCAATCTCCGGTTCCACATCGAAGGGATTTCGAGATCATTTGGCGCAGGTTTGCGTGCTCTCCATGCTGGAGCTGCCGCTAGCAAGCTAACGTCTACGGAACGAATCGAATAACATCGCTACCAATGATGCGCCTCAGTCGCGCCTTCCGAGGAGGTAAAAGTCTTAACTAACGAGACCAATGTCCGGGGCACTTTGCTCGAGTAAGGCCACGGTCTATGTTCTCGACCCCAGAGGCTAAGCCAACGGCTTTAGCTGCTTCGCAGGCCAGCCGTTCGTGAGGCCCACGGAAACAACGGCAGAGCCGACTTGTTTCGACGCCGAGTGTAACCGCGCCACCTTGGTCCGTTGCATGCACATGAAATAACTGCGCGCTCATAGCTGCTTCTCCTGGAGGATCAAATGCGGAAGAACAATTTCAGGATCACTGCTTTAACATTCGTTGTTCTGGTCTTTCTATCCTGCCCGATCTGTCCACGGGCGCAGGTAGAAAAGGCTCCCTATCCCTCCATGGGGCCACTCGATCAATATTTGATTCCGGACGAGAATGCCGAGATCGCACTGGCTCGCAGCGCTGCTCCGGCCTCCATTTCAGATGCAGCGGAAGTGATGGTGCTGACGCGGGCTGGATATGTGACCGTGGCGAAAGGCTCAAATGGCTTTCTCTGCGTTGTGGAGCGGTCGTGGGCGAACACCACCGACAATCCAGAGTTCTGGAATCCCAAAATACGCGCCCCCCATTGCTTCAATTCGGCCGCCGCCAGCACTTTTCTGCCATTCTTTCTCATGAAGACCAAACTGGTGCTGACAGGGGAATCGCGGACGGAGATCGCCGTAGCGATGAAGTTGGCACTGGATAAGAAGGAACTGCCGCCACTCGCGCCTGGAACAATTGTCTACATGATGTCGAAGCAGCAATATCTAAATGATGGCGGTAAGGCGTGGCATCCGCACGTAATGTTTTATGTGTTGGGTGATTCCGGAAAAAGCTGGGGAGCCAATCTGCCCGGCTCGCCTGTTATGGCGGCCTATGACTCTGAACAACAAGTGACTACCTTCTTTGTCTTAGCCGACGAATGGTCCGATGGTACGCCGGGGCCATCGATGGAGCACTGAACCGCAACTCGAACCGAGTTGCTCACGCAATTCAAAGCGTGGGATGTAAACAGATGCGCAACGCCATGTGCCCGCGGCCGAGGAGTGGTACCAGACCTATCGAACTTGGCCGTGCGGTAAGTCTTGCCGCGGAGTTTTCACTTCGGGATCTGATCGTGGACCTGAAACAGTTGGCGGATAGTGCTGGCGCCGACTGGAGTAAAAAGAATTTCGAAGTCGTCCTTAGCTCGCAGGTCGTCAATGGGATACAAGGCAAGCCGAAAGTGGAAGCCAAGACATTCTGGTGAGTCATCTGTAACACGCAGTTCAAAAGGTGTTCAAACTGATTCGAGCCTTTCCCTGCTCGACTAGCAATCCCGAAGACGGCCAATGAGAATACGCGTGGATGGCATAGATGCCTGATCCGAAGCCGGGATCAAGGTGATAATTGACGCCACCATCTGCGGAGTCTCAGATAGTGTGCCGGGTCCCGGAAGATGCGACGGCATTCTCGCTGCGCAAGCCAGGCGCCGTACAGCTCGACTCCTATGGACATCGCAAAGGAATGATGCTACCTTTTCAAAGTCCATAGGAAGGGGCGAACCATTTGACCGCCGAAAAGTCGGAAGTTCTGCAGGGCACTCTTGACCTGATGATCCTCAAGACTCTCCACGCGCTCGGCCCTCAGCATGGGTTCGGAATCGCGCGACGCATTGAACAGGTGAGCGAAGATGTGCTGACGTTGAATGAAGGCACGGTGTACACCTCGCTTTTGCGGCTGCAGCAGCGGGGCTGGATCGTCGCGAAATGGGGCGCTTCGGAGAATAATCGAAAGGCGAGGTATTACTCGATAACCAAGATCGGCCTCAAGCAACTCGCGGTCGAAACGGAGAATTGGGAGCGTATCTCCGGCGTCATCGCCCGTGTACTCAGCCTGCAAGGGGAGAAATAGGCATGACCATCTGGATTCGCGTGTTAACAGCAAGGCTTCGAGGGCTCTTTGGTCGGGGATGGACTGGCCACGAACTCGAAGACGAAATCGAGCTGCACATCCAGATGTTGACGGACCGCTTCATTATCAAGAGTATGGCGCCCGGCGATGCTGAAGCAGCGGCACGGCGGCAGTTTGGGAACGCAACACTGCTTCGAGAGCGGCATTACGAGCAACGCACTCTCTATATCTTCGCCACGTTATGGCGGGATCTGTGCTTTGGTTTGCGTCAATTGCAGCGGAATCGGATCCTTACAATCGTGGCCATTACTTCGCTGGGCCTCGGCATCGGCGCGAATACAGCAATCTTTGCTGCAGCAAAGCGCGTACTGTTCGACACGCTGCCAGTGG
>Ga0182030_10018345_pt1 | contig 13423 bp, 12 predicted proteins | sample 812S3MmetaG_FD_121299 | JGI IMG/M metagenome (GOLD analysis project Ga0182030, IMG submission 121299) | Permafrost microbial communities from Stordalen Mire, Sweden - 812S3M metaG (Illumina Assembly) | ecosystem: Environmental > Terrestrial > Soil > Wetlands > Permafrost | place: Sweden... | reverse complement strand
AATCCTTGGATTCGTGCCGCCGCTGTCGCCATCACGTTTTGTTACTTTGCCTTCACCCTCTTTTTCTTCGCCAACACCCCCGGGCAAATGAAAGAAATCTTTTCGGTCATGAGATGATTTGCGATTCGGAGCCGCGGATGTGTCATGGAGATGCCGCCGTGATAAGAATTTTTTTTGCGGACGCCATGATCGGCCGGGAAAGCCCAGAAACGACTTTCAATTCAGGTCGATCATGGCAGCATGCCAATAGGGTTTCCGGTGATGAAAACAAATATGATGAAAACAAATAAAGAGCCGCGGATTTTGGTGGTGGCGGAATTTGCCCCGGGTGCGGCGGGAGGAGACTGGGTCAACATCAAACAACATTTTCGGGGATTGGATTGGGGCCAGATTTACTGGTGGTCTTTTTCCGGTCAATCAGGCGCCAACTCTCGCGAATTTGGAGGCAGGCACAGCAGTTGCAAGATTCCTCCTCGTCTAACGCCAAATCTGAGATGGAACGGCTTGAAAAGCTGGATACTCGACAGCTTCGTCATGCCTTATGCAACCCGTCATCTCCTGAAGTTCATCCGGTCGGTGGAACCGGATCTCATTTTTCTCATGGCCCGCGGTTGGATGATTCCCCTGGCTTATCGGGTGATGCCGCAAGTCAAGACTCACTGGCACATGGCGCTCTATGATATGCCGGACGTGGATGGCATGGTCCAGAGATTGGGCCGTCGCCGAACCGACCGCTTCATGCGCATGGCCGAGACCATTTATCGGAATGCCTCCAGTCGTTCGGTCATCAGCCCAGCCATGGCGGAAGACATGCGCCTGCGCACAGGTGTGGAATGCACCAATTTGTTTCGTTGCTCGGTCGAGCCCGAGGCGATGGCCCGGCTTCGGGACCCCGCGCCGAAACCCCAGGATGATGTCATCCGAATCGGCTACGCCGGGACGATCATTACCGAGTCCACCTTTGCCCGCTTTGTCAAGGCCCTGCAGATCATCCGCGGCCAGCTGAGTCGACGGGTGGAGATCCACCTTTACGGCAGCCAACTCTACGGCGACCGGGATTGGTTCGATCCCGACCTCATTATCGAACACGGATTTGTCAGCGAGGCGGAGTTGAACCGGCATTATCGAGCGGGGACCTGGGGATTGGCGATCATGCACCTGGACGACATCGATCTCCGCTATAATCGCTTCAGTTTTCCCTGCAAATTCAGCATGTCCCTGGCTTCCGGCCTGCCGCTGATTTGCATCGGCCACCGGCAAAGCCCCCTCATCGAATTGGCCAGGGATTATCGGCTGGGAATCCTATTAACGAACAGCGATACGGATCAATTGGCCGACAGCTTGCGTCAGGGTCTCGAGGATTTTTCACGTTTCGATGAATACCGGGCCGAAATCCTTCGCTGCGCGGAAACCGAATTTAATGCGGAACGCAACCGGCAGAAGCTGCACCATCTGCTCGACGCCGCACACGCACATTGACTGACGAGCACACAGGTCCGCCATCCGTGGGGCCTGCCGCGCACGGCACCGCACCTGTTTTGACTCGCAAACACTCATCACCCGGGTACTCTCGACCATCGATGGCCGCCCCCCCTCCACGCGTCAACGTCCTCGGTGTCGGCGTGCATGCACTCAACCTTCGCTCCGCCGTCGCCGTCCTCCAAAGCGCGATTGAGAGCCGGACCAAGGGCTACGTTTGTGTCACCGGCGTCCATGGCGTCACCGAGGCGCAGTCGGACCCCTCCTTTCGCTCCATCCTCAACCACGCGCTGCTGAACACACCCGATGGAATGCCCATGGTCTGGGTCGGGAGATGGTCCGGATTTCGCGAGATGGAGCGCGTTTATGGGCCGGATCTTCTCATTGAGGTCTGCCAGGCTTCCCAATCAACGGGATGGAGACACTTTTTCTACGGCGGCGGGCCCGGCACCGCCGAAGCCCTGGCCGCTGTTCTTCAATCGAAGTTCCCCCAACTTCAAATCGTGGGCACCCACACGCCGCCCTTCCGCCCCTTGACGCCATCCGAACTCGAGGCATTTCAGGCCCAGGTGGCGGCCACGCGGCCCGACATCATCTGGGTCGGCCTCAGCACGCCCAAGCAGGAAAACTTCATGTCGTCGACTCTTTCCCGCCTCGATGTCCCCGTCATGATCGGAATCGGCGCCGCATTCGATTTGATCGGCGGCAAAGTCCGCCAGTCCCCGCGCTGGATTCAGCGGAGCGGATTCGAATGGCTCTATCGCCTGATCCAGGAGCCGCGGCGGCTGTGGAAACGCTACCTCAAGAATAATCCTCTCTTCGTCGGGCGAATGCTTCTTCAGCTTTCCGGATTGCGGCGTTATTCCATTGATGCACCCTAATTCTTTGTCTGCTCATTTAGATAAAGTCACGTCAAGCGCACCCTGGGCAACATCCAGCGCCACCTTTTCCACTTCCAGAGAAATTCCCTCGCGATCGAGTTGGCGACGAACCGCGGCCACCACTTCGTCCACTCCTATGATCCGCATGCACTCGTGCCCGTAATCGCAGCGGGTTCGCTGCCAGCAGGGTGAACATGGCGTGTGACCCACGATGTTTTCATTCGCGCGATAACCGGAGACCATGGAGTCCTCTCTTCCTCCATAAACAATGACGGCTCGTGTTTCCACCGCCCGGGCCAGATGCATCAGAAAACCCGCCTCTCCGAGAAAAATTTTGGAGTTGGCCAGGATGGCCGCCGTCTCCCGTAGCGTGGTGCGCCCGCGCAGATCGAGAGCCCCGAGAATGGGCGGGTCTTCCGCCAAACCCAGTTGAATCCAGCGCACATCCTTCCGCAGATCATCGGCCACGGCCTGGTAGCGTTCCGTCGGCCATTGCTTGTTTTTCATCGAGGCCAGTCCGGCGGAGTGAATCACGGCCTGCGAGGGATAGAGGCGTCCTTTCTCCATTTCCCGGGAGCGCAAATAGATGTGGGAACGCAATTCGATGACACCTTTTATCCCCGCCATGCGGCACATGGTCTCGATAAAATGGGCTGAAGGATTGATATCGCGGTCGGTGGCAGCGTCATAACTCGCGTACTGAGGAATGATGCTGCTGTATCCCCAGCGCCGCCTGCGCCCGATGGTCGGATAACCCAGGTCATAGACGGCCGAAACATCGGGACTCTCCTCGAAAAGGGAAGGGTACTTGGAAAACATCACGATTTTCCCGGTGGTCCGTTTCTTCAACTCATGGGCCACGGCCGTGCATAAAAGATCGTCCCCAAGACCGGCGCCAAAAAAAATGACGTGCTCGGGCCGGCCCATCCAAAGATGCTGGAATTGGGCCACCCTCCTGGAGATCTCATTTCTCAAGCTCATGGCAGGTCAGCGACCTTTGCTTTCGAAAATTATTTTTCCCGGTGATTTTCCACGAAAAATTTCGCCGGGTGCGCAAAGCGATACCAGAGATAATAGCGAGGCGGCTCATAGTGATTTTCGGAGGTAAAGGGACCGGAAAACAGATTCTTCACCAGGTCATTGCGGACAAAAAAAGCATTGATCCCGGTCAAACCACAGCCGACCAGACTGTAGCCAAATCGGGAGCCGAGCATCTCGTACGCCTTCAGGCTGGCGCCGAACGCCTGGGTATAATCCCACGTTCCATCGGCTTGCAGGGGATGAATCCAAGCCTGGTCGGGAGGAAAGGCCGCGTTGTATTCCACAACGACGACGCGGGGCCGGAAGGCCGTGAGCGCGGCCCAGATATGGTAGGTGTTGAGGTCAATATCGAGCGAGAAGATGTCCACTTCCTGCGGCACGGCCATCTCGGCCAGGAGGCCGTTGATGTTCTCGGGGGAAACAAAGGCCTGTTTCACTTGGAGTCTTTGGGCAGCCTCGGGCATTGTCCGCAGTTGCTTGGAAATGGAGTCGCAGCAGGCTGGATCAGCCTCGATCCACCATCCCTTCCAGCCCGCGGACAAGAGAAGGGTCGTGTTGTTTTCCGCGCCATTCCCCACGCCGATTTCCAGGAAAGTCTTGCTCGTGGTCCCGATGCGCCGGAAAATCTCCGCGATCATTCCATCCTCGTAGTTCTGGGACCAATACTGGGCTCCATGCGCCAAAAGACGCCGGGGGTCGCGGTAACGCTCATTTCCCGCCTTGAGCGCTTCCAGCGTCTGGATGAGGGTGGCGGATGCCGCCAGTCGCTCATGGGGCTTCTTGTAAACCAGTTCCGCTCTTATGGCCTGCAGGTCCCGGACCAGCGGCAGTCTGTTATAGAAGCTACGCAGCCATTCTTTCATTTGTGGATTCCTCCGGTTACGGCCTGATTCATCACGGGTTTGATGAGGTCCCAGGTGACCGGGACCCGCAAGACGCCCCAGCGCTGGCTTTCCATCTGGAGATTGGGGTTTTCATCGACGATTTCAGGCATAAGCAGTCCATCGACTTGGTCACAGTTCTTCCCATTTTCGTTCATGGCCAGCGTCAAAAAATAGGATTCCATTTTGAAAAAGCGCATGGGCACCTCGAACCGCAGGGTGTATTCGCCCGGGCTCAAATCGGGCATGGCGTGTTGATCGGAATAGGCTTCGGAAAACACGCGGAGACCTTCCCCGTGAATGACCGCCATCGCAAGGTTGAATTGCCGCAACGGCTTCTTCGCCTTGATGTCCACCTCGACTCCCAGGGCGTCCGCCAGGCGCACGCACGACGCGGGCTGGCCACGCCCATCCGTGAAGCGCACGCGCTGAAAGACGGCGCCCTCGATGGGACAGGGGCGGGGGTAGCCGGTAAGATCAATGGCCGCGTGGGATTCAGCATCCAGGCCCTGCCCCAGGTAGCCGCTAATGGCCGCGTGGGGATCCCCGGCGTAAGCGATCTTTCCCTGCTTGAGAAAAATCACCCGTTGGCACATCTGGCGGATCGCCTGCATGTTGTGGCTGACGAAGAGCACCGTCCTGCCCTCCTTCTCCGAAACGGACTGCATTTTGCCCAGGCATTTTTTTTGAAACTCGGCATCCCCGACGGCCAGCACTTCATCCACAATGAGAACGTCGGGTTCGAGGTGCGCGGCCACGGCGAAGGCCAGGCGGACGTACATCCCGCTGGAATAGTGCTTCACCGGGGTGTCCAGGAACTTTTCCACCTCGGCGAAGGCGACGATTTCGTCGAACTTGCCCTTGATCTCCGCCCGCTTCATTCCGAGAATGGCGCCGTTGAGGTAAATGTTTTCACGTCCCGTGAGCTCCGGGTGGAAGCCGGTCCCCACCTCCAGAAGGCTTGCCACTTTTCCATCGAGTTCAATTCGTCCCGTCGTCGGTTCCGTGATTCGGCTCAACAGCTTCAAGAGGGTCGATTTGCCCGCGCCATTGCGCCCGATGATCCCGACCGACTCGCCGCGTTTGATCTCGAAGGAAACATCCTTCAAGGCCCAGAATTCCTCCCGGGAACTCGACTCCGGGCGCGCGGAGTCCTCGGGCTGTCCATTTTGCGTCGCACGTCCGATGCGGCGGCGCAAGCTGCGGAACGGGGCCAGTGCCGCCTCCGTCAGCACATCCCGCAGGGCGGTGTATTTTTTATACCCTCCCCTTCCCATGTGGCTGAGGAGATATTTCTTTCCCAGATTTTCAACGCGGATAGGGATTTCGGACATGTCGCGGGAAGGTTAAATAAAACTTGTTTAGATGATATCCGCGAAGGTCCGTTCGGTTTTACGGAAGTACCAGACCCCTAAAATCACAAGAAAAGCCGTGACGGCGACGGACTGGGCAAAGCTCGGCAGGGATATTCCACCTTTTCCACCGAGGAGCGCCCATCGAAATCCATCGATGACGCCCACCATGGGGTTGAGCGAGTAGAGCCAGGTCCATTCCGGACATTTTTCCTGGACCATTGTGCTGGAGTAGAACGTGGGCGAGACGTAAACGCCGATTTGGATGATAAAGGGGATGATATAACGAAAGTCGCGATACTTGACGTTCAGGGCCGTGATCAGCAGGCCGGGCCCCAGGGCGGCCATAAAGGCCAGAAGCATGAGAAACGGGACAGCAATAAAACGCCAGGTCGGCGCGACGTGGAACCACGCCATCATCAGCAGAAAGACTCCAAAGGTAATCACGAAGTCCACCATCGACGTGACGACCGCGCCGGCGGGCACGATCATGCGCGGGAAATAGACCTTGGAGATCAGGTTGGCATTGGTGACCAGGCTCTGGCTGGATGCCGTGAGTGAAGCCGAAAAGAATTGCCATGGCATCATGGCGGCAAAAATCCACAGAGGTTTGGGCACGTCTTCCGTCCCGAAACCGGCCATCTTGCTAAGAACCGTGAAGATCAGCGTGAAGAGCAGCGGCTGGATGACGGCCCAAAGGACGCCGATAACCGTCTGCTTGTAGCGCACGGAAATATCGCGCCAGGCGAGCACGTAGAAGAGTTCGCGGTAGCGCCAAAGATCCCGCCAGTACTGACGTTCCGTGTGCCCGGGTTCGATGATGAGGCGAGACATGGGGTGAGTGCCTGAAATAAATTAGTATTGGGGTGAAGGCTTGGCCGCAGTCCCTTGAATGATAAGTGAGAAGAGGCTGGCGACCAAGACGAAACGATGGAAAGTCAGCCGGATGAAGGTTTTGATGTGGGTCGTTCCATTTCCTCAAATATTTTCAGGTAACATTTTGCCACCGTCTCCGCGTCGAAATTTTGAAGGGAGGCCTGGGAAATTTTCGCGGGATCGCGCTTATTGTCCTCCCACTCGTCGGCTTCAGCGACCAGGGCGTCCGTCATGTGGTCAGGCGTTCTCAGGTGGGATGGCGTGCCGGATTGACTGCCGGCAAAATAACTCGCGCTGGCTATTTGCGAAGGCCCAACGACGGAGCAGCCACAGCATAACGCCTCGGCCGCGGCAATGTTGAAGGTTTCGCAGTGGGAGGTTAGAAGGTAGATTTTGGCTTTGCGATTCCACTCGGAAAGTTGTTGATGTTCGAGAAGGCCTGTGGGGATCAGACGATCCCGCAGAGAGAGTAATTCCTTTCTGACTTTCGCCGAAAAGCGGGGCAGCCCGCCTATGACCACCATTTTCCAATCGGGGCGGATCGCGAGGAAACGTTTGGCGATTTCGAGAAGCAGCGGCCAGTCCTTCACGGCATCGTCCCAGCGTCCCACCGCCACCACGATGTTTTCCTTGAGATCCCCCGGCATCAAACGCATCTGCACCGTGTTCGCCGGATGAGAAATGGTGACGACCCTCGGCATGGGCGCGGCCCCGAAAAGGCGCAGGAAACGTTTCACCCTCGCCACGGCAAGCGGAGTTTCCGCCGCGAAAACAGGGACGCGGGACATGCCTCTCACCATCTTTCTGTCCAGAAGGCCGGGAAACGTAAACACGACCAAGGCCCGCGCGATGGCATTGAGAAAGGCTTTCGCCTTTTTATGCCAGGGATCCGAATATCTGTAAGCGACGAGGTTGCGCAGAAGATAACGATAAAACCAGATTCTTGGAGACTTGACGCCGTCGGTGTCGAGTTTCTCAATCAGCGGTTTTTTGACCGAGAGCGCGGCCGCACGAATCGCCTCGTATCGGGGAGCCGCCCAGGTGTTGATGATGAGGGCATCGGGCTGTTGCTTCCGCCACCATGCGGGCTCCGCCAACTCTTTCAAGGTCGCCCGGATGACAGGCTTGTCCGGGCCGGGAGTTTGGTCCGGATGATAGAGAGCCACCAGCCACGCGTCATGCCCCATGGAGCGCAAGGTGCGAACGATAAGTCCGACATCACGATTCCAAAATCCATAGCTATCGCCATAGATCAGCGGAAGGAGGGCAAGAATACGGAGGCGCTCCCCCCTCCCATTACTCTCTGATGCTTCCTCAATCATATTTTTAAGTTTAGGGGGAGGACATCCTCCAGAAACGACATCGTGGTTCGAGCAACGGCTTCACACCCCGCGCGCTCCCGCCAAACCGACGCGATAGTCTCGGGGTTTCGCTTCCCTTTTGTCCAGGACTCAACCTCCCGATCCAAAGTTTCCAGAAAGGCTTTCGGAGTCCTCACTGCCGCCACATCACCGGATTGGGTTTCGGCAAAATAGGAGGAGGAAGGCACATCGCACGAACCTACCACGGAACACCCGCAACAGAGGGCCTCGGCGGCGGCGATACAGAAGCTCTCGAACCGGGAAACCATCAGATAAATTTTTGAGCGGCTGTACTCGACCGCCAATTGCTCATGAGTCAGTTTTTCGTGATAGGTCATGCGCCGCCGCCATTCTTCGGCACCGTTCCGGGTGACGCGGTCACGGGCTGAAACGCCGCTTCCCACCACGACGGCCTCCCACTCGGGATGACGTTGAAGAAAAGCTTCGAGAACCTTTCGCAACAAAGGAAAATCTTTTTGAAAGGTATTCCAGCGCCCGACGGTGATGATCCGATTTTCTTTCGGGCACCCCGTATACCGGATCACATCCTCGTTGACCGGATGCGGGATCACTTTTATTTGATGCCTTGCGCCTGAAAATGTTTGGATCATGTCTTGCATGCGCTCGGCGGCGATGGGCGATTCCGCGATTGCCGCCGGTAATTGCCTTATCGTTGCCACTATCCGGGCATCCATTAACCCAGGCAATAAATAAAGGAGACCGGTTCGCGCGGCGGCAGGAAAAGGGGCCAACCAACGAGCGTAAGCCGGGAGCTTATCCGAATAGCCCCCCCACGAGCAGATAAAATAGGGCTTTGGTAAGAGCCGGGCGGAACGGGCGCCGTCCGTATCCAGTCGCTCGACCACGCAGGGCGTGGCGGCCAGTGCCGCTTTGCGAATGGCATCATAACGGGGCGCGCTCCACGTATTGAGAATCGCCGCATCGGGGCGTTGGCCCCTCCACCAGTCGGAGCTCCTCATGTCTTCCAGAGAGATAGGCAGGACGGGCTGGCCTTCCGTGACCGTGGTGGAATCACCCAGAGCAACCAGCCATGCATCATAACCCATTTTGCGCAAGGCCAGTACGACCAAACCGGAATCTCGCGTCCAAAATCCCCAGTCGGGGCCATACGGAAGGGGGATCGCAAACAGGATACGTTTCATGAATCGAGGATGTCGGCCCTTATTCGGTGAGGATATAACAGGGCTTGGTGAAGTTTTCCGTGCGCCGGCGAAGTTCGCGCACCGCGCGGTCAACCGTCTCGACCACGCGGTCGGTTTCGGGCCGGTGCGTATCGTTGGCCACAATGAAGGTGGGCACGTGGAAAACGTTCCAGCGCTCGCAGGTGTCGAGCCGCCACTGGCCGTCGGCCCAGATCAGGATGGGCACGCCGCACAACTGCGCCAGGTGCATCGGGCCGCTCAGTTCGCCCGCAAGGAGACGGGCGGAGGAGATCGCGGCGATGCTTGCTTCCAGGTCCTCGGACCGCAAATCCTCCACGCCGGCCGGACAGTAGGAGTAGCGCGGATGGCCGACGCAGCACACGGAATGCCCGCGTTCCAGGCAGAGCGCGGCCACGCGGTCGCATTGCTCCAGCGGATAGTTCCGCGTCTGGTCCGGCCCCTCTTTTTTCACCCAGCGAAAATGAAAAGCCACGTCGCGGTAGCGCCCTCCGAGCGGATCTTTTCGCAACAGGTCGAACTGCGCGGGCAGAATGAATTGTTGATGGTAGCGCGTGCAGAGATGTTGGGCCGTGAGAATGTCATAGTCCTTCAGCCCCAACTCCTCCGCTGTGGCCCTGGCCATCGCCTTCAATTCCGACGGGGTGAAGCGCCCGTGCCGGTAGCCCGCTTTTTCCAGGGGAACATCGTGGGTGTGGACGTGGCAGCCGGCATAAAGCGCGGCGCGTCCGGGAAAGGTGATCACGTGGACTTCCCGGTAGCGATGAACTTGGGCGCGGACCCAGGCCTGCCATTCCATCAACTCGTGTCCGAATTCGCCCATATAGGGGCCGGCCACGAGGATGCGTCGGGGGAAGAAGCGCATCCGGAGTCCCTCCAGCGCCCCCACGATTTTGTCACCGAGCGTGAAATGGTAGGTTACGGGAGGCGTCGCCATTCAGCAAAGCGTAAGGCGTCTTCATGAGACATAAATAGAAATTTTCCGGAGGAGATCGTCGGAGAGGAACACGGCGAAGGTATTTTTAACGGTGAGGTGACAGGGCCCCGAGCACTTCCCGGTATATTTCCAGATGTCTCTCCGCGATCACGCGGGGATGGTAACGCTTCATCATGATTTGCGCCGCGTTCCGGGGACGGGGCCAACCCGCCCGCATCCACCGCGCCAACGCCTGCTCCAGGCCGGTCCAGTCATCAACCTCAAAAAGTTCCGCGCCCTCAACCGATGCGGTGATGTCAATGATGCCGCCCACGCGCGCGCCAAAGAATTTGAGGTTGCGCGACAGGGCTTCCGCGACAACCAGGCCGAATGATTCCGCGGTGGAGAAATGAACGCTTCCATCGGCGTGATCGAAGGCCTCGATCAGCGCCTCTTCCTCCTTGACCCCTGAATAGATGGCATAACCATGCGCGCCTGCCTGGTCGATGGCCTGGAGAAACTCCCGTCCATACGGTTCATGGGCATTGACCCTGCCCACAAACTCAATTTGAAAAGCGTGACCCTGCTCATGGAGCCGCTTGAAGAGCGCCAGGAGTTCAAGCTGGCGCTTCAGGGGGGAAATAACGCCCACATTAATCAGGCGCGGTCGCGGTCCGGGCGGATGTTGCGGCGGCGGCGCGAAGAAGGCGGGGCGCAGGGAATTGGGGACCAGCCAGGTTCGCCGGCTTCTCGCGCGCACGGCCGCCTCGGTGTAGACCGAGTTGCAGAGAACGCCTTCCGCGCGAGGGAGGGTGAAATTTTCAAGCTGACCCGCAAGCCAGTGGAAGCTTCCGGGGAAGGCCTTGAATTGCCGGGCCAGCGGCGCCATGTTTCCAAGAATGGTGAGCACGCTGGGGTAGCCGGAAAATACGGCGCTGATGGAACAATCCCGCTCCGTTCCCTGGCCGTGGACAAGGTCGGGCCGGATTTCCCGCACCTTGCGCCGCGTCGCGCGGATGCATCCCTGGTAGCCCGTGCGCATCCATCCGATCTTGGGCACATGCAGGCTGTGAAAAAAGATGTTCTCCGCCAGTTTTGCCGGCGACTTCATCGGGCGCTGGGTGCAGGAGACGACATGCACTTCAACGGCGGGCAATTCCTTGAATCCCTGCAGCAGGGCCTCCGGGGCTGTGCCGAACCAGGGTATTTCTTTTTCGTATTCCCGGTGGGCATCACGGTTATCGTTGGTCAGCAGGGCAATTTTCATAGGGGAAGTTAGAGCGTGTCTTCAAGATGGGGCAACACGGCCATGTCCTGCTTTCCAGACACCCTCCAAGCGACAAAAAGATGCCGGGAAAGGTTGCCTCATCGGTCAATTTTTGGCCTGCGGGGGCATCTCGCTTATTTGGAAAGTGGGGACAATCTTCGTGGTGAAGTCGACGAGAAGCGCCTGGGTCTGCCCGGCATCCAGTCCTTCGGGGCGCAGGTTGTCCGTAACCAGGGAGAAAACGCTGACATAGGCCCAGCGATGGGCGCGATTATGAACCACGCGATCCCAGTTGCTGAGCAGGACGCGCTCGATCTCAGATGGAGTGGTCACATTTTCGCCCACAAACCAATAGACGAAAAAGGCCCGGACGGTGAGCGCGCCGCCATTCGGGTCCGTCACCCGTCGTTCCAGGCTGAGTTTCCGGGCCAGCAGTTTGTGGCCGGAGAGCAACGGGATGGGAATGTTGTCCTGGCCGATGATGGTCCAACCCTGCCCGGTCAGGCAGCCTTCGGGGCGATGAATGCTGCTCTGCTCGGCGCCGCTCAAAACAATGGAACACTCGACCTGGTTTCCATGACTGTCCTCGTAGAACCGGCGGGCAAACTCGGTGTCTTTGGGCAGGAGATCCAGTTCGACCTTGGTAATCTCACCTTTTTTTCCGAAATAATCGCCGACAATGACCGGCAAATCCATGACCACCCCGGATTGGGATTGGACGTTTAACGGGGGATTGAACCAATAGGCGAGCCCCACCACCGCGGCCAGAAGCAAGACGACTCCGGAGCGCCATAGCGGAACCTTGCCCAAATCATTTGGCGTGACGGGGGCTTGAGCGCCCGGCGGAATCTCACCTCCATCGGGCGCGGCTGCCGATGCGGAAAATTGGGACGACGTGGACATGGAAAAGATGGCGGATTACGCCTCGGCATGTTCGGCATCGGGAAGATCCGACGGACGTTTCCACTTCCGGGTCAACAAGGAGGCCAGGACAAATTCCGCCCCCAGCGCAACCGCATAAACGAGAAAACCGCAACCCTCGTGGAACCACGAGGGATGTTCCGTCGTGCCGATGGCGAACGCGCTGCCGAAACAAATACTGCCCAGGACCAGCATGATGACGCGAGCCAGGTTGCCGAGGATCGCGACTGGAAATGCGCTGAGGAACACGGTCCATTGCTGCCACAGACGGGGAAGGAAAAGATAGCCGAAAAGGGCCGAGAACATGAGCAGGGCGAAAAGCGAACGAATGCCACTGCACGGATCGGCGATGTCGATCTGGAATCGAGCGCCGAGGGGTACGCCGTGGAGAATATCCGGCGGCGAAAGCAGGGCCGTTCCACTTTGGACGCAAGGTATTCCAATCATGGGAAGGAGATGGGATGCCATCGTGCTCATGACCATCCGCAGTGGAAACGCGATGATGGGATCCAGAAACGGCACGGGCCAGGCAAAGATAAAAAAGGCCCACGGAAACAGGAGGATCCGAAACACGGCCCAGCCCCAAAGCCAAAGGATCACGCCGGCGAGGAGTATTTGCAGAGAAGCGAAACCAAAGTATTGGTTCTCCGCCCGCATGCCAAACCAGTACACGAGAACCCCCAGAATGATCAATCCCAGGCCCGGATTGCTTTGCCTTATGGGGGCTCGCTCGAGGTCTTTCCACCGCAGATAAACAAGGTAGGCAAAGATGAAGGGAACGAAAAGACAGTAGGTGAAGTCGAGCGAGGCAAGATTTTCAGTGGACTGTCCGAAACTGCTCATGGCCAGGATCAGGCCGGCCAGGGATTTCTTTACTTCAAACAAACTCGCGCTGTACGGGATCAGGAAGGCGACGACCAGAAAGAAAATCATGCCGCTGGCAAATGGTATCCACCAACGCTGCGAGTGGCTGCCGGTCAGACGTTCCATTTTCACTCAAGGGTACGCTTTCCCCGGGCCAATGCAAGCCTCCACGGGCGGGACAGGGACCCTGGTGTGTGTGTGAACGGAGTTATCGCGCTAGGGTGTGTTATCGAATAGGGCAAGGTCGCGCCGGAAGGCAAAAGAACCCCGGCGAAAAGGAAAGGGTGGCGGCGCTTTTGGGCTGCACCTTTGTTGCTCGTCAGTCAAAGACCGCAGAGGGTATTCTCCCTCCTCGCGCCTCGGTGCAGCCCAAAATCGACTCGCCACGCGGCCTTGTCCTATT
>Ga0182030_10018341_pt1 | contig 13425 bp, 10 predicted proteins | sample 812S3MmetaG_FD_121299 | JGI IMG/M metagenome (GOLD analysis project Ga0182030, IMG submission 121299) | Permafrost microbial communities from Stordalen Mire, Sweden - 812S3M metaG (Illumina Assembly) | ecosystem: Environmental > Terrestrial > Soil > Wetlands > Permafrost | place: Sweden... | reverse complement strand
CGCTCCGCGTGCTCTCGGTGCGATCCGGCGAGATAGCCCTGCAAAGTACTCGAATGGACGCCTGCTTCTCCAAGCTGCTGCGCGGCGCGGGAAGTGGGTGCTAACCCTTCCACTTGGTAGCCGTGGCGCTCGGCGGCCTCCCGGATGGCGGACAGGGAAGTCGTCTTTCCCGCTCCTGCGACTCCCTCCAGCCCTACAACTTGGTCGCGGCTACTGAGGATTTCCTCCACCGCCTGCCGCTGGCTGCCGGATAGGTGATCGAACTTACCAGCCAACTCCTGCCGGGTTTCTTCCGAAACCAGCGGCTCGTGCCTTCCTTGTCCGGCCTTCATGCGGGCGATGTTGTCTTGCTCGTAGTCCAGCATTTCGCGAGTGCTGAGGGTTCGGTCTGCACCTCCGGGGCGCTCCCGGCCCACTTCGATGAATTCACCGGACTGGATGCGGTGCTCAAGGTTCTGACGGACTTCCTGGAAGGTGGACTCACCCATTGAGCGCCGTAGCGCATCGCGTATCAACTGGCGCTCATCCACCACCGCCTCACGCTCAATATTCCGGTCTCGGGAATAGGTGACGGCCTCCCGCGCGCGGGTTTCTCTCTCGTGGGTACGGTGGTGTTCATGCTCGCCTCGGGTCTGCGCCTCCTGCACGACCCTCTGCGCCTGGTTGCCAAAGGTTGCTGCAAGCTCCTGGTGACGGGCGCGCATCTCCTCGCGCGAAAGTGCCGACAGCTTTTCCTCGCGTGTCTGGTGCGCGGCAATCTGTGCCGCACCAGCGCCGCGCAAGCCTTGCTCTTCCAGGTGCTCTTTGATTTGCTGGCGGCGCGGGCTGCTGGCGTCCAAGTATTCCTGACTGTAACCCTTGATTTCTGGCTGACCGCTTTTCCCCGGCTCGATTTCGTAACCGAGTTCCTGAAGGCGGTGGGCCAATTCGGAGCGGTACACTGCCGTTGCGTACTGCTGGCTCTTGAACAATTCCTGCGGTTGAATCGCGTGGGCTGTTCCATCTGCGGTTTCGGTGACGTTAAAGAATACAACGTGCGTGTGAAGCTGCGGGGCGGCGTAACCCTCCACTGGCCTTGCGCTGTCGTGCTCGAACTTGGCCGCAACCCATTGGCCGGTGGTTTCGGCGGGATGGTTGCGGCCTATGCGCGCCTGGACGTAGCGTTCCAACTCGCCAAGGGCAACCTGCACGCTCTCCCGGTGCGCGTCTCTCACCCGTTCGTCACCGCCGACCAGCGCCGTGAGTGAAACGCTTTTGGGTGCGCTAAGGGTAGCGTCCCAACCGGCGCGGTGTTCCATGGTGGTCACCTTGTCACCCTGTTCGTTCAAGTATTCCCGTGGGGATTGGTGCTGCACTAACTGCTCGCCGGTGATCGGGTGCTGCCCCTGACTCAAGCGTGCAAAGTGCTCCTCCTGAACCTCACCCCGCAGTCCGTATGCCTCGGCAAGTTTGCCGTGCCATGTGCCGTGTATCCGGTCTGCTTCCGTGTAATAGTTCTGCTGGGCGTTCCCGAACTCGTCGCGGTGGTACGCCTGGGCCTGGGCTGCACTGAGCGGTTTGGAAATTGTCATCATACTGACCTACTGGAAGAAACGACCCTGCCCGTGGCCGGGCGGTCGCTTGGTTTGTTCCTGCGCTTGCTTCTGCTCGTTGGGGGTGAGCTTCTGAGCGGGCCCGGCGCTGCCGGGTCGCCCCGTTGCGGAGGCACCTGTCGCTGCCGCAGAGGGTTCATCGGTTCGTTGCCAGTCGATGCTTCGCTCGACGAAACCCGGTTGGGTTTTGGGCAGATCGGTGTAGGGGAAGCTCAGCCGCACAACCAAATTCCCTGATTTCAGAAAGCCGAGCTGGTCGGGTAGTCCCATAATTTCCGATGGCATCACCAGCGGCTCGACGCGGCGTTCCAACTGGAAGTTTTTCGATTGGCGATCACGGGGGAAGGGGTCGGTAGCGTGGCTCTCCCGCATCTGCTCGATTTCCACCTCGCCGATGGTTTCGCTGATCCACCGCGCGGCGCGTGGCTCGCTGGTGCGCAGAAAGATTTTCGTTGCCGGTTGCGACAGCATCGCCTCGGCATCGTGCCCGTAAAGCGTTTCCAATTGACTGCGCCCCTGGAAACCCAAAACCACCGGGTTGTTCGACTTCCGGTTTTGGGTTATGGCCGCGTGCAATTGGGGGAGCTTCTGCAAAGACGCCAGTTCGTCCAGCATGAAGCAAACCGGTTGCGGGGCTTGGCGGTGATTGGGCAGTGCCTCGTCCATAAGGCGCAAGACCAGGAGGTCAAGCCACAAACTGGTCAGGGGCAAAAGGCGCTCACGGGTCGTCTTCGTGCTGGTGAGGAATATCCACCCCCGCCGATGCCTTGACCACTGCAAGGTGTTCCACCGCGTCCTGGTTTCCTTCTCGCCGGGTAGCAGCTTCAGTGCCTTGGCTACCATCTTCAGTTCCGCCATAACCCCCTCGCGTTGCCCCGGAGCGGTTGGGGCTATTACCGAAGCCATTTCGGTTCCGCGCACCCTACTGTCAATCTCTTCGTCGTGTGACAGCCAATCGGCCAAATCCTGGGGAGTGGGCTTGTAGGTGAGTAGATGGGCCAAGATTTCCCTGGGACCCCGCGTAAAGAAGCGCTGCTCATTGTGCCGGTCGGGGAAGAGTGACGCCGCGAGGGTGAGCGCTTCCGGTTCGTTCCGGGCCTCGTCGCCCGGACTCCAGAAGGGCATGCGAGCGTCCAGCGGGTTCAGGATCACATCGCCACGGGAGGGGTCATAGAACTGTGGGGTGTATTCGCGTTCGGGATCATAGACAATGGCCGTCTCCCCCCGGTCTTGGATTTGGACGAGCAATTGCCGAATCAGCGTGCTCTTGCCCGCTCCGGTGTCGCCCATTATCAAGAAGTGGCTCGACTCGCGGACGCGGGGCACCCGCACCATGCGATTGCAGCCGAAGATGATGTCTGCGGGGGAACGCTCGCGGTTAAGGAAGCCAACCCCACGGGAACGATTCCGGCTGTTAAACGTGGCTCCCGTGACAAGTTCCGGTCCCTTCAGCCGTCGCCCGTAGCGCAACGCCCGCATTTGCGCGGCATCCTTCGGGCCAGCAAGAAGCAAGCCCAACAAGAACACTGCCAGCCCGCACCACAGGGGCCGCGATGCCAGATCCGCGAATGTCTGGTCTTCGTAAATCCATGAGCGGAGAAAGGCGTGAAGTTCAACATTGTTGTACTGCTGCCGCTGCCATTTGAGGCGAAGCCCGCCTTCCTTCACCGCCTCTTTCGAAAGCGTGAAGGTGGTTTCACCGGAGGCGGTCTTGATGGGCACCACGTCGTCATCAATTGCCAATCGGTTGCCCTTCCGGGTTACCACGACCAGGATGTCCTGTTGATCGGTCTTGGCGCCCAATCGGGCCATCAAGCTGGTGAGAAAATACTCCCGCAGATAGTGCTTTTCGAGCGGCGTCCAGACGAAGACATAGCGGCAGTAAATGCCGAGAATCACAAACGCCAAAGCTACCACCAGCGCCGTAATGGAATAAACCGGTGCGCTGCTTGGCCACCCCTTGCTCTCTTTCCGTCCCCATACTTGATTCATTTTGCACCTCGTTGACTCATGGATTTGTCGGCCTCCTGGATTCGTAAAATTGCCTTCTTCATTTTGTCGGCTTCCGCCAACTCGATGATCTGCTGCATCTCGTCCTCAGTAATGCGCTTTGCGGTGGCCAGCTTGAAAAACAGGTTCAGCAATGCTGTGCGCAACGCCAGGACCTCGGCCAAGATGGTTTGCTCGCAGGTGTGGGGCTTGACTGCCTTCGACAGGACATCACGTGCCCATTCGCTGATCGTCTGCTCACCCGCAAGGGCTTCGAACTTGACGTACTCCTCCTCGGTGACTTTGGTGCTGACGGATTTCGTTCGAAGTGTCGCCATACGATTGACCTCATAAAATCAAGTAGTTCCCATAAGGGACTCATTAATTGCTGCGCCGAAAGCGATTCAGCATAACGTGCTGAATTTTCAAGAGGTTCCCATATGGAATCGTAAGTTCCTATACAGCACCCTGCGGGGGGTGACGTGTCACCACTGCACCCGGCGCGCAGCGCCGCAAGCCCGGCGAAGCCGCTTAGCACCCCCGGTGGTGCGAAAGCCAGGCGCGCCAAGCCATCCGGCAGAGTTGAAAAAACACCGAGACCAGCTCCGCAGCTATAACCACCAAGAACAGCAAGACAATCCAAAAACCCTCTGGCGATACCAAGGCGCGCCAGAGCACCCACGTGCAAAAGAGCACAAACAACCCGTTGCCGAGAAAGTCGGGCCACTCCCGACGCGGGCGTAGCTCGCGGAAAGCGGTCTTGAAGGACGGCCTGTCTCCAGGCATCGGGTCCACACTCAGCGAGAATGGTTGTTTCAGCGAATCCCCGACGACAGAATCCAGAGCCTTTTTGTACGCCTCGGGAGTTGGCCAATAGAAGAGCCCATACCGAGGGTCATTGACGAAACGAAACAAACGACGAAGAAAATACTTCACGGTATACCTCCTCGGCCCTACCCTCTGAGGTTGGGGCCATATTGCGGAGGCTGCGGCCAAAATTATTTTCTGTCAAACGACCGCTCAACCCCCAATTCCGCCTTTGGGTACGCTCGGGTCCTGTTCCTGCGGCCCTTAAAAGTGGGGATTGAGGGCGCTTCGAGAAATCACCAAAGCGGTGCGGTGTGAAGTTCTTCTTGAGGTATTTCGGCCAGGTGTGAGCATTCTTCCGTAGAATCATTCGGTTAGCCGTGAGCTGCCTAGATCGTCTATTTCTGGTGGGCGTGATGGCTGCGGCGCGGCACGACCAGCACCAAATATTTTTCGCTGGTCCACTGGTTTTTCTAATAGGGTGTGAATTAGTTCTTGCGACCTTTTCAAGTTTGAGGCGTTGCCCCGGAACTGATTGCGGGGGAAAGGCTTGGGAAGCACGATCAATGCCAAATATTTTTCGCTGGTCGACTGGTTTTTGCGACCTTTTGCAAGTTTGAGGCATTGCCAGGAACTCATTGCCTGGGAAAGGCAGGAGGGGCACGATCATTGCCAAATATTTTTCGCTGGTCCAATGGTTTCTCAAATAGGGTATGAAGAATATGTGGTAACGATTCGCGGGTTTGAAGTAAGGCCCGGAACTCATTGTGGGCGTGATGGCTGCGGCTGCACGATCAGTACCAAATATTTTTCACTGGTCCAATGGTTTCTCAAAAGGGTGTGAATAAGTTATTACAATGATTTGCGGAGTTGAAGTATGGCCGGGAACTCATTCCTCAACACAAAGCAATCCATTGCAGCGATTACAATTGCCGGACTGCCTCACTGGCAGATTCCAAGGGATACCACCCCACAGACACCCTTTTTCGATTAGACCCCCCCCAAGATAAATCCTGAGAAGCTTTGACTCGTGAACACGCTAAGTTACAGACATCGTGGCGGTTAGTATCTACAAAACGCATCCATTCGACCTGCCGTTCCTGGTCGGACGGAGAGCCTTGTCACCGCCGTTTGACAGAAAAAAAAGTTTGCCTTATTCCTATGATCGGGCAATTCGTCCATGCCTCGGCCTTTCGGCGGCCAATCGAGTTGGCGCGTCGTGCGTGGTGCGATGGATGGCCCACAAGTCTGGATGATGGCTCGTTGGGGAGTGATTAGAGCCCAAACGAGGGGCTCGGTAAGCGGCCCCCCCTCAAAAGGGTTTTGGGTCGAGGACCAACGATGGTTCTGCTGGTAGCCAAGCAAGTGGACATTCACCTTGTTCGAAGGGATGCATGGAGCGATTTATGACTCAGGCACTTATGCAAGAACTGCTGACGACGAAGGATGTCGCCGGGCTGACAGGGCTCTCCGAAGAGACTCTTGCCCAATGGCGCTCACAGAGGCGCGGGATTCCGTATTTGAAGATTGGGCGGGTGGTGAGGTATGATCGCGCTGTTGTTCAAGCCTACTTGGAGCGTTGCAGGGTTTCTGTCTCCGATCCCCGAGAAAGGAGATGGAAATGAGCGTTTACAAGCGAGGCGGTGCTTATTGGTACGATTTCTGGTTTCGAGGACAACGCATCAGGGAGTCAACCGGACTCTCTAACAAGACAGCCGCAGGGCAGGCTGAGGCTATCCGCAAAGCCGAATTGGCGGAAGGAAGGGCCGGAATCGTTCGGCGCAACCCTTCGCCCAAATTCCAAGATTTTGTGGATAACGATTTTCTCCCCTGGTCTGAAAAACAACATCAGTCTCACCCGCGCACACACTTACGATACAAGGTGAGCTGCAATCGGCTGGTTGAATATTTCGGCAACCTCACACTTGAAGGCATCTCGATAGGTCACGTCGAAAAATTCAAGTTGGAGCGTTTCGGGGAAGTATCGGCAGCGGGGACGAATAGGGACTTGGCGGCTCTACGATCGATGCTCAACTATGCTAAGAGGAAGGGCTTGATCAGTCACAATCCTGTTCACGGACTCAAGCTCTTACCGGAAGGCCCCGGAGCCATGCGGGTAGTTTCTCAGGTGGAGCAACGGCAGTATTTGTCAAAAGCCAATCAATTGCTTCGGGATGTAGCAACCATAATGATCGAAACGGGAATGCGACCGGAGGAGGTCTTTACCATCCGCAAAGAGAACATCCACGTGACCCAAGGTTATGTGTTCGTGCCCACGGGAAAGACGCGGTTCGCTCGGAGAAATATCCTCCTGACCGAATCAGTGAAGAGGGTTCTCAGGCGGAGAGTAAGGACAGCTAAAGGGTGTTTCGTTTTCCCTGGCCGCTACGACCACAGCAAGCCACTCACCAGCGTTAAAAAGGCTCATGCTGCGGCCCTGCGGGACGCCAAGATCAAACTGCCATTCAGAGTTTACGATCTTCGGCACACTTTCGGTTCAAGGTCTGCGATGGCTGGGGTTGATCTCCCCACACTCAAGGAACTCATGGGGCACTCTGACATCTCGACCACGATGCGCTACATTCACCCGACGCCAGAACACAAAGTGGAAGCCCTCAAGAAACTTGAGAAATTCAATGGCGAACAGGTCGCCAAAGAGTGCAAGTCGAAAAGGGTCCCCACAAAAGTCCCCACAGTCGCACGGCGAAGGCATGAGAGGGGACGCTAAGTAATTGAAAAGATGGTAGGCCTGGAGGGATTCGAACCCCCGACCCACGGTTTAGGAAACCGTTGCTCTATCCGTCTGAGCTACAGGCCCATATCTTTTATTTTTTTAACTTGGAGACAGCTCGGCGTTTGGCCTTTGCCCATTTTTTGCCCACGCCCCTCTCCAATTTCTTCATCGTACCTTAGTTCCGGTGCGATCACCGCTGATGTCATGCGTCTCGATGGTAGACACATCGGCGTGCCAAAGGGTCTCATCGAGGACTTTGGCTGGTACGCCGAGACGATTGAGAGATGTTCCGAAACCTCTGCGAAAACCGCCACAACCTTTCCCTCCGCCGTCAAGCTTGGGCCTCAGCACGCGAAGCGAGAAACCATCGAAGTTCATAGGAGCGCGGCGGCGAGCGCGGGCGAAGCTATAGCCGTCGCGGGGATTGCACCTTCGATGCTGATCAAGCGCGCACCGGAATATGGGGACGACGGGCACGGAATTCTCACCGCTCTGTTCGGTGTTGGCCGGCCCGACGTGCGTGCGCCACATGCTGCGGGCCACGCGGATTTCGCCGCCGGTGTAATCCTCCCAGCGAAGGCCGCGAACCTCGGACGCGCGCAGGCCGGTGAAGGCTGCCAGCGCAACAACCGTCGCGCGGGTTCCTCGTCTGCCCCCGCAGTAAGCCAGTCTACCACAGCGTTCCAATCGAATCGAATGGATCGGCCGGGGGTAGTGTCCTATTGAAAAGGTGCGCTCGAGGGATTCATGCGGGGGGCCGGAGCTTTAACTCCGACATGATCGGGCCGCACGCCTTCGGGGGCTTTAACAGGCTGCGCAAAAACTCGTCGGCACTGTCATTCTGAGGAGCAGCATGCGGTCCTGAGCCTTGCGAAGGAAGAATCTCGCCTTGCCTTGAAAATGCTCAGAGCGAGGTCCTTCGCTGCGCTCAGAATGACAGCATTATAGGGTTTTTCCGCAGTCTGTTTAAGCCCCTGAAACCCCAGGGTTTAGGGGGCCCGCTGGAAGTCCTGGCCCTTGTCGGAACTGAAGGTCCGACCCCCTTTCCAGAACTCGCTCTCCCCAATTAGGACACTACAAGCCGGAGATTTTGTGGCCCCAACAAGTTGCTTCCAAGTTCGACAACGCGCGCCCAGGACTTCGCATTGCCGCCGCGAATTCTTTGCCCGATTATCAGGTAACCCGCTTATTTTCATAGGACTATCGCTAAATACATGTAACTTCTTTGTTTTCATCAGCCCATCCAGAGCACTTTTATTTCCCCTTTGTTTTCAGCAGCCCATCCAGACCACTCTTCATTTTTAACATCTTTAGTGGGCAGCGCCCCGTGCGCCACCTTCATCACCATAACCTTCCTGTTTTCAAACACTTGGTTTTTGTGTCGATCATCGAAATCCCCCCCATTCTCTGCTAACCTACTGTGTTTTCATGAACTCATCCGGATGGAGGACATCCTCGGGAGTCAGGAGTCAAAGCGCTGCTTACTCCCCCCTACGCTAGTATAGCGCGATTGCCAGCCGTGTCAATCTAGAAGTGAGCCTACTTTCTAGCCAACGGTTAGGGCAGAACGTTATAATCAGACGTCTAGACATTTCAATTTATCCAGACAAAATCTCCAGACCTATGATCAAGAACCGGGGTCTGCGCCAGCCCGCCCAACATTTTTGTACCGTTGAGTCGCCGGGCGCGGGCGCAAGAGGTGGGTAAAATATGCGAGTACCTCTAGCGGTAGCGCGGGCCCTGCGCTACCTGCTCCTACTCCACCGCCAGCCCGCCCCTACCGCGCCCGCTCATTTCACTACATCGCGTCCAGGCGAGATGGGCTTATAATGATTGCCGCATTCAAGGGCAAGGGGACGCTCCGGTTCGCCTGATTTGAGATTCTCGCATTTTGAGCTGCCTCCTTTCGAACCGATGAATACAGGTAAGGGATTAGTCTACCGTTTCCACAGCAAGGCGACAAGGTTGGTAGGGGTGCAGGGCAGGGCGTGCCCGATGCCTGCCGAAGCTGTAGCGGCGGTCTCTGCCCGCCGCTACAGAAAACCAAACTGCCCCAATGCCGGATTCTCAAGGTGCCATGGATAAACTCCCACCTCAACCGCCAACGCGCGAAGCCGCAACGCCGCATTTACGCCGAGTCCTGAGTGTCTGGGATTTGGTTTTCTACGGCATTGTCCTGGTACAGCCTATTGCTCCGATCCCCCTGTTTGGCATCGCCCAGAAGCTCTCAGACGGCCATTTTGTAACCACCCTGCTCCTCGCGATGTTCCCCATGTTGATCACCGCCTTCAGTTACGGCCGGATGGCAGCAATCTACCCTTCGGCGGGCTCCGCCTATACCTATGTGGGGAAGGGGCTGAACACTTATCTTGGATTTCTGGTGGGCTGGGCGATGCTCCTGGACTACCTCTTGTTCCCGCTCGTCAACGGCATCTGGGTGGCGGTCGCCATTCATTCGCGTTATCTGCCGCAGATTCCTTATGCCGTGGCGATGTTGCTGGTGGTGGTCTTCATGACCGCTCCCAATCTGCTGGGGATCAAGACCTCGGCGCTCTCGGACAAGATTCTGCTGGCGGCCATGTGCTCGGTGGCGTTGGCCTTCATTCTCCTGGCGGTTCGGTTCCTGTTTCATGACCAAGGCTGGGGCGGCCTCCTATCGACTCAACCTTTCTACAATCCCAAGACTTTCGCGCCCCATACGGTCTGGATGGCCACTTCCTACGCGGCGCTGACCTATATCGGCTTCGACGGCGTCACCACCCTGGCGGAGGATGTGAAGAATCCCAAGCGCAACGTCCTGCTCGCCATCGTGCTGGTTTGCCTGTTCACCGGTATTTTCGGTGGAACCCTGGCCTATCTTGGCCAGCGGGTTTGGCCTGATTGGCGCACCTTGCCGAACCTGGAAACGGCCTTCATGGACGTTTGCGGGCGGGTGGGGGGCCCTACCCTGTTTCATGCGATGGGCTTCACCATTCTGCTGGCAGAGCTCGGAGGCGGCCTTGCCGCCGTCGTGGGTACGGCGCGGCTGCTCTTTGGCATGGGCCGTGACAATGTGCTGCCTCGAAAAATCTTCGCCCACCTCAGCCCCGGATCGCGCACCCCGACCTATAACATCCTGATCATTGGAGCGGTGGTTTTTGTTGGGGCCATAGCCCTTCAGCATGTCGGCAACGCCTTCGAGCATGCGGGCGAACTCCTGAACTTTGGCGCCTTCTTCGCATTGCTGAATGTGAATCTGGCGGCCTTTTGGCAATTTGCCTTCGTGCGGCCGCACAAGAGCAAGGCCCGGACGATTGTCGATTCCGCGCTGTCGCTTTTCGGCGCCGCGTTCTGCGGCATTATCTGGTGGAATCTGGATAGCGTCGCCAAAATCATTGGAGGCATCTGGTTCCTCATCGGGGGCATCTATCTCGCCATAACCACGCGTGGATTCACCGCGCCCCCGCGAATGATCGATTTCGGCGAGTCCGCTTAGTCCGGGTTACTGTGCGACTATAGTGAGGGGAGGGAATTAACCATGGTTGAAATTGTTCCAATCAAATTGCCGGACTTTGGCGGCTTGGATCAACCGCTGCCGCCGATCCCGCTGAGCGAGTATGAGCACCGCCTTGGCGCCGTTGTCGCCCACATGAAAGAAGCTCACCTGGATTTTCTGCTGGTCTATGCCGACCGGGAGCATTCCGCCAACATAGCCTTTCTCACCGGCTTTGATCCCCGCTTTGAGGAAGCACTTCTGCTGCTCGATCCGGCGGGTTGCAGATGGCTGCTGGTGGGAAACGAGTGCATGGGGTACCTGCCCGACGCCGGGTTGAAATGCCAGCCCGTCCTGTTCCAGGAACTCAGCCTGATGGGGCAGCAACGCGGCGATTCCCGCAGCCTGCGCGCGATCTTCGCCGATTTCGGAATTGCCCAGGGCGCCTCGGTAGGATGCGCCGGGTGGAAGTACTTTCAGGGGCCGCTGATCGAGAACCCACGAACCGCGATCGAGATCCCCGCGTACATCGTTGACCTCTTAAGGAACATGGTGGGCGACCCGGCGAAAATCAGCAATGCCGGCGAGATCTTCATGAACCCGGCGGACGGCCTGCGCATGATCAATTCCGCGGATCAGATTGCCCAATTCGAGTTTGCTTCCATCCGCACTTCGGAAAGCGTTCTCTCCGTAGTCCGCAGTGTCCGCGAGGGAGTGGCGGAAAATGATTTGGAGAAATTGCTGATCGGCGCCGGCCTTCCGCTCTCCTGCCACGCCAACATCAGTTTTGGCGAGAAGGTCATGCGCGGACTCTCCAGTCCGTCGGCGCGGCGCGCCCGGCTGGGCGATGCCTTTGTGGTGGGGTTCGGACTGCAAGGGGCGCTGACCTGCCGGGCCGGAGCTATCGCGCGCGGGCCCGCAGACCTGCCCGCCGAGCTGCGGGAATTCTACCCGCGGCTGGCCGCCAATTATTTCGAGGTGGTGGCCTGCTGGTATGAGGCGCTTAAGATCGGCGCCCGGGCCGGCGAAATCTGGCAGCGCGTTGACTCCGTGCGGGACGACGCGGCGTACAGCTTCGCGGTCAATCCCGGGCACTACCTGCACCTGGACGAATGGGTTCATTCGCCCTTCTCACCGGGAAGCAACGTCCTCCTGCGCTCCGGGATGGCCCTGCAAATGGACATCATTCCGGTTTCGCGCGGACCGTTCTGCTTTATCAACGGCGAGGATGGCATCGTGCTGGCCGACGCAACGCTGCGCGCGGAGCTGGCCAGCCGCTTTCCGGCCTGTTGGAAACGAATCGAACTGCGCCGCAAGTTCATGCAGGAGATCGTGGGAATCCGATTGCACGAAGACGTCCTCCCGCTGAGCAACACGCCGGGATGGATTGCGCCCTACGTCCTGGAGCCCGCCAGAGCATTCGTTACAAGCCGGTAGCGCCGCGCGGCGGGCCGGGTGAGGGTCTAGCGCAGAGTTATCCCGCGCCGGGCGGGATTACTCTGCGCCCTTTCCTTCCTGGATGTTAGTAAATATGTTAAAGCTATCATTTTAAGAACCGCAGAGTAATGCGCTTCGCGCATGACTCTGCGCTACCCGCTCTTCGCCCTTTCCTTCCTGGATGTTAGTAAATACGTTAAAGTTATCATTTTAAGAACCGCAGAGTAATGCGCTCCGCGCATGACTCTGCGCTACCCGCTCTGCGCTACCCCAGATCCCCGCAGGGGATCTATTAAGTAGCCGGGGGCAACGCCCTCGGAAGACGCTCCCCAACCCGATCCGACCCTGAAAGGGTCGAATCCGGACGGAGTCACTTGCGTTCACCGGCCTGGGGTAGTGCGACCCCTTCAGGGTCGGGAGTCGAACGTCACGCTTTCCGGGGGCGTTGCCCCCGGCTATTATCTTGTGCCCTTACAGGGCACGGAAACCCTACGGGTTTTTCCGCAGCCTGTAAAGCCCCGCCCTTCCAGACTCGTGGTGGGAAAACCGGGATACCCGCTACCCGCTCCTTGGATGTCAGTAAATACGGTGAGGTTATCATTTTAAGAACCGCAGAGTTATGCGCTCTGCGCATGACTCTGCGCTGCCTGCTTCGATCGCTACCCGGCGCGTTCCGCGGTCTTGAAGGAAGCTTCGGATGGATTTGCATCCACGGCAACGCCGTCACGGAAGCTCACAAACCGGCCGGAATTTGCCGGAACCCTTTCCCCCGGCACGATAATTCCAACCAGATTCAGAGGATCGGCTGCCGAGACCGCGATGGTTTCGCCGGTAGCGGGAAATGCGCGCCTCGCTCGCAACGACTCCACGGCAACGGGCAAAGCAAATTGTTCCCCCAGAAAACCGGACACAAACCTGCCTCCGCGCACTTCGCCGCGCGCTTCCAATCTCCGCAGCACCAATAAAAGTTCGCGCCAGCGCGGCACAATCGCTTCCCGTGTCAGCACCTCGCGGAAAACGATGCCGTAGCGCTGGAGAAGCATCCAGCAGGTTGACTCGATCGCCGCTTCCCGGTTTTCCGCCGCGCTGGGAAAGAGCAGAGACCATCGCCCCGCGCTGTGGCGCGGGCGGGCGCTGCGCCCGCTGCCCTGGCCGGCGCGCCGCCGCGGGTCGATGAGGGCCCGCAAATTGTCAAATCCGTCCGCGGTAATGACGCCGCCCGCCACCAGTTCCCAGAGCGCGCTCTCCACTTCCGCTTTCAATTTGCGCGTCCCGCGCACGATATCGGCAAAGAAAGACGCACCGCGCGCCTGGAGAAACTCCCGGACGTCTTTCGCGGCGGGGCTCAGTCCGTTCATGCCTTCGCCGGCGGTCCCACCCTGGCGCGAAAGCAT
>Ga0182030_10018340_pt1 | contig 13425 bp, 19 predicted proteins | sample 812S3MmetaG_FD_121299 | JGI IMG/M metagenome (GOLD analysis project Ga0182030, IMG submission 121299) | Permafrost microbial communities from Stordalen Mire, Sweden - 812S3M metaG (Illumina Assembly) | ecosystem: Environmental > Terrestrial > Soil > Wetlands > Permafrost | place: Sweden... | reverse complement strand
TCCCTCTCTAGATAGTCTTCAAGTTCTTCAATATATTATATTCTACTATAGCTTATTCAACTATAGACCTATCGACTAAGGGGCTTCGGCTATATCACCTGACCAGCCCCCTTTCCAACCACAGTTGCCAAGAAATCTAAAACCATGAGCAAGCAGGAAAATTCGCTGCAGAAAATAACATACCAGCATGCTCGTTGTCTCCAGCGCCAGTGAAGAAGTACCGATATTTTCTTAGGCTGAATGTTGCTGCCAGTGAAAGGTGGGGAGTCCAGAGGAGTGGTAGGGACCTGCAAAATTGGTAGAGGTGGAGCGTTCGAGGAAAGCGGCTCCGTCACACCAGGAATGAGGGGAATAAGGGATCCCGGGATGGAGATCTGGCGAGGGGAGATCTGCTCACTGGGCTTAGGGGCGGGGGAGCCCATAGCGAGACTCGCTAAAGTAGCAAGCACATAGATTGAACGAGCCATCTTGAAAATGATTGGCTGAGAATGGAGCGAGTGAATTGCTTGATGATCTGCTGAGCAAGTTTGAGGAACTATGAGGGGGTTTAAGAAGGGTTTTGTACTTTGACATCCATGGCCCTCTTTAACCCCCTAGACATAAAAGAACCACCTTCCCCTCTGAAATCCCAAGTCAATCATCCACTTTCCTTGCGACATGAAGCCTATCATGTCGCTATACAAAAAAACCACAAGATTTTGTCAAGTGACAGTGAAGGTTAGGAAAGGGTCTTCATCGCTTCACACTCTGGCTTGCATGTTGTGATGGCGAATTCAATAGATTTGAGGGATCGACTAGTACTTTCAACACTTGATAATCTCATTCTTGGATAACAAATGGAAAATAAAATGCACAGGAGCTACAAGGCAGTCTTAGACAAAAAGCTAGTACCTCGTAGCTAACCTGCAAGCTAAGATATGCAGCCAAATCTCAGCCCCCTCGTTAGGTCCTATCACCATCAGAGCAAAGATCTACAGCATCCCTCTGTATTCAAGACACGATGAGCGAAAAAGGAGGGGGAAAACTTGGATGGTTGGAGTTTAGGAAGATCGATATTTTACTTTGTGCTATTCGCAAGGATCGACTGTAGGGAGGAGAAAGGAGAGTTCTCAGACAACTTCTTCTGGTAGTCACTAAACGCATATTCTCGAAAATTTCGAGCTCGCCATACGCCCCTATACAAGAAAATGGTTGATTACACACCCTTGGAGAAGTATGACCGGCGCCAAGGTGAACTTGAGACTGGACGGCAGAGATCTACATGCAGGCAAGGAATACCAGCAGGAAAAAAAACCCCGACGTTCTCAAAGCTGAGATAGACAGGGGATAAGCCGGCATTCAAGTCTTCTTGACGCCGCAAGCTCCCTCTGTGATGATGACAGAGCAGGCTAGACACCTAGCAGTCTTGCTGGCATAACAAACTGAATCAAGTTCCCCCCAAAAATCGCATTAGAAAAGATAGGCTTCTTGGAATTTTGACACGATGGACCCATTCTCGAAATCACCACCTTGAATACTATTCTACATCAATAGAACAATACCCTGATCATCCAGGGGTATGAGTAAGGTACATTCCAAGTAAGTGGTCTAGCGCTAGCTAGGCGTGGATAGACGCTTTAAAGTTAAATTTTGAGTAATGCCCGTGCCGGGATGAATACAAGACTAAAGAAAAATCAAGGGCTTGATGAAGTTTCTAGAAGAGGATTGTTGTGGCGCGGATAAAGAGAAAGGGGAGATGTCGTAACGCTTGGCATTAGCACGCCTTACCCCACACTAGCTAATTATGCACGTTTCGGGCCCCAAAACGAGCTATTGAGAGGGATTTCAACAAGGAATCAACCCATAGAAGGCCCATAGGAGCTAGACAATTCCCCCAAAAATCTTTTTGATCGGCACGCCCCAGAACCTTATTAGTTTCGGTATCTTACTGTACCGGTAGAAAAGGCTTAGCCCTTCGGCGCCTCTCTGACTCCTCTCTAATTTCACAGATGCCGAGCCGCACTCTCCCTGAATGGCATCTTCAGCGCACAATCGCATGCGTCATTTATCTGCTGGATCCTTAGCCGGTAGTCACAGGAGCTGGTGACTTGCAGAAGTCCAACAGGGCTATACCCAATTCCATGATTGCGCTGTTCGTCTCATGTATTGCACCACCTTTGCTTTGTAGATTAAAATTTCCTCATTTGACCCTCTCCTATCACACCATTACTTCCGGATTGGTATTCCCAGCGAATAATGAAGCTTAAAGTCCCAGCATAAGCCTCTTTTAATCAAGCAACCCTCAAGTTTCTTCCAATTATTCCATTATGCATACCCTCAACTTCTCTCTGTGGTTGGCCTCGATAGCCTCGGTTGCTGCTGCTACTACTGGCCCTCACTTCACCCAAGGGGAGCCCATTGACGGCGCTGGCAAAGGAGGGCCCATCTCAGGTGGCACCAACACCCAGATTGACCTCCAGAACCCAGATAATTTGGGACAGCAGAGTACTGATGCTGGCACCGTTCCCAACTTGAAATGGAGTTTCAGTGACTCCAAGACCAAGATATTCAACGGTGGCTGGACCCGCGAACAAGTCATAACGGATCTTCCATCCAGTGGAGATATCGCTGGAGCACAACAGCATCTCGAAAAAGGGGCCCTCCGTGAGCTACATTGGCACAGAGTAGTATGTCTGAACTCTTTGACATCCTACCTGATTCCTAACCAAGAACAGGCCGAATGGGGTTATCTCTACGTTGGGGAGCTTCTCTTGTCAGCAGTTGATGAAAATGGCGACTACCAAGTAGATAAATTGGAAGTTGGCGATATTTGGTACTTCCCCAAGGGTTCCGCACATACTGTGCAAGGTACGTGAATCCCAGAGGCTTCTGTTCCACACTCACATTTTTCAGGTCTGGCCGACGAGAACGAATACCTTCTTGTCTTTGATGATGGAGATTTCGACGCCGTAGGCACTACCTTTATGGTGGACGATTGGATTGCCCATACTCCGAAGTCTGTCCTCGCGCAGAACTTTGGCCTTAATGAATCTGTTTTTTCCACCATCCCAACCCCCGATCCATATATCCTGAACGCCACCGCACCTACCAATCCTCAGCTTAGTAACTCCACCAGCGGTCTGTTCAGTAACAGCTCTTACGTTTTTCACAACTCCAATAACAGCGCCTCAGTACCTGTCCCCGGAGGCGGCGGCCACCTCTCCATTGTCGACTCGAGAAACTTTCCTATCGCTAAAACAATCGCGGCGGCCATCGTCACTTTGAGCCCGGGCGGTCTTCGTGAACTACATTGGCATCCTAACGCTGAGGAGTGGTTGTACTTCTCAAAAGGACATGCTCGTGCAACTACATTTATTGGCGGAGCCAATGCTCGCACTTTTGACTTCTCAGCGGGTGACACCGCAGTTTTCCCAGACAATTCTGGACACTACATCGAGAACACTTCTCAGACGGAAGACCTCGTCTGGATCGAAATCTACAAGTCTGACCGTGTGGCGGATATCAGCTTGACACAGTGGCTGGCGCTTACACCTGTAGAGATTGTAGCTCAGACTTTGAAGCTCCCTGTTAGTGTGGTGCAGAATTTGAAGAAACAGAAGCAGTTGTTGATCAAAGGCAATTGAGATTTGGAAAGATGAGCTTGGGGCAGATATTTAATATTCGATGAACGACGCAGTTTGACATTTGAGGATAAACTTGTAATTGTATCTTCTAAATTGAGCATGAATGCCGTTTTTTAATGTAACCAAGATGTGCATTCTGGATTTAAAGCTGATCCTATGGATCCAGCGACCCCAAATTTTGAGACTTCGAAAGGGCAATGAATCTCAAATGGGATGAGTATAATGAACCTGGCGACCGAGGCGATGATTTGTCCATAGATAAGATCCGTCTTGCTGACGCGGCACGAACTTCCGTTACCGCTGATCATTTAGTTTGCGTAGTTGACAAGAAGAAAGATCCGATCCTCTAAGTGTGGCGGCGTCGTGTGGACTGGCGAATCTTTCTGGTTCGCAGTAAACCGGTAGATTTGTCTATCTCCAATCCGTTCTCTCAAGCGTTCATCTTGATTAGCGGGCCAGTTCTTGGAATCATGATACCCAAATGGCGCGCTCCTAACAGTTTTGATTAGATCTCGGTTGAATTCCCGGCTTTGATCGGCTATCCATGTCGGTGGACCTAGTAGGGTGACTGCGTAGGAGCCTACGGGATGAGCACTCGTATCTTGGCTGAAGTTTGAATCAATATGCCAACGAACTACCGAGCCGTTCCCTTTGGACATTTTCATGAAGATTGTCATTGATCTAGGCTGCAGTTTATTTAACGCGCCATTTTGATACTGTTATTTTTGCCAATCTGCCTTCGTGACTTCGTAAAACTTCTGTATCATCCCATCTGTAGTGGACTGATTCGCGTCGGAGTAGCTGGCTAGGATGTTTGCAACTTCCTTAATTGCAGCTCGGTGATTTTTCTCCGGGCCGAATACTGTTCGATAAAAAGTCTGTACTTTATTTACTTTCGTGATCTTGACTCGGCGATCGAGGTTGGAGGACAGGAGAGAAAAAGGAGGGACCGGGGCAGCCATTTTGGAAAGGGGGGATAGAAAGTAATTTTCTGGGGTCGAGCAGGAAAGCGTAGAATGGATTTGACAATTGATGAAGGCCGTGGAGTAGGAATGCTTAAATAGACTTGCCTGCAAGTCGTGAGAACAGAATTGAAGATAACGAATGAAAATCGGCATGATAGCTTCCAGTAATTTAAATACTAGATTCATACGCTCTCGATGATTCGACTTTCGTTCTCGTGGATTCTTGAAATTTACCCGAGATCCCTTCTTTCCTCTATTAACAAAGAATATTCTGACACATTTTTGAGGATGCGAAAATCTTTCATATAAAAGCCAGGTTTAGCATAGTCAAAGATGTATCCTATTGGAAACCATTGTGAACCCAAACAACCAAACTCGGTCAGAATAAAAGCACTGGTTTGAGAACCTCCTAGAGGGTATCACAGACAGTATCATCACCTGTCTCACTTTCCTTATCATCACGTCCGGAGTATTTAGAACATGAAAGTAAAAGCACTAAGACAAGAAGAACAATAAGATAATCTTTTAGCAACTGAGCATACGTCAGGCATACGAGACCGGCTGAAAACTCAAACAACCTCACCCCCGCCCCCTTCTTACTTCCTTAACCTTGGGAACAAAGATGGCACATTCCCCTTCGAAATCCTCTGTTTCATATCCTTGCTTGATGAATGGATACGAGTCAAGAGACTTATCGAAACCCAACACTACCGGTTCCGGATCATACGGAGTATCGCTCCTAGACAATATTCTATCCACTGGGAAGGTCTTCAAAACCAGGTCCAGAAGCTCCGGCGCGCTTGCTAAGGCCAAGTCAAAGTAGAACGATCTAGAGTCTTGAAGGGTGTCTTCGGCTGATTCACAAGCACCGAAGTCCGCAGGCAAATATAGAACGAGTGCCGCGGCTAGGGAGAGGAGGATGGATCAGGTGCCAGCCCCATGAGAGAGAATGATTTCGCGGTCTGGAAAAGCATATTTGCGCCCTTGCATATGATATCGAGGGCTATTTTGGCAGTTTCATGCGCATAGTCGAGTGCAGGCTGGGGAAGCTGAGGATTGGGCGAGTTTCGTATGGACTGGGTGCGAAGGATGAACGAAAATGACAGCCTTGCGGGCGTTCGCTCTTTCCCATACCGGCCGGAACTTCGTATGTCCAAGACAATACTCTCAATCGCCGTATCGAGTAAAGAGAGTCACGCCATCTGCTTTGAGAACATCAAGAGCATATTTTAGCTCTGCTAGTGATGCCTCAGTGCTGAGAATTGAAGGCAGTGCGGCAAAGAAACCAGAGTGATCGGGTTTCTCGTCCCGAAGTTTGACAGCGTACTCGTTGACATCACGAGCAAGCTTTAGTTGTGCGTCTCCGGATAACCCTCGACTTCGGGTGCTGTTAGGGAGAGGAAAGCAGTTTGAATTTCTGCTGTCCGCATGATCACTTGTGCGGAAGTGACGGTCCAGTGAGGATTTACCCATCCCGAAGGATCTCCGTCAGCGTCGACGACAGCTATGAGTAGTGAGTCTATTCCAAACTAGGGGTCTCGGATGATATGCCTTTAACATAGGAAGGAAGCACAAAGTTGTGATGTACAGTACGTCGATATTATTTGCGATCGATGGCATGATTCAATCTGAGTGTTGAGATTGTGGGTAGAGGTTTGATGTAGTTGCAAGAATAAAATCTGAAGCAATGAGCTCCATTGTATTTATAGCTCGAACATGCCAGTTTTGGTAGATGTCTTCGTAATGACTACAGCTGTGTATGCGCCCCCGAGTTATGTCGGCAGAGGGGCAGCAATAGCCTCTTGGTGTTGGGTTACAATCCACAAGTTATCGCCATACTAAATAGGCACTAGAGAATTGCCAGATATTCAGACCCGTCTGAGTCGTCCATGCCAACAAGGTTGAGGGATCAGGTTTGTTGTAGATCAAGATCGTTCTCGTAGAGGGTAAGAGACGGAATCTTCCACGATGATGTTGAGTCGCACTTAGCTCATTGGAGTCTGTTCATTGGAGCAATATTCGATAGGACACTGGTCTCTATTGATATCTACTATTCCTATCTCTTCATACACAATGAGCAGTCCTTGACAGCCCTCAACTGTGGCGAAAACTGCCTCTCGGTTGACATTGATTCTGTTATCGCGCTCCGAAGATTGGAAAGATTGGCACAGAGTCTGGGTAAAATTCTCAGATTCAAGGATACATTTCGCATGGTTGCAAGGTTCAAAGTATTCAGATGTTGTTCGGACGATGTTGTTGGTGAGATAGTACCAAAGTGGTCAATTCTAGACACTGCAAACGCCAAAAAAGTCAAAATTTAGCGATCCGCTCTAGCGACATCATCCCCCACAAAGTCACCACCGAAGCAATTGGCAAAATGACCATTTGATATCTCCCCATATGTCAAAGGGACCACCAGAAGATAGTTTGCTGGCCAACATAATGGCAGAATCAGACCCCTATAAACCAACTCCCAATTCTAAATCCATATCTACCATCCTCTCCGAAGCACGCATCCATCTCGACCGCCTCACACCCATCGCCGCCCACCACCTCCTCAACAGCCCGTCCAATCCACCCGCCGTCTTGGTCGACATCCGTCCCACGGCTCAACGAGCTCTCGAAGGTTCCATTCCCGGGGCAATGGTTATCGAACGCAATGTTTTGGAATGGAGGTTCGATCCTCAGTCAGATGCCAGGTTAGATGTAGCGGGACGTTATGATTTGAGGGTCGTGGTGTTTTGTAGTGAGGGATATACGAGTTCGTTGGCTGCGAGATGTTTGCAGGAATTGGGACTTTGGAATGCGACGGATGTGATTGGGGGGTATAAGGCTTGGAGGAATGAGGGGCTGGGTGGGGTACCGGAGGTGATAGCGGGGAAAGGGTGATGCATTGGAATATCTGGAGTAATGGGGGAATGCTTAACCTTTGTATTTTGAACGAGATCCATGGATCATCGTGTCACCAATTCTAGGTTAGTTGTGTATCAGCCTACGGTCTTTGAAGGTTCTAGACATGTAATGCCACAGGTAAGATTCTACTTCAACTGCCAAATACCATGCTAACATCTCGCAGGCCCCTCCATCCCTTACCATATCCTTCAAAATATCTCGACCCCTCCATCTATCGGACCTTCTACATCATGATTGATGACTTCCACATGGCTCATTCAAATTCACGATGACCTCGCGCCAGGAACTGCACATCCTCGTTGGTTTTTTTGGGATTTGAAGTGCATCTTGTGGAGTATTGTCTTCTGTAGCAGCCACAGTTGTAATGTTCCTTAACGAGGTGACACATTTTCAAGACGACGAGCTCAGAAAGTCTTAGAGTTGAATTCGATAAGATGTATCTTGAAGTACGAATGAGGACGATATGATAGGATTTGAAGATGAGATAGAATCACTCGATCAGGCAGAAGAGGAGAGGAAATGGATGTCTTTATAGGCTCTACACAATCTTGGAGTCTGCGCTGTTTGATGATAGGATTCGAACGTGTTGCGAGGTGACATGAGGGTTCTAGTCACAAATGGTTTCAGATGACTAGAAGCACCCAAGAATCAAGCATCGCTACCTTTGACTATACTGAATCCCAAAATGTGATTTCGAAATCTCTCAGTCTATTAGATGTGAAGTATCTGAGCAAATAATCACTTCTGACAATTTCTTATATCAGACCGACAGCCACACCCTCTTCCACCCCTTTACCCCTCACCATCGCGTTATTCGCCAACTCAACAGCATTTTTAAAAGTCTGAACCAACTCCGCTGTATCCTCCAATTCGCTCGATATCCTAATCTGCGTCTCCCTCAAATCCCACTTCGCAACTTCATCCAATGTCTTCCCATACAAACCCTTAACATATGGCAATGCGAGCGTCAAATGCGCACCCAAGTGTGGTCCTATGTGGACATTCAGGTTCTCGTAAAATTCCCTCAGGGCGTCGACTGTTTTAAACTCAACTGAGAACAAGCAGCCATAGCCGGGGGTGAATTCTATGCTGGCAGGCCGCATGAATGCTTTGTAAAACTGAAGCGACGGCAAGAATAGAGGATAATAGACCTTGGCGACCGACGAGCTTGGATCTTGGACGCATGACTGAAGATAGGTAGTCAAAGCCTCAGCATTAGCGTTGAGAACTTTCGAGCGCTCAAGGTAATTCCGGCTGTTACTTTCCAAGACTTCTGCATCACCCGAATAAAAGTTATTTTGGTAGACTCTTTCAAACAATGATTTGAGCTCTGGATAGAGACGAGACGAAGGGTTCAAAACAGCACTTGCAGCCATAACATCCGCGTATCCACTGAAGGATTTGGTCAATGAGGTAATGACTATGTCCGCCACGGAAAGTAGGTCGACGTTGCAGAAGGATCCGATCGTATCGTCGATAATGAGAGCAAAGCCATACTTGTCAGCCAACTTCCGTAGTCGCAAGAGATCCGGTGTTATGAGAATTGGATTTGATGGAAACTCAGCCCAGACAGCTTGGATTTTTCGCCCCTCCTTGGTCTCGGACTCGCAGTATTCCTCAAGAGCTTCTGTATCTTCTGATGTACCACGACCAAAGAATTTGAAGCCAGGATTCTCCCAATCCTCGAAAATATGAATGGTAGAGTGAAATGCAAACCCGAACAGGACGGAAGTTCCGTTATATTTGGGAAGAAGGAATTGATGAACACTGTAAATCGCTGACATTCCGGTCTGAAAGAGATAAACGTCGTTGGGTGAGACCTTCAACGGTTTGATGGGAGAGCGTTCAAGTAGTCCCGCAATGCGGTCCTGGATCTTTGAATGTGCTGGTGAAGTTGGAACAACGAGAGGATTGTCATCGGTGACTTCGCGAAGCAAATCGATATGCTTGAGACTATCTTCCGCAATACGGGAAGAAATTACAACACCAGCATTCTGCCAGAACCCAATGACGATAGGGGTCTTAGCTGCAGGAAAGAACACAGCGTAGAGCCGTACGTCAATATCAAAGATACGAATCGAAACTTCATCCTCTTTCAGCACATCATCTTTTCGAAGCTTAGATATAGCATAGGCTTTGCATTCGGCGGCAGATCTCGCAGAAGGGAAGAGAAAACAAGATTGCCCTTCAGATCCAAATTTCTTGACAATAATCCCAATGAGGTATATTTCGTCAGTCATAACCTCAAACTAGCTAGGAAATTGAAATACCTCTTTAACATCTCTATGGGGCATCATCCGAGGATACATGCTCTTGAAAGATCCCATAATCTCTGGATCGCGGTCCATAAATCTGAGTAAGGACTGCCATCCTGGGAAATGTGTGGTGATAGAATGTCGAGGGGCGGGAGGTATTGCACAGAAGGGATTGGTCTGAATCTTTGCAGCCATCTCAGAAAAAATCGAAAAATGAGGTCCAAATTGAGATGGGGCGTAGGTTGCTTATAAGCTTGAATTAGGCCCTCCGCTGTCTCACATCAGCCTGATCCCAATGGCCAAAGATTAAGGTTTCTTGCGCAGTAGTGATTTGCTTTCAGCTAGAGCTATGGCACAGTAGTCAGACTGTCCAAGATCTTCTAAACTTCCGAGCGGTAACATGGTATTGGCTAAGCCCATGGCCCAGAGAGCATCCATCATCCAATCAGGTTATAATCATCCCGCGTTGAATTCTGCTGAATGGCAAGAAATCCCCGGGTTGAAGGACTGGCATAAAGGCTTCATTGTGAGTTGACGTAATGTAGAAGATTGTTTGGGTACCCGGTATGAAGCTGTCCTTGGGGTGTGTTGCTATTAAACCTTGACACGATGGTCCAGATCCGAAGTTTCGGTACACCGTGTGAAGTCGGGTGGCGTTCAGCAGAGGAGTAAAGTGGAGGTGGCATCAAGTCGGGGTCTAGAGCAGCGAGGGTATCCTATTCGCAGGGTAGCATGCAGAAACTGGCCAAGGGAAAGCCTTTGGCAAATCAGGTCACGATGCACGAGAACTATGATGCATAATCGTATTCATTTCTATCGAACCTTGAGACGAGCCTTGAGAGAGTACGGTCAGAAATCTACCCCCACCTGCCAATCAGAATTAATTAAAAACGCCCTAACCCGACGGTCTGATGCTGTCCAACAAAATGCCACGAGATATCCTCCCAACCCAAATTACGCCGCGCTGACAGAGAATGCCTCGATGCCTGAAAAAAAATTGCGCAATATAAAAACTGCCCCGCGGTAGGTGTGCCTTGCATTTGGCCTTGTAAGAGCGAGGCTAACTGGCAGCCTCGCGCTTGACGTCTAACGAATTCAATGTCGCCAGAATGCCTCACACGTATATCCCTCATTTAGAACGATGCTGGTGTTCGCGGTGCTTCTTGCTTGGGTGATGGTCCGATGATTGCGATGGAGTAGGTTCGTCTGGCACGTATCGTCCTTTGCGATGCTCAACTACCTCTACATGGCCCCATCTAGAGGACTCTCGTGACTTGGACTCGATGTATTTGCGCTCTATATAGACATTAACCTATTGTGAATCCATAGAATGCATGAAGACATACCATCATCAGGAGCACGGTATTTACGATCAGAACCCCCCTCCAGACTGTACGAGTGGTCGTGATATCCCATGCTCGATCTGCTTGAGGAGCTTGAAGAATAACCTCCGGCTGACAACCTGCTATCGCGTGATGAGCGAGATGTAATACTGGAATCGCGAGAGTCTCGAGGGTCGGAGTGGTGGATAATAGTCCTTTGGGAGGCATATTTTCGAGGTGTTTCGTAGTAAGACATGCTGGAGGGAATCGACGTTCTAATTTGTGGGGTATGTGGTAAACTGATGTTTGTGTAGTACTAAAAGTAATCCGTGCGATCGCAGGTAGATAGTGGTCAATAATCAAAAGCTTGAATGAGGAAAACTTTACACTTATATCCCATGGCCATGATGAATTGGCTAACCAAAAGCCCCCAATGAGAAGCCTAGAGGCTCAGTATTGGTTGAGCAAGGCGCAACTCGAAGACCAATTTTCCAATCATATCGCCTGTCCTTTGTGGTATCTTGTGTTTCTATGCTGTGTCGAGCTGCGCCTGGATGCCTCTCCAAGAAATCGAATCATCAGACTCTCCATTGACTCAGAGAAAAACCTTCCGGTGAGAAATATTGTCCAGTTTTGGAATTCCCAGGAATGCTCGGACTCTCGAATGACGAGGAAATTTGGCCCTCAAGGCGATTTCCAGGTTGACAAATTTCGGACCCAATAATTGGTCTGGGAACGGGTACACTTGTGTCCAACACTTGCTCTCGGACAGCGGCAAATCATCGTGCTCGTAGAGTCCGGCATTCATTGGAATGTACCCAGGCGAAGGCGTGGCTGTGTAAGACGAGGCTCTTCAGAGGGCGGTCCTTGATGCGGAACAGCTAGAGGGACCAACACGCAAACAGCAACAAAAGCCCAATACCCTTCCATTCTGTTGAGGCCCAAGCAGTGGATAGCAAAACGTATGATTACTGATTGATTGTTGCCTTGAGTAACTGCGGTTTTAGAGAATTTGCTGCTTCTCAGCTGAAAAAAAAATGGAAGCGGACGGATTAGGACTTGGAAGCCTTGACAAGCCTGAAAAGAGAAGTGGTGCTAGCCTCAGTTTGCAGGGTGACTCAAACCCGTGATCTGTGACTGATGGATGTGGAGAATGGGAATATGAATGAGAATGATACTCGGCGTAGATGGATATCCAAAGTGGCCAACTAGGGTTGATGATGTAGACGGTCACCTTGATTAAGGTTGGAGCAGGAGACGGTGTAGTCAAAATTATAGGCTAAACTCCATTGAGAGAGCCCCCGCCGTATGCAGGAGTGCCAGCTAATTCAGGCACAAACTCCAAAACTCCCTACCTTACCTACACAGTGCAGTTTATCCAAATCATCTGGGGGAATCTTCAACGTGTCCAAATTGAGAAATGTACGTATAAATTTCCCCACGATCTAGCTGCTCCCTACTGATCTTCCTCCGCAGCACCGCAGTCACTACCAAACCTTACCTAATATCAACCCTTCGAGATGCGATTCCTCTCTGTCTCAATCGCCGCTCTGGCAACAGTAGCCACCACCGTGCTCGCAGATCAAGCCGCTCTCGCAGAAGAAGTCGGCATCCTCGTAACTCGCGCTGTCGAATGCGATCGTAAATCAAAAAAGGGTGACAAGATCTCTGTTCATTACCGAGGCACATTGCAAGATGGAGGGAAACAATTCGATGCCAGCTATGATCGAGGACAGCCATTGAGCTTCGTTGTTGGCAATGGTCAAGTTATCAAAGGGTATGTCTGCAGCTCTATGTAGCAATTGATGCTGATGAATGGCAGATGGGATGATAATCTCATGGATATGTGTATTGGCGAGAAGAGAACCCTTACAATCCCACCTAAATTCGGATACGGAGATCGAGCCATGGGTCCAATTCCAGCTGGCAGCACATTAAGTAGGACTTCCCTCTTTACGAGTAGGCCGTGCTAACTAGAGGTAGTCTTCGAGACCGAATTGATGGGAATTGACGGCGTTAAGGCTCCAGAGAGCATCATCGAGAAGACAACAACCGGCAGCGTAGAGAGCGTTGCAGACAAGGCTACAGAAGGTGTGAAGGCCGCTGTTGAGAGCAAGATTGCAGAGGCTGCTGAGGCCGTTAAGGTTGTGCTTGCTGATTCCGATGGTGATGGGCAGGAACACAACGAATTATAAAGGTCGACCTCAAAGGAGCGGCCGCGCATGAATTATAAGGGTTGATTAGATCTGGAAGGATATGGTTGGACTGTGTTCGTAGGGCAAATATTCCCTGGAATGCAGAGGGTCCGGAACTTTGACTTTATGCTATGACTGTGACACCCAGGTTT
>Ga0182030_10018339_pt1 | contig 13425 bp, 12 predicted proteins | sample 812S3MmetaG_FD_121299 | JGI IMG/M metagenome (GOLD analysis project Ga0182030, IMG submission 121299) | Permafrost microbial communities from Stordalen Mire, Sweden - 812S3M metaG (Illumina Assembly) | ecosystem: Environmental > Terrestrial > Soil > Wetlands > Permafrost | place: Sweden... | reverse complement strand
CGGCACGGTGATCGGGGTGGGTATCGACTATCCCAAGCCTAATACCATCGGGCCGGATCGCTTGGCCAACGCCGTCGCGGCCCGCCGCCGCTTCGGCGCGCCCGTGGTGGTCGTGGACTTCGGCACCGCGGTCACCTTCGACGTGGTGGACGCGCGGGGCAATTACGCCGGTGGCATCATCGCGCCCGGCCTGGCGGTCATGACCACCTATCTTCACGAAAAGACCGCGTTGCTCCCCAAAATCCAGATCCGCGACACGCGCACGGTCGTGGGGAAAAGCACCGAGGAGGCGATGCTCGTGGGGGCGGTCCATGGCTACCGCGGCCTCGTCCGGGAACTCATCGCGGAGCTCAAGCGTGACTTGCGCGCCCCCAAATTACCCGTCGTGGCCACCGGCGGCTACGCGAAGCTCATCGCCGCCAAGCTGCCGGAAATCTCCGCCGTGGCCCCGGACCTGACGCTCGAAGGCCTCCGGCTGGTTTGGGAGGCGACCGGTTGAGGCACGCACCATATGACGATGGACCGCGGGCTTCAGCCCGCTTCAGTGTCCAAAAGCACGCGGCCCGTGACCTGCCAAGCCGCTTGAGCTTTGCACGCTGAAGCGGCGTGAACGCCGCGGTCCGGTCCGACTCAACGCGCGTTGCCGTATCCGGTGACGGACCGCGGGCTTCAGCCCGCTTCAATTTCCAAGAGCACGCGGCCCGTCAAATGCCCAGCCCCCTTGAACTGGCAAGCTGAAGCGGCGTAAACGCCGCGCGCCGGTCCCGCTCAACGCGGGGCGCCCGAAATCATTGCAACGTCTTGACGGTCTCCGCCCGCGTAATCAGCCAGTCGCCGTCAATCCGCTTCAACTGGAACTTCAATTCCTGGACATCAAAATCCTTGTTGTCTCCCGTGGTCACGCGCGCCGTGCAAGTCGCTTCAGCGCTCTGCTTATCGGCTGCCACCCGGGCGGTCGCATCCACAAACTGCACGTTCAGCGAACCCACGGTGGTGAACGCCCCCGCCGCGAGCTCGCGAATCTCGTCGCGGCCCGAGATCGTCCGCGTGCCGTAGCTGCCGAGGTCATAAGAGATTTCCGCGTCCGTCGAAAAATAGCCGATGAAGCTGCTCGTCTTGCCGGCGCGCATGATGGCGCCTTCGCCGGGACTGATCGTCGCCGTGGCTGCCAGCCCCGCAATGCGCCGCAGCACGATTTTTTCGGGGCTGGGAAACACCACCGTCCACAGCCAGACTGCCGCCACCACCCCCAGGATGAGCAACGCCACGCGCAACGCCATTTTCATAAAAGCACTTTGCCGATGATCCGGTCACGATCCGCCCGGCCCTGCCGGTGATATTCAAAGGGCATCGAGCGGTTGTCGCCTACCACGTAATATTGGTCCGGGCCGCAGACCAGCGGTTCATGTTCCCAGTCGCAGGTCGTTTTCAGGTACGGTTCGTCGAGCAACCGGCCGTTGATATAGACGTGGCCCTCGTGAAACCACACGGTCTCCCCGGGCAGGCCAATCACCCGTTTCATGTACATTTGGCTCGGCGCCGAAAAGGGGCCCGGATCCGAAAGCCGGATCGCCACCACATCGCCGCGTTGCGGGCCATGGCGCCAATAGGCCAGCCGGTTCACGCAATCAATCCGCCCGTTGTGGTAGGTGGGCTCCATCGAGATGCCATCCACGCGAATTGGCAGCAGGATGAACTTCACCGTGACGACGCAGACCAGCACCAGCACGAAAATGCGCACCAAAGTGAACGCGGGCCGCCTTCCAATGAGCACAATTTGCACCCAGCCGGGTTTCCCGGCGGAATGGTTCGGGTCTTGCATCACCAGAGTAAAACCTAACCCAGGCGCAAGTGGCGAGCAAACAATTGGCCGCACCAAAACCTGGCGCCGTTCCTGCATTGCCAAGCCGCGGCATTCAATTTAGGCTGATTAACCGTTTCATGGCTGAATACAAAGTCCAGTTCGAGGTCTTTGAAGGACCGCTAGACCTGCTCCTTTATCTGATTAAAAAGGAGGAGGTGGACATTTATGCCGTCAACCTGACGAAGCTGGCGGCGCAGTTCATTGAATACGTGGAGTTGATGCGGCAGTTCGACCTGGAGATCGCCGGGGAGTTTCTGGTGATGGCCTCGACGCTGGTGTACATCAAGAGCCGCGAGCTGCTGCCGGTGGAAAAACAGACGGTGGTGGAAGGCGAGGAGGAGGAAGGCGATGATCCGCGGTGGGAGCTGATCCGCCAGTTGGTGGAATACAAGAAGTTCAAGGATGCGGCGGGGCAATTGCAGTTGCTCGAGACGCGGCAGGAGGCGGTTTATCCCCGGGTGCCGGGGAAAATCGAATTTACGGCCGAACCGGAGGGGGCCAAGCCCGAGGCGGGCATTTTCGACCTGCTCAACGCGGTCAACGGCATTCTCAAGCGGTTCACGGAGAAGGCGGCGTCCACGCGGGAGATTTACGAGGACAAATGGACGGTCAGCGAGAAGATCGAGCTGGTGCGCAACCTGCTGGCCGAGCGCGGCACGATAAAATTTTCGGATTTGTTTGCGCAAGCCGCCAACCGGGCGGAGGTGGTCTGCACGTTCCTGGCCCTGCTCGAGTTGATCCGCCTCCGGCAGCTCGCGTGCACCCAGGCCGAGCCGTTCGCGTTGATTGAAATTACGCGGGCCATCCCGCCGGCGGTGCCGGTCGTGGAAAATGCCATCGCCGGACCGGTTCCCGAGGGGACCGAAGCGGCCCCGGCTGGCGGGGAGGCGATCCCGGCAGAGGACGCAAGGGACGCAAGGGACGCAAGGGACGCAAGGGACGCAAGGGACGCAAGCGACGCGGACGACGCGGACGACGCGGACGACGCGGACGACGCGGACGACGCGGACGACGCGGCACCGACCGGGAAACCTTCTGCCGCCGAGACATCTTCACCGGTCGAGGCACCGGAAGCCCCGACCGCACCCGTGACGCCAACGCCGGATCCGCCGGCGGCACCTGAATCGTCAACCCCCAACCCAGTTTAAGATGGAAATAAAGTTTATTTTGGAATCGCTGCTGTTTTCGGCGCAACGCCCGATGAGCGTGAAGGAACTGCGCGAGGTATTTGTCAACGCGGCCACCGAGGAAAACGCGGAGGAAGCGGCCAAGGCGTACAAGAAGATCAAGGAAGATGAGCTGGCGGCGGCGCTGGAAGAACTGGCGCGGGAACACGAGACGGCGGGGCGCAGCTACCGGCTGGCGTGTGTGGCGGGGGCCTGGCAGTTTGTCACGCAGCCGGAGTTTTCGCCGTGGGTGAAGGCGCTGGTGGGCGTGAAGAACCGCCCGCCGCGGCTGTCGCAGGCGGCGTTGGAAACGCTGGCGATCATTGCCTATCGGCAACCGGTGACGCGGGCGGAGGTGGAGCAAGTGCGCGGGGTGAATGTGGACGGCACGATGCAGACGCTGTTGGAGCGCGCCTTGGTGGAGCAAAGCGGCCGGGCGGAAGTGGTGGGGCGTCCGTCGCTCTACAGCACGACGGCGTTTTTCCTGGAGTATTTCGGCTTGCGGAGCCTGGAGGATTTGCCGGCGGCGGATGAGTTGCGGCGAATCCCCGTGGAGCGTCCGCCGGCGCCGGTCACGGCGGAGCCCGGCCTGGCCACCGTGCCCCCGGAACAGCTTCAATTGGCCGACGACGCGTCGAATCCGGCCGTCGCACCCCAGACTCCGGCGGAAGAACCGGTGGCGCCAGCTTCAGAACCGGCAACGGCGGAAGAACCGGCCGCTCCGGCTGCCGAGCCAGCCCCCGAGCCGCCAGCGACAAAGGAAACGCCGGAATAACGCGCCGCTTTAGGGCGTGGAGAATCGGTAGAAACGGGCCGGGTTCGTCCGGGCGGTATTCACATCGGTAAAGAACCACAGGCCGTTGGTGGCCATGACATTGGTGGCGATGGCGCGCCACGAGGCCGTGACGGCGAGATTGCTGGAAGCCCAGAGGCGGTTGGTGCTTTTGGCCACATTGGCCAGGGCGAAGGAAGCGCTGCCGCTGGTGGGATTGAAGTTGAAAGAAAGGAAATTGAGATGGTTGCTGACGGCCAGCAACGCATAGCTGCTGGTCACCGCACCCAGGGAATTCGTCACCCGCACGCAATAAAAACCGGCAAGATTCGTGATGGCGTTGGTGAAGGAAAGTGACGTGTTCGTGGCTCCGTTAATGACGGTGTTAGTTTGGAAATACCATTGGAAGCTCAATACGCCGAGACCGGTCGCAGCGGCGGTGAACGTCGCGGCGTCGCCGTTGGACACCACGAGGTTTTGCGGTTGCTGGGTGATGACCGGACTGCCAACCACCGTAAGCCAGGCAGGGCTGCTGGTGACCGACCCGGAACCATCCGCGGCCACGACGGTATAAGCACCGGAGGTGCCGCCGCCGACCAGGGTCAGCGTGCTGTTGGTCTGGCCGGACAGCAGCGTGTTGGTGTTGAAATACCACTGATAGGTGATGGTGCTGTCGTCCACGGCGCTGATGGCGAAGGTGGCGGGATTGGAATTGGTGACCGTGACGCCTTGCGGCTGCGCGAGAATAGCCGGCAGCGCAATTTTAAAAAACGTGCCATAACCGGCGCCGTCGAGCCGGGTGGTGCCCCAGAGCGCATTGCCCAGCCGGATCACCCCGCCTTGCAGATAGGAGCCGCTGGAGGCCCCGTTGGTGAAACTGGCGATGACGGTGAAACCGGTGCCGTTGGTGTTGATGAGAAAGACGGTGCCGCCATTGCCCGGGCCGCCGCTGGTGGTGGTGCCGTACAGACAATTGCCGCTGAACGTCAGCGTGGCCTTGGGGAGGCCACCGTCGGTATTTCCCGTGATGGGGGAAAAGCTGTAAAGGGTGGTGAAACCGCTGCCGTTGGTGTTGATGGCAAAGACGGCGCCGTTGGCGTTGGCGCCGCCGCTGCTGCCGGTGCCGTAAAGCAGGCCGCCGTTCAAAACCAGGCCGCCGTAGGGATAAATCGGGTCCGGAGCATTGGTGAAGGAATACAGGATGGTGTAACCGGAGCCGTTGGTGTTGACCGCGAAAACGGTGCCTTTGCCATAGGTTCCGCCATCGGTCGTCAGGCCAAAAAGTGTGTTGCCGCCCAAAACGAGTTCGCCTTGTGACTGGGCGCCGTCCGGGCTGTTGGTGAAGGCGTGGAGAACCTTGAAACCGGTGCCGTTGGTGCCGATTTTGAAAACGGTCCCGCCGGCGGCGCTGCCGCTGCCCGGCCCGCCGCCATAGGTGGTGCCGTAGAGGGTATTCCCGCTCAACAACAGCCCGGACTGCGGGTATTCGCCGTCCGGGTTCCCGGCAAAGCTGTATAAGGGAACAAACCCCGCCCCGTTCGTGCCCACCGCATAGACCATCCCCAAGCCGTTGGTGCCGCCGACGTAGGTGTCACCGTAGATCATGCCGCCGGCAACCAGAATATTATTCGGGGAACCGCCGTTGTTGGCGGCGCCGGAAAAGCCATAAAGCGGGGTCAACGTCGAGCGGTTGGTATTGAAGACGAAGAGGCAGCCATCGCCGTTGGCGCCACCGTTCACGGTGCTGCCAAATAACAGACCATTGGCCGAAGTGAGGCGCAGGGGACCGGCCCCGTCGGGCGTGTTGGTGAAATCATGAAGCGTGGTGAATACCTGCGCGTGAATTGGCAGGGCGATGCCCAGCAACAATACAATTCGTGCCCCCATGTTTTTAAAGTTCATTCTGCTCAGTAACTTTGGTGAATTTGGTGAACCGCCGTCCCAGGTGAATCCAGGAGAGCAGAATAGCATACTCCGGCCGCGACCGCAAATACCATGCCAGCCAAACAAATCTTCTCTGGCAATGCGCTATTCCGCTTTGGACGAGAACTGGTCCTCCTTGGTTTTAAACAGCAGGTTGAAAGTGGTGAGCGAGCCGTAACAGCGGGAAATGTACTGCTGCAGCTCCACCTTGTCGCCGTCCGTCAGGTTCGAATGGGTATTGATCTTTTGTTCGAGCACGCGCAACTGGTTGCGGACGCCGACGACCTTGTGAAAGAACACTTCCAACGGCACTTCCTTGGTCTGCGCGGCGGGATCGGAGGGGTGCAGGACCATTTTGCCGCGGTGCCAACGCGGGCCGAGCTGTTCCACCACCGAGTCGGGTTTCTCGAGTCCGAGCTGGGCAATGGCGGCAGCCAAGGTCTCGTTGAGGAACTGCTTGAGCGGCACCGACAGGCCGGTGACGACGGCCTGGGGGTCGAGCGGGGCGAGTTCGCTCGGTTCGGGAGCGACAGTGCGTTTGGTCCCCTCGTCGAACAGGATGTCCGCCGTGGTTTCGGAGATGGCTTTGACCGTGCCGCCACCGTATTGGGGATGGCGGACGCGCTGGCCGATATGCAAGGCGTCAGTTTTCATGGGAGCAGTTTAGCGGCGGGAGCGGGGCGATGCACCCGGATTTTTGCGATTTTGGCGCTGGCCCCGGCGGTGGGTGCTCCGGGCAGCGGGATGGCGGACCAATGGGCGAAGCTTCTCGGAATGGATTCAATGGAAGATTTGTGCGAGCCTGTCTCATGGCATTAGAAGACACTGTATTTAAACAGTCAATGACTTGTGAATAACGCGAACAACTTTGTTTTGACAGCGACGCCCGAAAAATCTCTTCTAGGCCGCGTGGCTGCAAAATATTGGCATCGGCTCGCGCATGAACGCGACCTGTGGGAACGGGGTTTCTCCCAGGTGGCGGGCGTGGACGAGGCCGGCTGTGGCCCGTTGGCGGGGCCGGTCGTGGCGGCGGCGGTGGTTTTCCCCAATAGCTGGCTGAAAAGCGGTTTGCCGTGGCTGTTCCGGGGATTGAACGATTCCAAGCAGTTAAGCGCAGAAGAGCGCGAGAAGTTCTTCGACCGGCTCAAGGCGTGCGGGGAAATCCGGTTTGCGATTGCCAGCGTGGACGTGGAGACGATTGACCGGATCAACATCCGGCAGGCGGCGTGGCAGGCAATGCAGCGGGCGTTGGACCAGCTCCAGCCGCGGGCCGAGCACGTGCTGGTGGATGGCCTGCGAATCAAATGGCTGCCATACCGGCAAACGCCGCTGGTGCAAGGCGACGCGCGCAGCTACTCGATTGCCGCGGCGAGCGTTTTGGCCAAGGTCACCCGGGACCGGCTGATGCTGGAATACCACGCGCAATTTCCCGAGTACGGCTTTAACGCGCACAAGGGCTACGCCACCGAGCAGCACCTGGCAGCGATTGAGAAATTTGGCGGCTGCGCCATCCACCGGAAAAGCTTCGCGCCGTTCAAGGTGGAGGCAGCGCCGGAACCCGAGCTATTTTGACAAGGGCCGGGAGGCCGGTTCAGCAAGTTTGGCCAACGGGGCGGGTGAGCGGGTTTAGACCATTCAAAGTGGGCGGTGTGCGGAGGCAGAGATAACTGGACCCGAATCGCAACGCATAACGGCAGCCGCGCGCCCCATCCACCATGCAGAACAATACATTCCGATTGAGGCCGGCCACCTCGACGCGGCAATCAGAAGCATTGGGCTCCCACCGCCCGTGCTCGGTCGCAGACAAGGCCACGCTCGCGTCTTGCATGGGTTCATCATTCCATAATCGGGCGGCGGCGCCTATCGCATAAACATGTGGCATGATCGCAGTGGATGATCATTGCGGTTAGCATCGATGATGGGCCCGGCGGGAGGCGGGGGCGGCGGAAAATCATTGTTTTCGCGGGGCGTTCGTGCTCAATTCGGGTCCGGTGAACCTCATTGCCAGGCTTAAGGCGCGGCTGGTTGGACCGGCCAAGGCGGAACATTTGCGGCGGGGCGAGCTCGGGGAACTCGCGGCCCGGCGATTTTGCCAGCGAGCGGGCCTGAAATTTCTCACGGCGAACTTTCGGTCGGACCGGGGTGAAATTGACCTGGTGTTTCGCGATGCCGACTGCCTGGTATTCATCGAGGTCAAAACGCGGTCGTCGGAGGAATGGACGCGCCCGGCGGCGGCGGTGAATGCGCGGAAGCGCCGCCTGCTATCGCTGACGGCAATGGATTACCTGCGGCGTTTGAACAATCCCCCGGTGAAGCTGCGCTTCGACATTGTCGAGGTGCTGCTGGCGGACGGTGCGGTGCGGGAGATCCGGCACCTGCCCAATACGTTTCCCATGTCCAAGCCCTATCGCTACGGCTAAGCCGGAACCACGCAGTTGAACGAAAAATTAACCACAGATGGACACCGATGGACACAGATCTGGAAACACTTCAGGACTCGGAAAAGGCTGGGTACAAATCACCCACCGATGCTAATCAATTAAAGCGACCTCGTTCCCCTGTTCTTATCTGGGTTGATCTGTGTTCATCTGTGGTTGAAACGAATCGTTCCGGCTAAGCGCGAACGGCCGGCGGAAGGGTGAAATATTGGCTTGCGCCGTCCGTCAAAGCGGCAGAAGGTGGGACGGCTGGCATGCACGAACTTTTCCACATCGTCCTCGTAACGATCGAAACGCTTATCTGCGTGGCGCTGGTCGGCGGCTTGGTATTTTGGGCCATCAAGCGGAGCAACGAGCCGGCGAAAAACGTTTTCAAAATCCTGCTCAGTTTGGCACTGGTGGCCGGCACCGTCTGCTTCATCCGCTGGCAAACCGGGCGGCTCGGGGAGGGGCTTTCCCTGGGCAATGCCGGATTGGCGCTGTTCATTACCGGGGCGATTGCCGCGTGCGGGATCTGTTTGAGCGTGATCTGGACGCCGGGCATCAGCGATTGGCTGTTCAGTCCGCTGACGAACGCGCTCGACGGCGGCCGCGAGCCGCCGGAGCGGAAGCCGTTTTATTCGATCGCGATGACCCAGCGCAACCGGGGCAGGCCGCAGGATGCGATCCGGGAGATCCGGCGGCAACTGGCGAGTTTCCCGAACGATTTCGAGGGGGTACTGCTGCTGGCGCGGATACAGGCCGAGAACCTGGCGGACTTGGCGGGGGCGGAGGCAACGCTGAACCATTTTTGCGAATGGCCGGGAGCACCCACGCAGCAGGTGGCGGCGGCCTACACGCAACTGGCGGACTGGCAGCTCAAGCTCGGCCAGGACGCGGCGGCGGCGCGGGAGGCGTTGCGGCGAATCATCGCGCGGTTTCCGGACACCGAAGCGGCGTTGCAGGCGGAGCAGCGGATAGCGCATCTGAGCGACGCGGAGAATTTGATCCAGGTGCGGCAAGAGCGGAAGAACATTGCGCTGCCGGCGGGAGCGCGGAACATCGGGCTGCTGGACTCGACGGAATTTCTGAAACCGCAGGAAGTGGCGCCGGGGAAACTGGCGGCGGCGTACGTGAAGCATCTCCAGGCGCATCCGCACGACACGGAAGTGCGGGAGAAGCTGGCGCTGAGCTATGCGCGGGATTTCCAGCGGCTGGACCTGGCCACGATGGAACTGGCCGAGCTGATCAACGAGCCGAAACACAAGCCCAAGGAGGTGGCGCGCTGGCTGAACCTGCTGGCGAATTTGCAGGTGGAATTGGGAGCGGACATCGCCACGGTGCGGGCGACGCTCAACAAGATCGTGGAACGCTTTCCGACGCTGCCTATGGCCGACTTGGCGCAACGGCGGCTGGCGCGGCTGGAAAACGAGTTCAAGGGACTGCGGGGTTCCGCCAGCGTGAAGCTCGGAAGTTACGAGCAGAACGTGGGGTTGAAATACGGCAAACCGCGCCGGGAGTAAGGCGCCAGGGATGATCCGGCGCCGGTGCGGCGAAAAAATCCGGCGGATCTCAGTAGCTCGCCAGTTCCAAGGCGATTTCCTTTTCGAGCTGGTGGACGAGATCAATGTCCACGCGACCCCACTTGGTGCGGGCCTCGACATCCACTTGGCTGAGCTTCGGGTCAATCTGCTCGACGCGGATGAAGACCTTGCGGTCGTTGACGCGCCCCTCCAACTGGCGAACGGTGTTGGTGTAATCGTGCGGGACGAATTCGGTCACCACCACGCCATCGCGCTGAACGACGGTGACGGCGGCCTTGTAAAGCTGCTCCCAAGGGCGGTTGTACCGGCCCGACACCTCATCCCGGCCATAGCTGACCGCAAACGTCGAGGTATCGCTGACGGTGTGAATGCAACCCGTGGCGACCATGGCGGCGCCAACCAGCGCGGCAAAAATTTTCATTTTCATAACAGGGACAATGCAATCGTGAAACGCGGCGCGCGTCAAGCCTGATTCATGCGCACGGCAGCTACCAGTCCTTGAGGGGTTGCGCCGAGTCGCGAGGTTTCTCCTGCGGCTTCATTTTCAAAACCTGCTCCTCACCCTTCTGGGCATCCAACAGATGGTTGGCCTCGTCGCGGGTGAGCTGTCCCGGCTTGGCCTGGCCGGCTTCGGCGGACTGCTTCTCCGGTTGTTGGTCGGAAGGTTGTTTTTGTGGCTGTTGTTGTTGCGGCTGTTGTTGTTGTTGTTGTTGCTCTGACTGCTGTTTTTGTTCGTCGGCCTTTTTTTGTTCCTCCGATTTTTGTTTCTGGTCTTCCGGCTTCTGCTGGTCCTGGGAATTTTGCGATGAGGATTTTTGATTTTGCTGCTGCTGCTTCTGTTGTTGCTGCTGGTTCTGCTGGTTCTGCTGCTGGTTTTGTTGTTGCTGTTGCTGTTGTTGTTGGTTTTGTTGCTGTTGTTGCTTGAGCAGTTGTTCCAGTTGCTTCAATTTCTCATCGTCGGGATAGGTCTTGAGGCCGGTTTCGACGCGTTCCAAGGCGGCGGGGATGTTATTGGAAATATAGAGCTGCGCGCCGCTGTTGAAAAAATCAGCGGCGGGCACCCACTGCGCCGAAACGCGCTGCCACGGGAGCAGAAGCAGGCTAAGGCTGAGGCTGATGAGGATTCTCGATTTCATCTATGTTCTTAAGCTTCTTGATGAAGTCTTCAAATTGCTTGGCGGCGACGGATTTTTGCAAGGGCTCCATGATTGCCAAGGCGCGGTGAAATTCGGCCCGGCGCACGGCGGCGTCCGCCTCGTTTTTGGCGCGGAGCAGGGCTTCCTTGAAGCGCTTGATTTGCTCAAGGGTGTTTTTGGTGAACTGCAAATTGAACCCCGCGTCCGGGTCGTTGGTGTTCAAATTGACGGCGCGCTCGTAGGTTTTTTCCGCCTGTTCCAGGCCCGTCTCGAAGCCGTCGAGGTCCTTGGCGAGTTTGGCCTGCTGGAACTGGACGTTGCCGAGGTTATAGAACGCCTGCTGCTGCATTTTCAGGTCCGGCGAGACGGTGACCTGGGTGAAGAGACTTTGAGCCAGGTCGAAATTGGTGGCGCGGTAGGCGGCATCGCCGGCGTTGAAGACCAGGCGCAGATCATTGGTTTGGACGCCGGCCAGGCGGGAGAATTCGGTGAGGGCGTTGGTGAAATTGCCGGCCTGATAATCGCGGAGCGCACCGGCGGGCGACGCCTTGATGGCGGCGGGCAGCAACAGGATGCCGGCGAGGAGGGCCACGGCCGAAGGCGGGGGATTGGCGGCGGCGAGGAGGGCTTCAGCCGGCCGGGCTTCCCGGCGCCGAACGGATGGGCGGCGCTCGGAAGGCTGGCGTTCCGGGAGGAACAATTCCGTGAGCAATAGAATCATGGCGATGGCCAGCGGCCAACGATATTGCTCGTGATAGCGCCGGATCATTTTTCCGGCGCGCTCCGCCTTGGGGAGCGGCGCCAGACCGCGGTCGTACAGCACCTCCATGGTATCGGCGCCGCGCAAGGGCAGGTAAAATCCGCCGGTGGCGGCGGCGATTTGCTGGAGGAGCGTCTCGTTCAAGTGCGATTTCACGGCGTTGCCGTCGGGGTCGCGGACCAGATTGGGATCAAGCAGGGCGCCGGCGGTGCTGCCGATGCCGATGGTGAAGATTTTCAGTCCCTCCTTGGCCGCGTTTTGGGCGGCGTCGAGAGCGCCTTCATCATTGTCTTCGCCATCGGTGAGCAGGACGAGGGCCTTGTAGCGGTCTTTTTCCTTGAAGGCGGCGAGGGCGGTGTTGATGGCTTCGCGGATGGCGGTGCCGCCCTGCGGGATGGAATTCACGTCGAGGGCCTCGACGTTTTGCTGGAAGGCGGTGTTGTCCGCCGTGAGGGGGCATTCCAAAAACGCCTCGCCGGCGAAGGCGACGAGTCCGAGGCGGTCGGTGGCGGCCTTCTGCATGAGCTCAAGGGCGGCCAGCTTGGCGCGGGTGAGACGATTGGGGGGAATGTCCGTGGCGAGCATGGACTTGGAGGTGTCCACGGCGACGACGATATCGAGGCCGCGCTGCTCGACTTCCTGGAGGTCGAAGCCATGCTGGGGTTGGGCGACGGCGACAATGAGAAGCGCGACGGCGAGGATCACGAGGGCGAAGCGGATCTGGCGGCGGATGGGCGAGAGGCCGACGGTGAGCGATTCGAGCAGGCGCGCCTCGACGAACTGGGTGAGCAGTTTCCGCCGCATGCGGCTGCCCCACCAGAAAAACAGGACCAGCGCCGGGGGGACCACCAGCAGCAGCCAGAGCAATGATGCATGTTCGAATCTCATGGGAGCCTCCGAAAGGCGGTCTGCCCCAGCACCAGCTCGAACAGCAGCACGGCGAGACCGGCGGCGACGAGCCACGGGAACAGTTCCTTGAATTCGGTGTATTTGTTGATGACGGCCTCGGTTTTCTCGAGTTTGTCTATCTCCGCATAGATCTGGCGAAATTTTTCGGCGTTGTCGGCGCGATAATAGCGGCCGCCGGTCTTCTCGGCGATTTGCTGCAAGAGGTCCTCATCCGGCAGATAACCGGGCGGCAGGCCCATTTGCTGCGTAATTTCGCGGTTGCCCAGGCCGAGGGTGTAGATCTTGACGCCGAGGGCCGCCGCCGCCTCGGCCGCGACGAGCGGATCCACCTTGCCGGAATTGTTTCCACCGTCGGTCATGAGCACGATGATTTTGCTTTTGGATTTCAGGTCGCGCAGCCGGTTGAGGGCGGTGGTGATGCCATCGCCGATGGCGGTGGCGTCCGAGTTGATGGTGCCGATGCCCAAGCGGTCGATGTTGGCGAGGAGGTAATCGTGATCCAGCGTGAGGGGTGTGGCGATGAAGGCTTGCGCGGCAAAGACGACGAGGCCGATGCGGTCGTTGGGGCGTCCCTCGATGAATTTTTCGAGGACGGGCTTGGCCATGTTGATGCGACTGACTTGGCGGCCATCGACGATGTAATCGCCGGTGGTCATGCTGCCGGACAAGTCGAGGGCGCAGGCGATGTCAATGCCGCTGGCCTTGACCTGGGTGGTGCTGCGGGTGAGGCGGGGCTGGGCCAGGGCGACGATGAAAAGAGCGAGGACAATCCAGCGCAGGGACAGGAGAAAGGCGCCGGGGCGGGAACGGGTGATGTTTTGCATGCCACGGACGAGCTGGACGGAGGAATAGACAAACGCCGGCGGCACGCCGCGCCGGCCCTTGAGCCAGGCCAGCAGGGGCAGCAACAGGAGCAGCAGCAGGAAATATGGAT
>Ga0182030_10018338_pt1 | contig 13425 bp, 13 predicted proteins | sample 812S3MmetaG_FD_121299 | JGI IMG/M metagenome (GOLD analysis project Ga0182030, IMG submission 121299) | Permafrost microbial communities from Stordalen Mire, Sweden - 812S3M metaG (Illumina Assembly) | ecosystem: Environmental > Terrestrial > Soil > Wetlands > Permafrost | place: Sweden... | reverse complement strand
TCGTTCTCCGTCGAGGGACAGAATCGCGCCGACCGCCAGGTCGTTACAGTCTCTGTCGATGAGTTGCCGGAGGCAGCGGGCGACGAGGAACCGGAGTTGATACTGCCCGAAGAGGGCTTGTCGCAACGCCAGATGAGTCTGCGCATAAGGTCGAGCACGCTGCGGCGGCAGCAGCAGATATCATTGACGAGACAGGGAGGGTTGGAACTACGCCGGGCCGAGCTGGCCAGCAGTACAACCAGCCCCTCCAATCGCGACCGAATTGCAAATGTGCATTTCGTCTCAACAGATTCTCTCGCCGGCAACGAGCTGATCCGGCACTGGGATCGTATTCAACTGACGCCGGACGAATCCCTCGTCCTTCAGGCGTTGCGTTTCGTCGATGACTCGATCGAGCAAATCCGGTCGTTTGGCGCAGGCAGCGCTTTCGGGCCAAGGGGCGGCTTCATCGTCAAGCGGCGCGGCGAACGTTCTCCCATCCCACTTGGCAGCCTGGGCGACGGGGCTTGGCATATGCTCACGCTCGCCATCATTCTTACACAATGCGCCGGCGGCATGCTGTTCATCGATGAGATTGATACCGGCCTGCATTTCACTGTGATGACCGATATGTGGCGGCTGGTGCATGCCGCATCCAAGCAATTCGATATCCAGGTATTTGCCAGCACCCATAGCTATGATTGCGTCCACAGTCTTTCGGCGATCTGCCGCGCGGAGACGTTTGCCGACGGCGATGTCACGATCCAGCGGATCGAAGCAGACAAGCCTGTCGCGACTTCCTTCTCCGAAGCCGAAATACGTACCGCCGCCGACCGGCAAATCGAAATCCGCTGACGATGGCCATCAGGCCGAAGCAGTTGTTGGTCGAAGGCGAAGACGACAAGTTCGCGGTCATTGGCCTCATGCAGCATCACGTCCCGTGGGTACCGCCGCCCGTATACATCGAAAGTACGAACGGCTTCACCAACCTGTTGGAAGGCACCTTTCTTCTCACCAAACTGAAGGAGAGCGGACTGGAAACCCTTGGCATCGTGGTTGATGCTGATGACAATCCCGTGGGACGATGGAATAAATTTCAGTCCATCTTCCAACCTGTCATTCCAGGCCTCCCATCGGTCATGCCCGGCGATGGGCTGATCGTGACGACTGCTCAAGAAATTCGCGTCGGCCTGTGGATGATGCCCGATTGCGGGTCGTCCGGCATGCTGGAGACATTTCTGCAATACCTCGTGCCAGACCTCGCCGCAGCTCTCTGGCAGCACGCGGAGGCCTCGTTTCAGACCGCCTGTTCATTAGGCGCACCGTGCCGGTCGGCGCACCACGACAAAGCGCGCATTCACACATGGCTCGCTTGGCAGGATCCGCCCGGCGAAAGCCTGGGGCGGGCGCTGACGCGGAAAACCCTGGACCCGACAGCGCCGACAGCCGCTGCCTTTGTAGCGTGGTTTCGCAGCCTCTTTCTTCTGTAGGGACATATCCAATGCCATTTCGCACCCTCGATAACGTGGACGTCGCCGGCAAGCGCGTCCTGTTGCGCGCCGACCTGAATGTGCCGGTGCGCGACGGCAGGATCACCGACCTGACGCGCATCGAGCGCCTGTCGCCCACCATTCGCGAACTCGCCGGCAAGGGCGCCAAAGTCATCGTGTGCAGCCACTTCGATCGCCCGAAGGGCAAGCGCGTGCCGGCGATGTCGCTCGCCCCGATGGCCGCGGCGCTCGGCGAAGTGCTGGGCCAGCGCGTGCGCTTCGCCGAGGACTGTGTCGGCGTCGCCGCCCAGCAGGCGGTGGAGCGCATGGCGCCCGGTGATGTGTTGGTACTGGAGAACACCCGCTACCACGCCGAGGAGGAAAAGAACGATCCCGGCTTTGCCGCCGAACTGGCGAAGCTCGCCGACATCTACGTCAACGACGCCTTCTCCGCGGCGCATCGCGCGCATGCCAGCACCGAGGGCGTCGCCCACCTGTTGCCCGCCTATGCCGGCCGCCTGATGCAGGCCGAGCTGGAGGCACTGGATGCCGCCCTGGGCAACCCGGCGCGCCCCGCTGCGGCGATCGTCGGCGGTGCCAAGGTCTCCACCAAGCTCGAATTGCTCGGCAACCTGCTTTCCAGGGTGGACGTGCTGGTGATCGGCGGCGCCATGGCCAACACCTTCCTGGCGGCGCAAGGCGTGGCGGTCGGCAAGTCGTTGCAGGAAGCCGAGCTGCACGACACCGCGCGCAGCATCCTGGCGCAGGCCAAGGCGGGACGCTGCGAGATCGTGCTGCCGCAAGATGCGGTGGTGGCCACCGACCTGAAGCCGAACGTCCCGACCCGGACGGTCGCCATCGCCGACGTGCCTGCGGACGCGATGATCCTCGATGTCGGCCCGGCGACGGTGGCGGACCTGATCGGACGGCTGGCCGCCCTCAGGACCTTAGTATGGAACGGCCCGCTGGGCGCATTCGAAACCCCGCCCTTCGACGCGGCCACCACCGCTTTCGCCCGCGCCGTCGCCGCGGCAACACAAAGCGGCACTTTGCGCAGCGTCGCCGGAGGCGGCGACACCGTCTCCGCCCTGCGCCACGCCGGCGTGCTGGACCAAATAAGCTACGTCTCCACGGCCGGCGGCGCCTTCCTGGAATGGCTGGAAGGCAAGACCCTGCCCGGCGTCGCCGCACTCGGCTAGAGCGTTTCGACCGTGAGTGGAACCTGTCATTGCGAGGCGCGCAGCGCCGAAGCAATCTCCTGCCTGACGAGCCGAGGTACGCTCGTCAGGCAGGGGATTGCTTCGGCGCTGCGCGCCTCGCAATGACAGCTTGTTCCGGCGAGTCCACTCACAGTGAAAACGCTCTAACCTCTCCACGGGAGGGAGAGCGATAAAACCTCTCCTGCGCGAGCGGGAGAGAGAGCCTGCCACCGGGCTTGACCCGGTGGTCGAGACGCGCAGCGTCGAGGGTGAGGGTGATCGGGTCGGCACGAAATCCTCGCATGCCTCCCGACAGCCCTTCCCCTCGGCACTCCCCCGTCTCAACCTCTCCCACAACGCAACGCGGGAGAGGTTGGAACAAATGGAACCGGATTGCACAACGGACCGTGGCGACAACGCACGCCCCCTGTACCCTGTCCGCCCGGCAGACCTCGCCGCCTTGCTCGACCGCTTACCACCACCCCAGTCCGCCTACCTGCGCGACCTCGGCGTCACCGCGAAGTCCGGCGAGGTTTTGTTCCTGCCCGGCCCGGACGGTGTCGCCGGCGCGGTCTGCGGCCTGGGCGACAACCGTTCCCCCTTCGCCTTCGGTCATCTCGCCCGCCTGCTGCCGGAGGGCACGACCTGGCGCCTGGAACCGGGCGATTACGATGCCGGCGCAGCGACGCTCGGCTTCTGCCTCGGCGCCTATCGCTACACCCAATTCAAGCCCGCCGATCGCGCCCCCGCCCGCCTGGTCGTATCACCGGACCAGGCGCCGGCCCTTGCACAGGCCAGCGCCATCTGCATGGCGCGCGACCTCATCAACACGCCCGCCAACATGCTCGGCCCGGTCGAGCTCGCCGACGCCGCGATCGATTTAGGACGCCGCTTCGGTGCCGAAACTACTCTGATCGCCGGAGACGCGCTCGACCGGGACTATCCGACCGTCGCCGCCGTGGGCGCCGGCTCGGCCCGTCCTCCACGCGTCGCCATCCTCCATTGGCGCGGCAGTGCCGCGCACGACGATGCAGCGCTCGTCTCATTGTGCGGCAAGGGAGTTTGTTTCGATACGGGAGGCCTCGATCTGAAGCCATCGAGCGGGATGTTGCACATGAAAAAAGACATGGGCGGCGCCGCCAACATCCTCGCTTTGGCACAGCTCATCATGCAGGCCGACCTGCCGGTCCGGCTCGCGGTGCGCATCGGCTGCGTCGAAAACTCCGTGTCCGGCACTGCGATGCGGCCACGCGACATCATCCGCACCCGCAGCGGGCTGACGGTGGAGGTCGGCAATACCGATGCCGAGGGCCGGCTGGTGCTGTGCGATCTGTTGTTCGATGCTGCGGCAGAACAGCCATCCGTGCTGATCGACTGCGCCACCTTGACCGGGGCGGCGCGAGTCGCGCTCGGTCCGGAATTGCCCGCGTTGTTCTGTAACGACGACGCCTGGGCCACGCTGCTCTTGCGCGCCGGCGAGGACTGTTACGATCCGCTCTGGCGGTTGCCGCTGTGGAACGGTTACAAGGGCTGGCTCGACAGCACGGTCGCTGACATTAACAATATTTCAGCGAAACCGTTTGCCGGAGCAATCGTCGCAGCACTGTTTCTGCAACGTTTTGTTCCCGCGGAAATACCGTGGATTCATCTCGATCTTTACGCATGGAACGAGCAAGCTCAGGCAGGACGGCCGGAAGGCGGCGAATGCCAGGCGGTGCGAGCCCTGTTCGCCGCTTTGAGTGCAGCGCCGATTGCGCTGAAACAATAGCTGCGATGGCCGCCCGGTAAACTAATCGCGAGCAAAATCACCGCCGGATTTCTTTTCTGCAATAAAGTTGACTTCGGACTATCCAATGCTATCTCATATCGGAAGGGGAAACGAGTCAATACCGGCTCGTTTGGGTGGCAAAGGGATTGACGATGGCAACAAATCAGTCTGCCGACCAACTGGTTGGCGTGCTGCGGGATACGGTGGTGGCGCTGGTACGCCGGGACGGGCCCGATCTGTCCGCACGCCAGCTTGGCGTTTTCCTGACGTGCTATCTGCTTGATGGCGGCCATACCGTGCGTGGACTGGCAGCCGAATTGAACGTTTCGAAGCCGGCGATCACCCGCGCCCTCGACCGGCTCGGCGAACTCGATCTCGCCCGGCGCAAGGTCGATCCGCTCGATCGCCGGAGCGTCCTGGTGCAGCGGACCATGAAAGGCGCTGCCTTCCTGCGCGACCTGCGCTCCATCATGAGCGAAGCGTCCAGCGGCAGCAGCTCCACGGCCCGCAAGCCGGCAGCAGCGAGCCGCGAGTCAGCATCACGACGTGTCAGCGCCTGATAGACTGTTGAAGCCTGTCGTCGGTCTGAGGTCGGGGTCGCTGCCGGACCCCGACGGCCGAGGTCTGAATTCAGTAACGGCGATAGTCGCATCTGAATAGCGGCCAGAGCGTTTTCGCTCTGAGTTAAAACTGTCATTGCTTCGGCGCTGCGCGCCTCGCAATGACAGGTTGTTCCGGTGATCCCGCGCAATTGGCGGTGGCGAAACGCGCCCGATCCGACCATAACGCCCGCTCCTATCCATACCCGCCCACGATTCCGTTGCAGTGGCTGTCATTTGGCGCCCGAACGCCTGCGCCATCAACGACCGGCGGCGCATCATCAGCGGCATACGCCATCCGGAATAATCTCGCCGGCCGTCCGCACTTTTGTGTCCGCGGCGAAATCGGGTTACGATCGGTCTTTCGCGGAGTCATACAAAAATGCGTTTGTGGTTCAAATCGCAGACTTTCCGGCCGGTAGCGGATAGCGTGCCACCCGGACCGAACGGACTGATCGAGGAATATCTCGGTACTGCTCCCGACAACCTTGTCTTCCCCGGCGTCAGCACCTGCACCACGCTGTCCGTACTGCTGGTGGACAACACACTGGTCGGCGCACATTTTTCGGCGCTGTGCACTGCCGCGGATATTACCAAGATCGCCGCCAAGATGGTCGAAATCTCGGGCGGCCAGGCCGCCACCAAGATCGCCATCATCGGCGTGCTGCGTTATGTCGCAGGCACCAATCAGCGCGGCGGCGTGGCCTATACCTCGACGCCGGAATATACGTTCCCGGCGAAACTCACCACGTTCGCCGGTCTGTTTGGGCTGACCGCCGGCGATGTCAGCTTCTACGATCAGGCCGGAGGTACCGACAAACACTACCAGGTGCGCGCCGTCGGCGGCGGCAACCTGGTGGCTTATTATCGCGATGTCGGCACCGTGCAGCTTGGTGGCGGCACGTCGTCCGCACCCTATGCCGCCACCGGCATATGGTCGCATCTCCCATTGCTCGGCCTACCCTCGGGCTAGCACGCTGCCCAGCGGCGAGCCGAAGCCGTCATGCGCTTGCCTTGCCGGCCGCCGCGCGCTGATATCGCTGCCACTCGCAGCAGCGACCGAGAAACGCACATGACCAACAGCGGACGCCTGGACCGCGGCGACGGTGTGGAACTCGCCTGGGTGAAGCTGGACGGTCGCGGCCCGACCGTCGTGTTCCTGCCGGGCTTTCGCAGCGACATGACCGGCGACAAGGCAACCGCACTCGCCGCGTTCTGCGCCGAACGCGGCCAGGCCATGCTTCGGTTCGATTATTCCGGCCACGGAGCCAGCGGCGGCCAGTTCGAAGCCGGCACAATCGGCATCTGGTGCGCGGATGCAATGGCCGTGATGGACCGGCTGACCGAGGGGAAGCTGATCCTGGTGGGCTCATCCATGGGCGGCTGGATCGCCCTGCTGGCCGCGCTGGCGCGGCGTGATCGCATCGCCGCGCTGGTCGGCATCGCCGCCGCACCCGATTTCACCGACGCACTGATGTCGGAAGCGTTCAGCTTTCGCCAGCGTGCGCAACTCGAACGCGAGGGCGTGGTGCACCTGCCAAGCCAATACGGCGATCCCACCCCGATCACCCGCGCCCTCATCGAAGATGGCCGCAACCACCTGCTCTTGTCGGCGCCGATCGCACTGGACTGCCCGGTGCGGCTGCTGCACGGCCAGGCCGATCCGGACGTGCCTTGGGAAATGGCGCTGCGCATCGCCGACCGGATCGCCGGCGCCGACGTCCACGTGACGATCGTGAAAGACGGCGACCACCGGCTGTCCCGCCCGCAGGACCTCGCGCTGCTATGCCGGACGGTCGGCGCCCTCTTCCCGCAGGATGGCGGCTAGGCCCTCGCGAAAACTCGGATAGCGCCAGGTCAGCCCCAGCAGCGCCCGGGTCTTGCGGCTGCAGACCAGGCGGTTCTCCGCCCAGAAGCTGCGCGCCATCGGGCTCATGGCCGGCACGGCGTCGGCGAAAGCGACCGCCGGCGGTGCGGCAACGCCCAGCAGGCGCGCGGCTTCCTCGAGGACGGTCGCGCTCTCCGCCGGAGCGTCGTCCGCCAGATTGAGGATGCGGCGCCCGGGCGCGCGGTCCTGCCGCATCGCCGCGAGCACTGCCGCGGCAATGTCGTTCCGATGGATGCGGCCGAACGCGTGGCCCGGCTTGACGATCCGCCGGGCCTGGCCGGAACGCAATGTGTCGAAGGCCGACCGGCCCGGGCCATAAATGCCGGCCAGCCGGAAGATGTCCACCGCACGAGCCCCGGCGAACGCGCCCCAGGCGGTCTCCGCCGCCAGCCGGCGCTGGCCGCGCTCCTGGGACGGCGCGGCTGGTGTGTCCTCGTCCACCCAGCCGCCGGCGCGATCGCCATAGACGACAGTGCTCGACAAGTAGCCGATCCAGCGCAATCGCGGCGCGGCGGCAATCGCGTCGGCGTAGCGCGCCAGCACCGGATCGGCATGCCCGTCCATGCCCGGGGCCGGCGGCACCGTGGAGAGCAGGTGGGTGGCGGATGAGATTGCCGGGGCGGCGGCGTCGAAGGGGACGGTGAAGGGCTGTGTGGCCTGCCGCGCCGTGCCGGTGACTGTGAAACCCGCATCGCGCGCGGCCCCAGCCACGGCTGCGCCGCAATAGCCAAGGCCGAAGATCAGCAAATGGGCGGTTGAGCGCATTGTCACAGTGATTCTTGTGCCGTCCGCCCTGGCGCGTCTTCGGATGTGGCCGCGCGGTTGCCCGCGTCCGGCCGATCGGACCGCGCCAGCCCGGCGGGGTCCACCTCTTTCTCATACAAGAGTTCGTAAGGGATGAAGCCTGCATACTCATAGCTCGCTCGTGCGGAACTGTTGTTCGCGAGCGCCGCGATCCGGACTCGCGCGACCCCGGCGCGGCCAAGAGATTGAGTCATTTCGTCCAGCAACTGAGTCGCGATCCGCTGCCCACGAAACCCTGGCATGACGCAGATATCGGAAATAAGGCCGAACCGATTTGAATCCGCCGTTTCGGCAAGGTTGTCGTTTTGCTCGATCCAGCCAGTCGCGAAGCCGGCGAAACATCCGTTCTGCTCTGCCACCAGCACGGTGCCGTTGGCTTCGGCCTTGCCCAGCATCCATTGGAGATAGGCATCCGCGATCTGCGCGCCCGGCAGGCGGGTGGCGTGCCGGAGGCGCTCAAAGTCCTGCAACTCCACGATCGCCCGGCGAAGGTCGGACCGATCCGACGAAATGGCGGGACGGATGACAAGCGATGTGGTCATGCGATGACTCTGCGACCGGCCGGCGATTTGTCCAATAGGTTGCGCGGGAGGGTGCGTCGCCATTGCACGGCTCACTGCCAGTGCCACTCGCCTTGCCCAGTATATTGCACCCCTCTGCCCGCTATGACACGGTGCACCGCCTTGCAGCGGAGGTGCCGGCGAATGAGCGACCCGATCCCGTTCCGACCTTATACAACAGGCACCCAGCCGGACTACGACACGCCGGAGTATGGCAGCACACGCAAGCGGCATCCTATGCAGCGCCTGCAGAAGTTGCCGCATACCATCACCGAGACCACCGGTCCCAGCTTTTCGCCGACACGGTTCCCGGCCTCGGTGGACCTGACCGTCAACACCACCGGCAAGGCCGCGATCGGCGAGCGCATCATCGTCGCCGGCACCATCACCGATGAGGACGGCCGCCCGGTGCCCAACACCATGGTGGAGATCTGGCAGGCCAATGCGACCGGCCGCTACGACCATCCGGGCGACCAGCACGATGCGCCGCTGGACCCCAACTTCCATGGTGCCGGGCGGATATTCACCGACGCCGAAGGCCGCTACCGGTTCCTGACGATCCGGCCCGGTGCCTATCCCTGGCCGAACCACCGCAACGCCTGGCGCCCGAACCACATCCATTTCTCGTATTTCGGCCCCGCCTTCGCCACCCGCCTGGTGACCCAGATGTATTTCCCCGGCGACCCCCTGCTCGCCTTCGACCCGATCTTCAACGCCATGCCCGACCAGGAGGCGCGCGACCGCCTGATCGCCGTATTCGACCTGGGCGTGACCGAGGCGGACTATGCGCTGGGCTACCGCTTCGACGTGGTGCTGCGCGGCCGCGCCGCTACGCCGATGGAGGCCTGAGGCCGATGCCAAGCGCCACTGCCAGCCAGACGATCGGCCCGTTCTGGCACCTGCTGGATGACCCGACCTGGGCCGACCTGACGCGGTTCGGCGCCACGGGGGAGAAATTGATCCTGACCGGCACCGTGTTCGATGGCGACGGCAAGCCATGCGGCGATGCGTGTGTGGAGATCTGGCAGTCCGATCCTGCGGCATCCGACAGTTTCCCTGGCTTCGGCCGCTGCGGCACCAATGCGCGGGGAGAATACCGGTTCGTCACGCTCAAGCCCGGACCGGTGCCCGGGCGCGGCAATGCGCAGCAGGCGCCGCACATCGCGATCTGCGTGCTGGCGCGCGGGTTGATGCGAGGACTGGTGACGCGCGCCTATTTCCAGGGCGAGGCACTGAACGAGAGCGACCCGCTGCTGATGGCGATCGACGACCCGGCCCGCCGGGACACGCTGATCGCGCGGCCCGAGGCCACGGCAACGTGGCGAATGGACATCCGGCTGCAAGGCGACAGGGAGACGGTGTTTCTGGACGTGTGAGCAAACCTCTCCCGCGCAGCGGGAGAGACGCCCCGCATCGCCGGCGATGCGCCACCGGGGATGAAAACGGAAGTGCGCGGGCCGGTGCATGCCCGGGCAAAGCCGCGCATGGAAATTTAACAGCAGGCCGAAGCGTTTCCTGAGATATCTTTCCCTAAACAGAAAATCTTCTTGACGCGGCGCTTGGTCACGTCTATGTTCACGAAATGTTCGATGCGCTCACCCCTCCCAGCCTGGCTACCTCACCCCACAAGGGGATCGGTGCGCGCATCGTCCGCGGCCTCGGCCGGGTGGGGGCGGCGCTGCACGGGGTCGTTGCCGGCAGGCTGCGCCGCCGGCCATCCGATCCGGACAGCCCCATCGCCCCGGATGCCGACGGGTCAACTGCCGCCATGCCGGCGCGTGCGCCGCGACAGCCGCGCCGCACGCCGATCGGCGTCCCGGATCGGCACCACGATCTCGCGTTCACCGCAGCGGCGTTTCCCGATCTCACCCCGGCCGCACGCGAATTTTTCAACACGCCGGTCGAGGACTGCGATCCCGCAATGCTGGGCCTCGTGCTGGAGCAACTGGCCGGCGCGATTGCTGGCATGATGACGCCGCAGGACGGCATGCAGGACGCGCGGGACGTGTTTCTCGCGCTGAACAGCCGGCTGGGCGCGCTGACCGGCGGGATGCAAGGCACGCCACCCGAGACCGTCCCGGACGCGCCGGCCACGCTGGCCACGCTGGCCACGCTGGCAGATCCGGCCGCGCCGGGAGATCCGGCTACGCTGGCGAATTCGGCTGCGCCGGGGGATCCGGCTACGCTGGCGAATCCGGCTACGCCGGCGGATCGGGCAGCGACCAATCCGCAGGCAGCTTCGCCCGACTTGGCTGGCTCGGCGCCGGCATGCGGGTCCGCGGCGCCGACGCTCGATGACGGAGCCGGCGCACAGTGCGAAGCGACCCCTGCCACCGCAGGGTCCGATCAGCCCGCCGCGCCGCCAGGCGCGCAGCCGCCATCGGACCTTTCGCTTATCGACATTGGCACGAATACCACACCCGCGCCGCATGGCAGCCGCGTCGGGCCACGCCAGACCCGGCGCCGGTCATGCCGCGGCGGACGGCGGTTCGCAGCGGGACGCTTCGCAACGCGACGCTGCGCAGCGCGACGCAGCGCATTTCCGCAGCGGAGCATTCCGTTCCATAGGCGGAATATCGTCGGATGTCCGCCGCGGCTGCTCTGTTATGCCGCCTGCGCCGGGCCGCCGCGTTGGCGGGCGCGCCAAACCCGGCGCGCCCTATCGCGAGACATGCACGGGGCCGCCGCATGGCGGTCCCGCAATACCTGATTCCAGCCGCCTGACAGGCCATCGGCCCAAGCCCGGAAGCACGGCCGCTCGTGCGAGGCCAGGGCGCGCGACGTGTGCCCGGCGCGGGCCGGGATGGGCCATTCCCGACTTTCCCGTCGGCACGGCAAATCCGTGGATGGCGGTCCGCGGGCCCTCGTCGGTGCGAGCTGCACCCACCACGGCGCGGAGGCTGGCAGCCGAGAGACAATTTCGTCGGACGGCTGATACGAATTCCGCCCTGGAAGCGAAGCGCCGAAGCAATCTCGTGCCTGATGAGCGTAACTCGGCTCGTCAGGCAGGGATTGCTTCGGCGTTTCGCTTCTCGCAAAGAAAGTATCCGTCATGGCAGGGCTTGTTCCGGCCACCTACGCAGCGACGCAGCGGCCGCGACACGACCGGCCTCGCATAGATGGCCGGGACACGCCCGGCCACGAGATGGGCGTGCCTCCCCTGACTTTCATCCAGTCGCGGGTCGGCCGCCGGCCGGTGGCACAACTCGCAATGACCCCCCAGACGCCGCGTCCGATCTGCTCAGCGGCGCGGCAACCATCGCGTCGCGCAGGCTCCGGACAGGCATGCCAGCGCCGCCACGGCGAAGGCGCCCGGCACCGACCATGCCAGCATCACGCCTCCCAGGGCGGCGCCGATCGGCGCGCCGGATAGGTTGAGGCTGATCGATACCGCCATGACGCGGCCGAGCCATGCGGGGTCGGTGCAGCGCTGGCGCAGGCTCAGCACGCCGACATCGATCGGTCCCGCCAGGAAGCCGACCAGCGCCAGACCGAGGCACAGGCCCGGCAGCCCGAATGCCACGCCGAGCGGATAGATCGCCAGCGGCGTCAGCCACATGCCGAACGCCATCATGGCACGTTCGCGGCCTGGCTTGCCGCGATGCCCGGCCAGCAAGGCGCCGATCCCGCCGGCGACGCCCGAGATTGCCCATAGGCCGCCCACCAGCAGGTCGGCTCGCGCACCGCCGCCGCTTGCCTGCGTCACGGAGACCGGCACGGCGACCAGCAGGATGCCCCAGGCGACCTGATAGAGCGCGTACGCAATCGACAGAGTTCGCAACGCCTTGTGGCGCAGCACGTAGGCGATGCCGGCTACGGCATCGGCCAGCAATCCATCGCGCCAAGCCGGCAGCCGGCGCGGCAGGGTCCGTATCGCGGGCAGCAAGGCGATGCAGGCGCTGGCGTAGAGGCCGGCAATCGCGAGCAAGGTGGGGGCTGGGCCGGCGAAACCGAACAAGGCTCCGGCCAGCGCCGGGCCGGACACGTCAACCGTCGCGTGAATGCTGGTGTCGAGCGCGTTGACGCGGTCGAGCGCGGCGGCCGGCACCAGGTTGGGCAGCAGGGTTCTTACCCCGGCCGCCGAGAGCGGATTGCTCAGCGCGTAAAGCCCGACCAGGGAGAGCAGCGATCCCGCGCTGTCGATGCGTGCCAGGCAGAGCGCGCCGAGCACGACGATGCAGCCGGCGCTGCAGGCCATGTCCAGGGCGATGGCGCGGGCCGCGCCAATGCGGTCGAGCAGCGCTCCGGCGAGCGGACCGACCAGCAATCCCGGTGCCATGGCGGCAAAGGCGACCCAGCCGGCAAGTTGCGGCGACTGGAAGCGCTGCAGCGCATAGAGCACCACGGACAGCCCGAGCATCCGCTCGGCCAGGCGCGCCAGGGATGCGGCGAGCAGCAGGTTGCCGACGGCGTCGATGCGGAGGAGGGCACGGTACGAAAGTCCGGGATTGTGGCCCGGCTGGGGTGCGGCACGGTTCATATCAGTGGGGCCGGCCTGGGACAGGCGAACCCGCCTCGGCGCGGATCGTTCGGGCCGCAGGACCGGCATATAAGGAACCGCCCATGCCTGACGATATCCGCACGGACCACGCCGTCAGCCGGACGGAACGCAAGCCGGGCTCGGGTCCGGATGCGGGCGGGGCCAGGGAGGCGGGTTTTCGTTACGTGGGACCGGAGAGCGAGGTGCGCGGCGGCCCGGAGGCGCCCCCGACAAACAAAAACACTCCTTCCCCAGCGCAAGAAAACACCTCTCCCGCGGGGCAAGAAAAAACCTCTCCCGCGGGGCAAGAAAACACCTCTCCCGCAGCGCGGGAGAGGCAGGCGCGCAGCGCCGGTGAGGGTGATCGGGTCGGCACGTAGCAAGTCAGGGCGAGGCGACGCGATCACCCTCACCCTCGTGCGCTTCGCGCCCTCGACCCCCGGGTCAAGCGCCCGGGGGCATGCCTCTCCCGCGCAGCGGGAGAGGTTTACTGAAGCAGCTCAGGCGACGCCCAGAAATAGTTGAACCACTTGGGGTTCAGACAGCATTCCACGTCATCCCCGCGAAAGCGGGGACCTAAGCCACCTGGGTCCCCGCTTTCGCGGGAATGACGGAGTTCAGAACCGGTTCGCTTATTTTTGGACGTCGCCTTAGACTC
>Ga0182030_10018337_pt1 | contig 13426 bp, 10 predicted proteins | sample 812S3MmetaG_FD_121299 | JGI IMG/M metagenome (GOLD analysis project Ga0182030, IMG submission 121299) | Permafrost microbial communities from Stordalen Mire, Sweden - 812S3M metaG (Illumina Assembly) | ecosystem: Environmental > Terrestrial > Soil > Wetlands > Permafrost | place: Sweden... | reverse complement strand
TGAAAGCGTCCCCGGCATCGAAAAAACAGCGGCCACACCGCCAAAACGAGTTCTCAGAGCATCAAAATGCCTCGAATGCCGACGCGCTCACCGGGGCCGGGGGATTTTGCAAGAAGCTCAGATGTTATAACTATTTCCCTCGACGCTTGCTACGTTGGCGACGCCCAGGACGCCAGCCTCCTGCTCGGTGGTGCTCGAGTTTGAGCCCTCTACGCCGTCGCCGCCACCGCCCGTGGAAGCGTAGACACCGGTTCCCGTTGCGGCGGATGCGCTGGCACCATACCCCGATGCTGAGGCGAACGAGGCAGCCGTCCCGCCATTGTTGGTGGCGAAGAGTGTTGGGTAATCCGAACTGTTGGTAACAGCGGCCACGCCATAGGTGTTATCGCCCGTTGCGAAAAGAGCGACTGGAACGCTTGCGCCGGCCGCGGAGCTATCAGCCCAGATGCCCGCATCGGCAACCGCAGACTCAGCGGTATAGGATGAGCTGAAAGACGTGCCTGTGAAGCCCAGGACACCCGCCGAACCCGCAGCGGGAGTTGTGACTTGTGAATATGTGCCGAATCCGGATGTGCTTTTTCCCTGCAAGCCGTAGCCGGTATCCGAATCTCCAAATGCGCCGACGGATCCGCTGGAACCCCAGCCGAGGAGCGCGGCATTGCCCGGGCCCGCTGTCTGGTAGGCCTCAAGGTAGCTGGTGAAGATGTCGCCAACTGCCAACTGTGGATACTTCGCATTCAACATAGTCTCAAGTGCGGTCGTATTCAACCCCAGGCTCACAGCGCCTGAGGTCGTTGTCGCCGTCACCGGGCTGGTTGCGGAAACGCTGGTGAGGGTTCCGGGAAAGGTCTGGCCGGGTGCGAAGTTGAAAATGCCATTGCTGTTAATCGAAAAAGCTGGGTATCTGCTTGACGAACCCTACCTCAAGATGTAGGGTTCGTCAAGCAGATACCTAGCTTTTCCTATATTAGGGAGCCGGAGGGGCCAGCCAGCGCAGAAGAAGCTAAGGAGTTGCGCGCGATCGGCCGTATGAACGGGCTGCGAATTATCCATGCCGCCAGGATGAGTAACCGGGATTGCGTTGCTTTTCATTTTGGTGAATTTGTGGAATGGATACACCAAGGCTTCGATTTCTGGCTCCTACGGTCATCGAACAGGACTCTCTCAGGTCTGCAAATGGCATAGTGCCAGGATCAGATTCAACCCGCTCGCGAGATCGAAGTATGATTGACTGGTGTTTGCGTTGTTGTTAACATGTGGGCATAGGTTGCTTTTTCTGCCGGTAGTCAGGGCCGCAATTGGAAGATGGGCATGCCTCTAACCTGTAAAGGGTAAATACAGTTTGGGTGCGCGTATAGGTTTCAATCGGTAACACTCGGTGGAACGATCAACCACACATTCCAGCCCACCGAAAAGCGCTCCTCGTGACACTCCAACTTGACTGGTTTTAATTAGTTGAAGTTAAAGCCGAAATAGATGGTGAGCTCAGTTTCCTAAAACTACCCCGAGAAATTCTGCGTTGATCTTTTAAACAAGGGAGTAAGCATGGAGAACGTTCTGGTAACGGGTGGGGCCGGATTCATCGGTTCCCATGTGGCGGAATACCTTTTGAACGCCGGCTACAACGTGGTCGTCCTCGACGACCTGAGCGGCGGGTTCGTCGAAAATGTGGAAGGCCTCTCTGTGATCGATACCGTCACAGGGCAGAAGCGGGGTATCAACTTCGTTCAGGGTTCAATCCTGAATTACGAATTGGTGAACGCCTTATTTGCGCAATACAAATTCACCTATGTCTACCATCTCGCGGCCTACGCAGCGGAGGGCCTGAGCCACTTCATCAAGCGTTTCAATTACCAAAACAACCTGGTTGGTTCGGTAAACCTGATCGACGCAGCCGTTAACCATGGAACAAAGTGCTTCGTGTTCACATCCTCCATGGCGGTTTACGGTTCATCGCAGGTGCCGATGTCCGAGGACATGATTCCGGCACCGGAAGATCCATACGGTATCGCCAAGGCGGCCGTGGAAAGCGAACTGGCCGTCACCCGCCAAATGTTCGGGCTTGACTACGTCATCTTCCGTCCCCACAACGTCATTGGTCCGCGCCAGAATATCGGAGACCGCTACAGGAATGTGGTCGGAATCTTCATGAATCAACTCCTCAAGGGCGAACCGATGCCGGTCTTTGGCGACGGCGAGCAAATGAGAGCATTCAGTTACATTGACGATATTGTGCCGACCCTCGCCAATGCTCCAAAGGTGCCGGAAGCAATTGGTCAGGTATTCAACGTCGGAGGAGATACGCCGAGCACGATCAATGAGCTCACCGATGTTGTTGCGGCGGCCATGGGCTGCGAGAAGAAGGTTTTGCACCTGGAAGCCAGGCATGAAGTAAAGCTCGCCTTCTGCACTCACGATCGGGTCAAGCGCGTGTTTGGCGACAAGCCGCTCACCTCTTTGGAAAAGGGAATCGGCTTAATGGCTGAATGGGCAAAGAACCACGGCGCGCGGGAAAGCAAGGCCTTCCAGGGAATCGAGATTACAAAGAATCTCCCTGCTTCCTGGAGACGCAGCTAAATTAAGTGACCCGGTATTGACGCTACGCGCGCAATACCGGGTCGCATTATATAGATTTGTGCAGGCCCCTCAACGTATTCGTGGAACTAGATATGCTGCATCGCGCTCGTCTGCTACAAGTTCATAGGGCTCCGACTTGGGTGAACCGCAGCCATCGCGGCCCTACCCAATTCCCCATGGCTATCGCTTCAAATTGTTCGTACGGGCGAGCGCTTCCGGGTGACTCACTATGGTAGAGTGCGTCCTGGTTGGATCGTCTCCAGCTGCCAGTTGAAGAAACAGTTCTTCGTATTGATCTGTGATGTGGTCCCATGTGTATGCTTCCCGGATTCGGTCAGGAGCACGAAGACGATACTCGGCCGCAACCTCGGGGTTGTCTTCTACATACTGCAGCTTCTCTTGCAGGTCTTTGATGTTCTTTTCGAAGAGTATTCCGTAATCCTGAACTACTTCTTCATTGAAAAGTGTATGAAGCGCGACGACCATGTTACCAAACCCAAGAGCCTTGACCAAGGCAGGATTAGTTCCACCCATCATGTGGCCATGGACATAGGCGTAGCAATTACAGTGAAGCTCCTTGACGTGGTCGACGCTTCCTACGTGACCCAGGAATTTGACCTTGGGCCCCGCGCTTTGCTTGAGCTTTTCGACGAAATCACTCTTGTAATTGGCATTGCCCGCGATCGCCAATACTTTGTCGGTCTTGATGCGGTTAAATGCATCCACAATCAGATCGGCGTTATTTTCCGGGACCAGACGGCTCGCAATCAGATAATACTTGCCAGGCTCCAATCCGTATTGCCGCACCGCGTCGGGGTCCTTGCTGGTTTCGATATTTGCTCCGTAGGCAATGCATGCTGATGGCGTTTTGAAGTCGTCGACATACACGCGGTGCATCTCGTATGCGTCCGTAATTATCCCTTTAGGACATACCTTCCCCACTATCTTCGCATTGAAATAGAAGTATTTCTTCGCAATTGGCCCCCACTTGTCCCGCAGCCAATCGAGTCCATCGACATTACAGGAAACTTTCTTCCCGAAAATACGAGGCAGTATCATTTGAGTGGCATTCACCACATTCACCGAGAAAATCACATCGACCTTCCGGAATAGCACATCTATCACGGACGCTGCCACATGGGTCAACGTTCCGAGATTCTTTGTCTCTATGCTGGGAAGATAAATTAGCCGAACACCTTTGTGGTAGGCTGGCTTTTCCTTGAAGAGGCTGCTTCGGTTATAGACGATAACTTCGTGCCCACGTTCGACAAGTCGCGGCGCAAGTTCCAGGAACAACGCTTCGTATCCTCCGTAAGTGTGGGGGAAGCCCCTTGTTCCCATGAAGGCGATGCGGATTTTTCGATTGTACTTTGGGTTCTTCTTTAGTGCTTCCAGGGGGGGATTCATAAGGTTGTGCAACTCCCTTTCACTTCACTTGTGAGTCGACAAAGCAAGCCGCGGCTCTGGATGTTTCCAAATCTGCGCGGAATTATTTACTAAGTTTATATCATCGTTGGCTAATTGAAAGCACCCAAAAGCTCTTCGTCAGTTGCGCAAGGATGAGCGGATTGCTCAATTCCACAATGGCACCTTGCCTTATCATTGGTCATCTTTGGAAGGCAGGCTTCACCACTCAAGAGCCATGCTTCGAGGCTTTCCTTGCTGTGCCTGGTAGGATGCGGGCCTCCCAACACTGACGTACGTGAAGCCGTGCTCCTCCATTTCCTGTGGCTTATAAAGATTGCGGCCATCTATGACGATAGGGAAGCGGACGGCTTGGTTGAGCCGCACCAAGTCGATTGAGGCAAATTCTCTCCAGTCGGTCAGGATCAGCACTGCATCGGCATCCTTGGCCGCATCGTAGATGTCGGCGCCATACCGAAGCTTTTCTGAGGGGGGAAGCACCCCTTTGGCGCGCTCCATGGCGGCCGGATCATAGGCAGTGACCGACGCCCCTGCTTCCAGAAGCTTCTTGATGAGGTCGATGGCCGGAGACTCGCGAATATCGTCGGTGTCGCGTTTGTACGACAGGCCGAGGGTCGCCAGGCGCTTGCCGCGCAGCGTCCACAGAGCTGAGAGAACCTTATTGAAAAAAATATCTTTCTGGGTGTCGTTGATCTTGCGAATTTCCTGCAAAAGCCCAAAGTCGACGCCTTGCTGCTGCGCCACCCAGTGGAAGGCCGCGACATCCTTTGGAAAACAGGAGCCGCCATAACCCAGGCCGGCCCGCAAAAAACGGGAGCCGATTCGGCTATCCATGCCCATGCCTGCGGCTATATCCTCGATGTCGGCATCCACGGCCTCCGCCAAGTTGGCCACTGCGTTGATGAAGGAGATTTTCAACGCCAGAAAGGCATTGGAGGCGTGCTTCACAATCTCTGCGCTCTGTGCCGAGGTCACCAGCAGGGGGGCAGGATTCGTGACATTGCGAGGCCCGGGAAAGGCGCCGGGCTGGGCATAATAGGAGCCTCCTGTGAGCGGCTCATAGATGCGCTTTAGCACGTTGGCCGAGCGCTCGTTTCCAGCGCCAATCACGATCCGATCCGGGTGCATGAAATCGACAATCGCCGTGCCCTCGCGCAGGAATTCGGGGTTCGAAACCACATCGAAGCTTTGCGGGTCAACGCCATGGCGATGCAGCACGCGCCGAATCCACTCATTGGTGTAGACCGGCACCGTGCTTTTTTCCACGATTACCTTGTAGGAGTTGATATGACGCGCCACCTCTGATACCACGGCCTCAACATAGGAAAGATCGGCGGCGCCGGTGTCACCCTGGGGAGTGCCGACGGCGATGAAGATAGCTTCGCTCTGTTCAACTGCGCTGCCCAGATCGGTTGCGAAATCGACGCCGTGACCGCGATGGCGAGCCAGCAACTGCGGTAACCCATCTTCAAATATGGGCACGCCGCCATCACGCAGAGTCTTCACCCTGGCTTCGTCGTTGTCAACGCAGATGACGCGATGGCCCATTTCGGCAAAGCAAACCGTCGCAACGAGCCCCACATATCCTGACCCGATCACACAGATTGAAACTGGATTTCCCATATCTTCAGCTATCTCCTTCCTTTATTGTAAGGTTGCGGTTCATACAACTGACCACTGCAAATCAGTTGGGCACGCCAAAATACTCTTTGTAAGAGTGTACAAGTTGAGAGGCTGACTGAACCCAACTAAATAATCTCGATGGTGCAAAGCTTCTTTGGACAACTTTGGCATCGGGCCAGGACGTGCGCGAACTCCTCAACGCCTGGACGATGAGCGCGAAGTCGCGGAATAGCGAAGAAGACCTCGACCAGCTTTTCGAATCTTGCGGGGATACGCCGGACCCCTTCTAAGCCGTCGGAATAGTCGCCCGATCTTTATGCATTTCTTCTACAACGCGAGATTGTGTCCTCAAAGTGATCGCGCCTTACCAATCGACCGTGAGAATGTAGTCTTTGTCCGAAGGTGGAGGCCATGCCGAGCGCCCCCTGCCGAGGGGAGAGCCCGTGCCACATCGCAAAAGGGTACCGCGTCTCCGCAACCAAACTCACCACACAGCCGGTAACGTTCAAAGGAAAACTCGACACTGCCAGCCCGCGGGGTCAGCTTGAGATCTCGCGCCATGCGCATAAAGACGCCGTATGCGCGGCGCTGCCATCGCGCAGCCACGCGTCGAGTTGGGCCGGCTCCTTCAACTGCTGGCCGCGCACGCGAGGCACGCATACAAAGCGGCAATCCAACTCCGGCAGGATTGTCATGTCACCCCAGAGTTTCTCAAATTGGGCAACTGGGAAAATATCTTCCTGACCTTTACCCCAGCGCTTCTTTACGTCTTTGAGCGTGACGTACGTCGGCATTCGCGCGGCTATCGCGGAAACTGCCTCGTCCACTTGCACTGCGTCGGAAAGAGCATCGCGATTCAGGCCGAATATCTTGAGCAAACGGTCGACATCGATCCAGTATGTCGCGCTGTTGTAGTATCGAAGGCGGCTTTCCAGTTCCTCGCTTGGCAACGCTAGGCCCTCGATCAAGCGGGGCCGGCCATCCACGCGGGCAAGGCCGCCACCGCGGTCCTCGAGGTGCCGGGGAATCACCTCCGTGGTAAGCGCGGCGCCGCTATGGATGTGGTAACCGAGAGTTGCCGGGTCGGCATTCGCGGCCACCGTGTCGATATTGTGCACCATAAGATAGTTCAGTTGCGGGCGGTTCTCGATCAGCCGCAGCAGCGTACCGTTGCGCAGCAGGTTGGCAACCTCATACCAGTGGCCGACCGGATGCAGGCACTGCATCGGAACATTGTCGACGTAGTCGGAACCTTCGCCGGAACTCCGTGCCCACTGTATCAGAGCTGCACGCAGACCCTCACGCACTTTCTGCGCCTGCGCATCCAGTTGTTGCTGCGCCACTTCCTCCCAGGCGAATCGGAGATCGCGCTCCGTTGGAATCATGCGGAGCCCTATCGTGCGTCCCGGAGAAAGCAAGAGAAGGCCGGGGTACCCATAGTTACGCTCCGCTTCGAGGTGTTCCGCAAGCGCATCGTGTGTCAGGTAGCTGGTTGTAATGACGTGCGGAAGCGGGGTGCCGCATTGCTGGCTTGTCCTTAGGCTTTTGGCCAGGTGAACTTCAACGAAGTTGCGGTACCGTCCTCCGAGACTGCAAAAAGGATTCAGTGCCTTCACCACTCCGGCGCCGCGAGTCCACCGCGTGCCGATGCCTCCCGCCAAAGACACCACAGCCAAGCGTCCCTCTGCCAGGGCATTGAGCCCGGCGGCACGGTGGCGGTCATCCACCTGGTCCACCTCAACATCTTGAATCAGGGTTGTGGCGCGCAGGCGGTTTTGGGCCAAACCGATCCGGCCAGAGCGGAGATCCTGGCGGATCTGTTCGTGCTGATTGCGATCGAAGCCGAAGTTATCGAGGAGGGTCCGCAGGGATTTCGCCTGGCTCTTTTCGGCATCCTGGCCGGCCGGAAGCATGTGGTCAAAAAGGCTTTGAATCGTCCCTGTGTATTCTGCCTTCGAGCGGCACGCAGCGGCGAAACGCTCCAGTTCGGTTCGGCGCACCGATGAGAGCTGCGGAATGTTGGCGCGAATGAGAGCGGGAACCCGCTGCACGTAATAGCCGGGAGGCATCAGAGCATCGTCATCGGAATGAAGCCTGGCAAGCGTTCCCTCTTCGTTGATCGCAAAGTCGTATACCACGGGCTCCATGGCAAATGGCACACTGTGCTCCATCTCGGTTCTGGTCTCGCTCATGATCGCCTGCATGCGCATCTGGGCTTCGGCCTTGCGTTCGGGACTGAAAAGAAATCCCATGCCGCCACCGCTCATGCCTCCCAACATCCAGAATCCCCAGAAATCTTCGCCGAATTCGTTACGCGCACGGTCGATCAGTGTGCCGGTGTACAAGTTGGCAGCCCAGGGAATAATGGTCTGCAAGGGCCCGTCGAAGTTTTTCTGCAAACAGCCGCCGAGCGCACGGATGTCCCCCCGCTGCAAATGGCCGGTAATCTCATCGAGGATTTCGATCGCCTGACGCCGGCCGAGCCACTCGGTCTCACTGCGCAGCAGGTACTTCTCCGTGACCATCTCAAGAATCGGACCGACATCTTGCGCCATGCCACCGTGAACCAGCACAAGGCTCTCTTGAAGCTTCTCGCGAGCTTCGTGGGGAACCTCGGCTTCAGTGAAGATCCTGTGATCGGGAAGCAGCCGCCCGCGGCTGATGCCATACTCCGGGTCGCCAGCCTCGGCTAGAACGCCATGGATCAGCTTGATCCCAGGCCACACGCCGCCTGAGTCCTGCCAACCACCACCGCTTCCGCCCAACCATTCACCCAGGATGGCCCGAGCGGCCACCAGCCTGCGGTCCTGTTCTTCCATCCTTCCAGCAAGCGCATGAATCTGCCTCGTCGCGCGCATGCAAACCGCAATAATGCAAGCCAGAAGATTGGTGGACACGGCCAGCCGCGAGCCCTTGGGGATGTCGTTGACGCTGCTGACGATCTCAATGCCGTAGCCAACTCTTCCCGTCAGGCGCTCCAGCAGAGCGGCCAGCGGTTCCGTTCCACCTTCAATCCCCGAAGGAACGATGCCGCTCGCAATCACACCCGCCTTGAGCAGGCCCAGGTGGTCACGGGGAAAGTCGAAGACCTCAGCAATGGAGGAAACGTCCGCGGTGGCGTGCAGGTCGACGCTGGTCAGTCGAATAACGGGCTGGTCGATGACCCGGAACCACGTCTCGACCGGTGGCCTGGGCTGCGTAGACTGCTGGCCCTTACCCCGGACCGCGAGGTCAATTGATATGTTGATGACGCGGGCGCCTTCAGGGAAATCCATTCCAAGGAAAAAGATGTCGCTCCATCCGCTGTGCGTCAGGTCCATGCGCACGGGCGTAGCCTCGCACAGGATTGGGAAAACCGGATCTCCCACAAGAAGCTCGGGGCGAAGACGCAGCGGATAGTCGTCTGTGTGCCCGGCGCGAAACATCCACTGGTTGCCCCGCACGCTCCGCACACTATGGCGCACCTGATCGGCAAGCGTTTGGAAGCCAAGTGCCCGGTAACTAGCAGCGAGCGCGCTGGAGATGGCTGCGCTGGCGCCTTGCTCGGCTTGTGCGGCCAGGAAAACCTCGATGGCCTCCTCGAAGCGGCGTTCCAGAAGAAGTTCAAACCCAGCATAGGGAATCAGAGCAGGCGTAGCAGTTGCCGGCAGCGCAGGGATATGGAAGCGATGAATCGCATAAAGGAAGAAGAGCGCTCGGACTCTTTCGTAGAGGTTATCGCAGCGGCGGCGGAACTTCTCAAGCACATGACATTCGTCGAGAAGCTCGTCGGCTGTGAGGCCCCGGCACAAGGCATCGAGCGAAATATCGCGCTGGTCCGCTCTTCCAGAGATAACGCTCGTAAACCGGCTCACTCGGATGAGCCCCTGACCACCCCGGCCAGTTCGCGGTCTGCCAGGAGCTCAATCATTTGTGACAGCACTTCATTACGGTCACGGCCGTTCAACGCCAACGCGAGCTGAGCAATCAAAAGGCCATAGGAGGCGCCAAGATCGTATCGGCGTCCCTGGTCCTCTACTGCAAGGTATTGTTCCTGACGTGCGAGTTCGGCGAGCGCATCCACCAGCGTTACCGGTGTACCCGAGGATTCAGATAACTTACGGTCCAGAATTTCCATTACTGTCCCGGTAAACACGTGGATACCAAAAAAACAGAGATAATGCCCGGTGCGAATTCCGGGGATCAGCAGACGCTGCTCCGCTTCAGTGGGTGTCGGCTTTTCAATAACCGTGTCCACACGATACAGGTCATTGTGCGGTGGAATGCGTCGTCCGCCGATGGTCCCATATTGATACAAGAAGCTTTCGCGCGTGCGTTGGACGCCGCTCACAGAGCAGCGTTCCTTCTCTGCCAATTCCACTAGATGCTGGGCGGAAAGCTTGGGAGCGTTGCTCACATAAAGGTGGTCGCCCACCATGTGCAGAAACGGGTCGCCGTTCGTGAATGAACGGGCGCAATGAATCGCGTGACCATAGCCGCGCGGTTCAGTCTGGGGAATAAAACGCACCAGCGACGCATGAGGCCAGATAGCTTCCGCATAGGAGCTTTCATCGCCAGGCCAGACGATGATGGCGATCTCCTCCACTCCCGACGCGAGTGACTGTTCGATCAGTATACGAAGCAGTGATTTTCTATTGCCTTCCCCATCAATCAGGGTCTGGAGAGGCAACGCGCGCTGAGATCGCGCGGCGGCGGTAATGACAGCTTTCTTGACTAGCAAGGGACACCTGACGAAACTTTATCACGCATGCCCCTCCCTTCCGCTGCCTACTCTCTTCCAGGAAGTGGTCAAGAGACTTCCACAGGCGCCAGGGTCGTGCATGAAAGCTGATGGAAGCCGCAACGGAGAGGATGCAACGCGGAAATCGTGGAGTTTTGCGTTGCGCCATCTTGACACCATAGCGCAGGAACCAATAGGCTGCCCCATCAAGTAACCTTTTCAAGTCAGTTGACATTCCTGCTCTTTCCCACGTCCGGGATGCGGGGCAGGCTGTGTACCTGCTGGATGGATAAATAGGTCGATCAAGCTGCAATACCTCAACGTCGGGACTATAGGAAGGACGTCAAGAAAGCAGAGTGTGGCGCCCTGGGTAACAGCAACGTAAAATCTAGTCCTATCTAACACCTTCATCTCAAATCTTCCAAGGAGTCAGAAGATCCCAATGAGCATCCGCCGCCAATTGAACTGGATGACCTTCATAGGAATATTCGGCTTGCTCATTTTTGGCGTGGTAGCTTTCACCGCGCTTTTTCAAATCGAAGTAAACGGCCCGCTCTACAGAGCTATCTCACTTAGTAACAACCTCATTGCCGATTACGTCCCGCCGTCCGAAAGCCTGCTTCAACCCGCTCGTATCTGTGCCGAAATTACTGACGCGCCGGATCAGGCGTCTCGCCTCCGCTACGAGGAAATTCTCAAATCCTTCGAGCGTGAATATAACCGGCAATATGAGAGTTACATGGTGCGCGTACCCGAAGGGAATTTAAAGGGAATGATGCGCGGAGATGCTCACGACACCGCGCTTGAATATTTCCAGTTTGCAGACCAACTCATTGCGCTCGTCAATCAAAACCGTGTAGACGAAGCGCGCAAATTGCTGGTATCCACGATGAATCCCTTGTACGATCGCCATTCCGCAGCTGTGGACCAGATCGTTATTCGCGCCCGGGAGGAGGCTCGGGCTTCCGAGGCATTGGCAGCCCGCTCCGTTCGTCTATACACAGCTGCAATGATTGCAATCGGACTTCTCGTGTTGATTACAGTCGGCACCTTATCCTGGGTAATTGCGCGTGAAATTGGCGCTCAAACCGACATGCTCGTCCGATCTGAAGAGTCTCGCACCCAGCAGGCTCAGCTCCTCGAATCCGTAATCAGCAGCATGGCCGAAGGCGTTGTAGCCGTCGACAGCAGCGGCAATTTCAAGATTTGGAATGACGAAGCAGAGCGCCTCCTTGGAGCAAGCCCGGCCACATTTGACGGCTTCTGGGCACCCAGAATCGGCCTTTACCTTCCAGACGGAGTTACGCTGTGCCCGCCTGAGCGTTCGGCGGCGTTGTTGCACGGATAAGGACAAGATCGGGTAGTCTGGGACCAAATACTGAAAGGCTGCCCCTTCAATGCCGAACAAGCACAACGCCCCGCGGCGCCACCATATCCCGAAGATGAAGTTCAGGGTAAAGAATTGGGCGGAGTACGATGCAGGGCTTCGGCGTCGAGGCAGTTTGACCTTTTGGTTGACTCCAGAAGTTATGGATGGTTGGCAGGCGGCACGTCGAACAACCCCTGGCGGGCAGTCCAGCTACTCTGACCTTGCAATCGAGGCGGGCATGATGCTGCGCCTGGCATTTCACTTGGCATTGCGTCAGACCGAGGGGCTGATGGCTTCCATCTTCGTCCTGCTGGATGTGCCGCTGAGCGCGCCTGACCACAGCACTTTAAGCCGAAGAGCCAGGACCATGGGGTCAATCACCAAGGGCTGTGTCCTCCCTGATGGACCGATTCACTTGTTGATCGACAGCACAGGGCTGAAAGTCTTCGGAGCCGGTGAGTGGCTTCAGGAAAAGCATGGCGTAAAAGCGCGTCGTACTTGGAAAAGGCTACACCTGGCCGTGGATGCCGACACCGGAATGATCATGGCTTCGACCCTGACCGGGAACGATGTTGGAGATCCCTCGCAAGTGGCACCGCTGCTGGATCAGATAGAGGCGACGATTGCCAGCGTTACCGCCGACGGCGCTTATGACGGGATGCCAACCTACAACGTAGTGGCCGGTCACGGCGAAGATGTTCGAGTGATTATCCCGCCTCATGTGACAGCGGTCCTCAGTGCCGAGGCCGAGCACAACCCATCGCAGCGAAATCAGCATATTCTTTCGATTGCAGCTCGAGGAAGGCTGGGCTGGCAAGAAGAGACCGACTACGGACAACGCGCTCTGGTTGAAACCGCGATGGGCCGATACAAGGCCATCATTGGTCCTCGCTTACGGGCGCGCAGCTCCTCTGGTCAGCAGGCCGAAGCGGCTGTCGGCGTGGCCGTCCTCAATCGAATGCTCGACGCGGGCCGCCCCGACTCCGTCCGCCGTCTCAACATTGCTGCGTAATCCATCTGGGGCATGGGAAAACTCGGCCGAGACTCGATCCATGCAACAACGCCTCTTCTTTGCAGCCCAACGAGCCTTAACCGCTGCTACTAGCCTTGCACGGCCTTCTGGAGAAAACTTGTGCTCTTGTTTGGGCTTAGCAACTGGGGCAGCACTAGACTTGAGCGGTCCTCCCGGTCCCTTTTTGGTCGCTCCGGCAAGCAAGGTACGGGCTTGTTGCAGTTTGGCAATCTCAGCGTCGATGAGGTTGAGAATTTCGTTTGCGCTCATGCGGACAAGTGTAGCGTACGGCGGACGAGACAGAGAAGTAGGGCTGACGGTGTACCATCTTCGGTATGGAGATACTGCACGTCATCCTGCATTTTTCTGGCATGATTCTCTGGTACATCTTCAAGGGCTTGTTGGCCTTGATTGTGGTGATAATTGTAGGCATTAACTTGGTAGGAATTATGGCGGTGATTTTCGGTCCGCTTTTTGATAACCGGAGCCGAGTCAAGAGAGAGAACGCACCCATGAATCGGTCTTGGACCTCTCAAGATAAACTGCACTTGCCGAAATCCTAACCGCGACCGCGCAAGTAGTCTTTTCCAATCGAAAGATGAGCCTGAAGGAAGCGAAGGGTAGGCGAAGCGGGGTTTTCCTTTCGTTTAGCGATTGAACTCATGTTAGCGCGCGCGTCGGATGGGTTGCCGATCGAGCG
>Ga0182030_10018336_pt1 | contig 13427 bp, 11 predicted proteins | sample 812S3MmetaG_FD_121299 | JGI IMG/M metagenome (GOLD analysis project Ga0182030, IMG submission 121299) | Permafrost microbial communities from Stordalen Mire, Sweden - 812S3M metaG (Illumina Assembly) | ecosystem: Environmental > Terrestrial > Soil > Wetlands > Permafrost | place: Sweden... | reverse complement strand
TCATTCGCCCACAGAATGTTCAGCGGACGGCCACTTTCCAGCACCAGCACTACCGGCTTGCCGGTCGCAACGACCGCCTCCAACAATTTCTGTTGATCGCCCGGAAGATCCAGAGTCGAGCGCGAGCTAGCTTCCCCCGAGTAATCCGCAGGCTCGCCTAAGAAGAGGATGGCGACATCCGCTTGCTGCGCTGTGCGCACCGCGTCCGCAATGCTCGTTGGACCCATAGCGGCTTCGTCTGCCGCTCCGGTCGCTGTCGAAGGAGCGGGAGCTGCGCCGGTTGCTCCATAATAAGATCGTAGGCCGCGTAAGCCGAGATCTACCCCACGCGAAACCAGAATTCTGGCATTCGGCAGCTTGGTCTTGATTCCCTCGCGGGGGGTAACCGTGTCCTGCGCCTGGCCGTCTCCAGCCCAGGACCCAAGCTGATCGGCCTGGTCGTCCACCAGCGGGCCGATGAGAGCGATGGTCTTGATTCCCTTGTCGAGCGGTAAGAGATTCTTCTCGTTCTTCATCAGCACGATGGACTCTTGCGCCATCTTGCGGGCCGCCGCCAGGTTTTCCGGCGCGAGAATCTCCTTCTGCGCCCTCCCGGCATCGGTGTATGGATTCTCGAACAGTCCCGCTCTAAACTTTGCCCGCAACACTCGGCGCACCGCTTCGTCTACTACACTCATGGGCACCTTGCCGGACTCGACCAGCGACGGCAAGAACTTCCCGTAGGGTCCGTCGCCCGTGCTCATATCCACGCCTGCGGTCAACGCCATCTGGACGGCTTCCGCTTGATCGTGCGCGACTCCGTGCGCGATAAGTTCATTCACGGCGGAGTAGTCACTGACCACCATGCCGCTAAAGCCCCACTCGCCACGCAGAATCTCGGACAGTGTGTGACGGTTCGCGGAGGCCGGAACGCCGTTCAAGTCCTCGAACGCCGACATGACAGTGGCTGCCCCTGCCATTACTCCCGCATGAAACGGCGGCAGGTACACCTCGCGCAGTGTCTGCTCGGAAATGTCCACCGTGTTGTAGTCGCGACCACCTTCCGCCGCTCCGTAGGCAACATAGTGCTTAAGGCAAGCCAGAAGACTTTGCGGATCCGCCAGGTTCTGCCCCTGCAATCCGCGCACCCGCGCCGCAGCTACCACTGTACCCAGATAGGGATCTTCTCCGGCGCCTTCTACCATGCGGCCCCAACGGGGATCGCGCGCTATATCCACCATGGGAGCAAAAGTCCACTTGACCCCGGCCGCAGTTGCCTCTTTAGCCGCGATCCGTTCCGATTGCTCAATCAGCCGCGGATCAAAACTGCTCGCGCTGCCAATCGGAACTGGGAAGATCGTCCGGTAGCCGTGGATCACATCGTATCCGAAGAGAAGTGGAATCTTCAGCCGGCTTTGTTCCACCGCGATCTTTTGTGCCTTATTTGTGTTCTCCGTGCCGATCAGGTTGGCCAGGGACCCGACCTCGCCTTTCTTTAACAGCTCGGCCGTCTGCGGAGAAAATCCGTCATACCCGGTGAGCTGTCCGGCTTTTTCCTGCAACGTCATTTGCTTCAGCAGGGCATCAATGCGGCGCTCGATCGCGTCGTTAGTTTTTTCTTGTGCGACCGCAATACCAATCCCACAGAGTGCGAGAAGAAAACAGATTGAAAGAAAAAAGAAGAAGCGGCGGAGATGAACCATGGAGCTCCCTTCGGATTTAGCGGGCGCAGCACGATCGGATCCAAGCCAACTTTAATGCAACTTTCGTGGACGCCAGCGGAGAGATCGAACGTTCCCAATATAACCCCCGGCAACTGCCGCGCCGTGACCTAAATCACCTGCGCAAAGAAAGTGCGGGGCGGACACACTCTTGTCCGCGCTGTTGCCAGTGTCAGCAGGGCAAGACCCGAACGAGAAGTGGGACCTGGCAGACCACAGGAGAGCAGACCTCCTAAGCCCTACGACTGTCATTTTCAGCACACCAACCGAGGTAAGTCGGGAATGCCGGTGGACAATCCACCCTTGAGGTATAGGCTCGCGTACTGGTTCGCGGCCCCGTACCGAATCCCATAAATCCTCATAGGAGAGAAAGCAAATGAAGAAACTAGCAGGGGTAACTCTATTGGTTTTTGCCTGTTTAGGGATGGCCTTCGCCCAAACAGACACGCCCTCCGCTGCAACTTCGGCCAAAGCCCCGAGCACTTCGCAAGCTGTCAAACAACTCGAACACGACTGGGTTGACGCGATGAAAGCCGCTGACAGCGACAAACTTTTGGCCAGGTCCTCGCCGACGATTGGGTTGCCATCAGCTACACCGGCAGCAAGGAAACCAAGCAGAGTCTTCTGGCCGACGTGAAATCCGGCGCGTCAAAGCTCGAATCCTTCGACTTCGGCCCCATGGATGTGAAGGTGATAGGAAACGTCGCCGTGGTCCAGGGCAGCGACACCGAAAAGAACACCTATAAAGGAACCGACACCAGCGGGAAATGGGCTTGGATGGACGTGTTCGTAAAGCGCGATGGCAAGTGGCTGGCCGTACGCTCCCAACTCGCCAGGGTGAGTAAATAAAAAAGTCATCCTGAAGGACAGCGCGTTTAGGTCGTAGCGGAGGCAGTAACAACGCTGCCGCCGCTTCTGGCTCCTTTCTTTTTGTGGCGCACCTCCAAGGTTCGCCGGAATCGATACGAGTTCGTGCCGGTTTCGATGATGTGCGCTCGATCGTTGATCCGGTCCAGCAACGCCTTGCACAAGCGCGGGTTCGGAAACACCTGCGTCCATTCCGAGAACGGCAGATTCGTGGTCACGATCAGAGTGGCGGGTTCGGCTCTGTCGGCGATGACCTGAAACAGGAACTCGGTGCCGATCTCGGCTAGCGGCACGTAGCCCACTTCATCGAGCGCGATCACGTCGTAGCGCATCCATCGTGCCAGCACGCGGCGCACTCCGTTCTGCTGTTGCGCTTCGACCAGTTCGCTGACCAGGTTGGCGGGGGTGGTGAAACGCACTCGCCAAGGCTTGCCGCACGATCCGCCGATGAACCCCCAGCCTCCGCGATACGCCCTGGATCGTTGCCGCCCCGTGTGTGTACTCCCGTCTGATCTGCTCGAACAGTTCCACCTTCGTTCTCCTGTCCATCGGCCCCCCCTGTCGGCTTAGCCGACAGAGTGGCCAATTAGGGAGTGAAGGTGGGCCAAAGGTGATGAGCACGCGTGGGCCAAATCAGAATAGCGAAATCAGCGGATGCCTCATGCCGGGGGGAAAGGTCAGGCAAGAAAAACGATTTCGTCATAAAATCGTAAAAGTTTAGAACATCTCACATTAGATGGGGGAGTAATGGCGTTCGCGGAAAACCGTGGCAGTGAGCAATCGTCTGTGGCACTTCGGCCCATTGATCGCTTGACGCTTGGATTAATTGGGATGGGAGTGATATTTGCTTCCCTGGGCCTTGGCGAGGCCGTGTATCGATTCGCGTTCCTCGATTTTGATGGAGCCACCGATCGTCTTCCAATCGAGATGTTGTTCGGGCTGGCGTTCGCCTGGATGACTACGAAACTGGCTAGAAGAATTTACCAGTATCGAATGGAGACCTCCGCGAGAATCAAGTTGATTCGGGCTCGCAACCACAAGATTCGTCGCGCCGCAGAAGCAATCACGCCGGTGCCGTATCCCAGGAATCAGCAAGCGATCCGAGTGATTCGTGAGGAAGTGGATCGAATTGAGTGGGCGCTGGCCGACATCATGCCTCAGTAGGCGCAGGCAGTGGTTGCTAGCCGGAAATCCCTTCGCTGCAATTGCGAAGGCCGAGAAAGCACTTTATTCTCGATGCACATGGTGAGCTGGATTGCCTGCTGCTCTCACGTAGGGTTGCAGCTTCTGCAAAGCAGCTTCCACGGTCAGTCCATACTTGGCCCGTAAATCGTCCGGCTTCCCGTGTTCGATGAAATGGTCGGGCCACCCAATTCGCACCACGGGAGTCGAGAGCCCCAAGTTGTTCAGCTCTTCCAGAATCGCGCTTCCGAACCCACCTCGCAGGACATGATCTTCCAGAGTGACGATGACGCTCACCTGCCGAGCAAAAAAATCCAACATCTCGACATCAATAGGCTTAGTGAAGCGGGCGTTAATCACTGCGGCGGAGAATCCCTCAGCCTCGAGCCTGCGGCCGAGTTCCCGCCCCATGGGGACCATGTTACCCAAAGCAAAAATGGCGACCTGGTCGTGCCCATTGTGCTCTAGCAGCTCAGACCGGCCGATGGGTATGGCTTTCGGTACATCTTTGACCGGGGCGCCAGGCCCGACACCGCGGGGATAGCGCACTGCAATGGGACCGTCGTACTGCATCGCTGTGAAGAGCATATCGGCGAGTTCGTCCTCATCTTTGGGAGCCATGTGCACGATGTTGGGAAGGCACCGCAAATAGCTTATGTCGAACAGGCCATGATGAGTGGGCCCATCGTCACCCGAGAGACCTCCACGATCCATGCAGAAGACAACCGGAAGGTTTTGCAGGCACACGTCGTGAACAATGGGATCAAAGGCCCTCTGGAGAAAGGTGGAGTAGATGGCGCAGAACGGTTTGAATTTTTGGGTCGCAAGTCCGGCCGCAAAAAGAACAGCGTGTTCCTCGGCAATCCCAACGTCGAAGTACTTATCGGGATGATGAGCCCGAAATCGGTCCAGCGCAGTGCCATTGGGCATAGCGGCGGTAATGGCCACGAGACGCGGGTTGAAATCGGCGAGCTTAACCAGAGTATCGGCGAAAACTTCGGAATAAGTGCGCTGGCTGATGGGCTTGGTCTCGCCGGTCTCCGGATCGTAAGGGCCAAGGCCGTGAAATTTTTTCTGTTTCTGTCGAGCCGGCTCGAAGCCCCTGCCCTTCTGAGTGAGTACATGAAGCAAAACCGGCCGGTCTTGCACTTTCAGGAACTCGAAGGTTCTTATCAAGGTCGGAATATCGTGACCATCGATGGGGCCGTAGTATTTCAGCCCAAGTTCTTCGAAGATGACGCTGGGCCACAGCATGCTCTTGGCGGCTTCTTCCGCCTTCCGAGCCATGTGAAGTGCGGTTCTGCCGGCAAGTCTTTCGACAAATCTTCCAGCACGATCCCGCAGGTAATCGTAGCCCGGATGGGTGACGATTCTGTTCAGGTAGCTGGCAATCGCCCCTACGTTCTTGTCGATAGACCATTCGTTGTCATTCAGGATCACAATGAGGCGCTTGGTGTCGTGCGTGATGTTGTTTAGCGCTTCATAGGTGATGCCGCATGTGAAGGCGGCATCGCCGGCCACGGCCACGACGTGTTCCTTGCCACCCGCCAAGTCGCGGGCAACCGCTACCCCGAGCGCCGCAGACAAGGCGGTCCCAGCGTGTCCCGCACCGTAAGGGTCGTGTTCACTCTCAGTGCGCGACATAAATCCGCTGAGCCCCCCGGCGGTGCGGATGGTGGCGAATCGTTGGCGGCGGCCGGTAAGCAGCTTGTGCACATACGCTTGATGGCTGACGTCGAACAGGAAGTGGTCCCGGGGAGTGTCGAAGACGTAGTGCATGGCGATGGTAAGTTCAACCACTCCTAAGTTCGGGCCGAGGTGTCCGCCTGTCCGGGAAAGCACTGTGATCAGTTCCGCTCGGATTTCCGCCGCGAGCTGTTCCAGTTGAGGCAGGGAGAGACCCTTCACATCGGAGGGCGAATTGATCTGGTCAAGTAAACGGTCCATAACAAGCTGCCTGCCCAAGCTAACACCTGTACGAAAAGAACTGCGAGTCAGGCGGATTTCCGCCTGCCTTCCGGTATCCAACTATTCCGCCCCGAGATCGCGTGCGGTAACTCATAATGTTATCTTATGGTATTTCACGGCAAGAGCGGCGACAGTCGGAGCAGATTGCCCGGTAGGCGGTTATCGGTCTTCCCCGCCACTACTCTCCGCTGTCAATTAGTTCCTGGCAGGTGATGCAATAACGAACCCAGGGAACGGCTTCCAAACGCTTGATGGTGATTTCCTGTTCGCAGTTGAGGCATTCGCCGAAGGTACCCGCATCGATCCGACCCAGAGCTGCTTCGATGGCACTGAGCAATGAGCGATCACGAGAAGTTTGGTGGAAAAGTAGCTCTCTAGTCTGGGAAGTGGTCGCGCGATCCCCCTCATCTTTGCCATGATCCGGCTCGACCACGCGCCCTTCCTGATGTTTCACAGAAAGGAGGTGATGCAATTCCTGCCGGCGCGTCGCTAAGCTCTTTTTGAACCGCGTAATTGTTTTTTTGTCCACGATCCGCTCAATCTCAGAGAACAATCCTACTAGAAAAGTGTGCTATAGGAATCCTCCTTAAGAGGGTATGGGCTTCCTGGTTCTGTTCTATTACGCGAGGAACCGAGGAGGCTTCGGCCACTCTTCGCCCCGCCAGTTACTTCTGGATTGCCTTGACTTAGGCCGGATCCCGAATTCAGCTTGACTCCACCCTGTATTTCTGCAACTATCGAAATATGATAGCTGCTTCCAATAAGAAGGCCGCAGAGAATGTCGCAAGGTACGCCGACATGCTTTCCGCGATGGGCACTGAACCGCGCCTTCGAATTATGCGATTGCTGCTATCCGCGCATCCCGATGGCTTGGTCGTGGGCGACATCCAGTCAGAGCTGGATATTCCGAACTCCACGCTTTCGCACCACCTGGAGAAACTGAAGAACGAAGGCCTGGTAAATGTGCGGCGCGAAAGCACCTTTTTGCGCTATACAGCCAATACGGAAGCGCTCCAAGAGCTGTTGCAATTCCTCTACGCCGAATGCTGCACCCGAAACAAGGCAGTCAAACCCCAAGATATCGTCCAGCTTTGTAAATAGGAGAAGGCATCATGAGCACCACCGACATCAAGGAAGTAGTCAAAGAAAAGTATGGCCACGCGGCCTTACGCGTGAAGAGCGGCGGCAGTTCCTGCTGCGGCGCCACCGCGGCAGGTGGCTTGGGTTGCGACCCGATCACCTCTAATCTGTACGACTCCTCCCAGGCGGGACAAGTCCCTCAGGAGGCGATGCTCGCTTCGTTAGGGTGCGGGAATCCCACTGCATTGGCGGAATTAAGTCCAGGAGAAATAGTTCTCGATCTCGGCTCGGGCGGCGGGCTAGATGTCCTGCTTTCAGCTCGGCGGGTTGGGCCCACCGGCAAGGCGTACGGGCTCGACATGACGGACGAGATGCTCGCGCTCGCCAATGAAAATAAGCGCAAAGCGGGCGCCGAGAATGTCGAGTTCTTGAAAGGCGAGATCGAGCACATCCCGCTGCCGGACGACTCGGTCGACGTAATTATTTCGAATTGCGTGATCAACCTTTCGGCGGACAAGGATCTTGTCTTGCGAGAAGCCTTTCGTGTGCTAAAGCCGGGTGGCCGCTTCGCGGTTTCCGATGTTGTGACTCGAGGCGAAATTTCACCAGAAATCCGCCAAAGCGTGCTTCTGTGGGTCGGCTGCGTTGCTGGGGCTCTCGGAGATGACGAATATCGCAACAAACTGTCTGGCGCCGGTTTCGAGCAAATTGACATCGAGCCGACACGGGTCTATCGCGCCGGGGATGCGCGCGAGTTTCTTGCGGCGGCAGGCGTCGATGCGGAGGCGATTGCGCCCGAGGTTGACGGCAAATTCTTCAGCGCCTTCGTTCGCGCTGTAAAGCCAGCGGGTGCTGCAGATAAGGCATGTTGCGGACCTGACTGCTGCAACTAGGAGAGACTCGTATGCAACGACATTACAACGTTTTATTCCTGTGCACGGGGAATTCCGCACGCTCCATCATGGCCGAGGGAATTCTAAACTTCAAAGGCAGACCTAATTTCACGGGCTACAGCGCCGGAAGTCACCCGTCAGGAACGGTTCGACCGGAAGCCTTGAGACAGCTCGAAACGGCCCGCATACCAATCCACGGTCTGCGCAGCAAGGCTTGGGATGAATTCTCTCTGCCCGGGTCTCCGAGGCTCGACTTTGTTTTTACGGTTTGCGACAACGCCGCGAAAGAGGTCTGCCCAATCTGGCCCGGGCAGCCGATGACTGCCCATTGGGGTGTTCCAGACCCAGCGGCGGTTCACGGAAGCCAAGTAGAGGTGGAACGGGCGTTTCGCGAGGCATTTTTTATCCTGGATCGCAGAATCAGCCTATTTCTCTGCCTCCCATTGAAGACTCTCGACAGCCTTGCACTCAAAAGAGAGCTCGACAGCATCGGCCAGACGATGACGCCCGTCACCCACGAATAGCGGTGTGTTTCGGCAAAAAGGCCGCGCTTCGAGCAGCGTACCGCACCCTAGGACCTAGCCATGAAGGCAACTAGTCGCCTCAATTTTCTTGACCGTTATCTGACCGGGTGGATCTTCGCCGCCATGTTGTGCGGCGTTGTATTGGGTTGGCTTGTGCCCGGAGTCGTACCGTTTCTGAATCGCTTCAACGTGGGTACGACCTCCATTCCGATTGCAGCGGGATTGATTTTGATGATGTATCCACCTTTCACGAAGGTGCGATATGAAAAACTGCACGAGGTCTTTCGTAATAAGCGCGTGCTCGGCCTTTCACTCGTGCAGAACTGGGTTGTAGGGCCGATTCTGATGTTTGTTCTGGCAATCGTGTTCCTGCGCGGATATCCAGAATACATGGCAGGCCTCATCCTGATCGGCCTCGCACGCTGCATCGCCATGGTCATCGTTTGGAACGAACTGGCTCGAGGCGATACGGAATATGCGGCTGGCCTGGTGGCCTTCAATTCTCTTTTCCAGGTCTTCTTCTACTCCATCTACGCCTGGTTTTTTATTACCGTCCTTCCGGCCAAGCTTGGCCTTCGGAGTACCGTCGTCAACGTTTCCATCGGAGAGATTGCAAAGAGTGTCTTTGTTTATCTAGGAATTCCGTTTCTCGCCGGACTTGTAACTCGTACCGTATTGATTCGCGCCAAAGGAGACGATTGGTACAAGCGAAACTTTGTTCCCCGCGTAAGCCCATTAACGCTGATTGCCCTGCTGTTCACGATTGTGGTGATGTTCTCCCTGAAGGGTGGGTATATTGTTCGTCTGCCCCTGGACGTTCTGCGGATCGCGGTGCCGCTCTTGATCTACTTCGTCCTGATGTTTCTCGTGTCCTTTTACATGGGCAAGAAGTTGGGCGCGGACTATTCCAAGACCACAACCCTGGCATTCACCGCCGCGTCCAATAATTTTGAACTAGCGATCGCGGTTGCAGTCTCGGTATTTGGCATCAACTCCGGAGCCGCATTCGCAGCTGTCATTGGCCCTTTGGTAGAAGTGCCCGTGATGGTTGCACTCGTCAATGTGGCTCTCTATTTCCAATGCCGTTTTTTTCCCAACCCCCAACCGATTGCTATCGAGCCGGTTTGCTCTGCCACTGCCAAGTAAGTTCGCCGCTCCTGCGAGAAGGAGACAGAGCATTACCGAAGTGCCCGCTCGTGTTGAAAAAGTGCAATCTTTTCATACAAACTTTCCGATTAGCAGTAGGTAGGCCGAGGTCCGCGAAACGCCGATGCTTTGCATCCGGTTCACACACGGCTATGGAGGCGTCTGGTGTTTCCCCTGTTAAATCTCGAATGGTGGAATCTAACGCTGATCGCGGTGTTGCTCATCCTGGTGGCCTGGCAACAGGTACGCTCTTATCAAGTCCGCCGGAACGCAGCCAAACGCGAAGAACTTTTCCAGATCATCACGGAAAACGCGGACGACATGATCGCCCTGGTCGACATGAAGCGCAACCGCCACTACAACAGCCCCGCCTACAAGAGAGTCCTTGGGTATTCCCCAGCGGAGTTGGCGGAAACCACCTCCTTTGAACAGATCCACGTGGACGACCGCCTAAAAGTGCTGGAAGCAGCCAGAGAAGCCCACGAAACCGGCGTCGGCAAAAGAATGCAATACCGCATGCGGCACAAGAATGGCACTTGGCGCTTCCTGGAATCGACTGCCAGCGCAATCAGGAATGACAAAGGAGAAGTCGAAAAACTTGTCATCGTCAATCGCGACATCACGGAACAGAAACTCGCCGAAGAAAAACTTGAACACAACTCCTTACATGATGCTTTGACCGGCTTGCCCAACCACCGTCTGTTTGTCGAACGTTTGCAGCATTCCTTCCTGCATGCGCAGCGCGACCCACAGTACCGGTACGCCGTCTTATTCCTCGACATTGACAATTTCAAGGTTCTCAATGACGTCGTGGGGCGGGGCGTTTCTGATCAGGTCCTGGTCGCAATTGGACGCCGACTGTCCGAGTGTCTCAGCGACAATGACACGATCTCCCGGCCGGAAGAAGGACTTTCGGTGGGCGATACAGTACTAGCGAGATCAGGGGGCGACGAATTTCCCATCCTGCTTGAGGACATTAAAGATCCCAGCGATGCCTTACGCGTAGCTAAGCGGTTGCAAGCCGCCGTGGCCATCCCGTTCACGCTTGAACACCACGAAATCCGCCCCTCCGCCAGCGTGGGAATCGCATTGAGCACCGCACCCCAGAAACAGGCCGAGGACCTGCTTCGGGACGCAGAAATTGCCATGCGCCGGGCAAAAGCCCAGGGAACAGGCCATTGTGAGATCTTCAACGCCTCGATGCACTCCCGCGCGATCTATCGCTTGAACCTGGAGACGGAATTGCGCACCGCGATCGCACGCTGCCAGTTCGTTCCTCACTATCAATCCATCGTGCAATTGAAGACAGGCCGAGTGGTCGGCTTCGAAGCACTGCTTCGCTGGTATCACCCGGACAGAATCATCTCACCTGGCGAGTTCATCGAAGTGGCCGAGGAGACGGGGTTGATTGTTCCCATCGGCCAGCGACTGCTTCAGGCAGCGTGCCAACAGTTGATTGACTGGCAGTCCAAATACCCGGCGACGGAACCTCTGCACATGACAGTAAAGATTTCTGCCCGGCAGTTCGTCCATCCCGGCTTTGTGGAAGACGTGGGGGCAGCCATTCGCGAGTCCGGCCTCGACCCGTGCACCCTGCAGCTAGAAATGACGGAAGGTGTTGCCATGCTTGATCCCAAGCTGACGGCGGATCTCCTCTCCCAGTTGAAGCGCCTCGGAGTCCGCATCATCGTGGATCATTTCGGAACCGGGCACATGCCGCTCGCCTGCTTGCGCCGTTTCCCGCTGGATGGTCTCAAAATTGACCGTTCCCTGGTGAGCACGATGCGCAGTGACCGCGCCAGTACCGACATTTTGCGTTTCATCATGCACCTCGCCCACGAGTTAGATCTGACGGTGATCGCCGAGGGGATCGAAGAAGTTGCCCATGTGAAGCACCTGGTGAACTTGGGTTGCGAACTTGGGCAGGGATACTACTTCGCGAAATCACTCGAAGCAAAAATGGCCCAGCAGTTGTTGAGCCAGCCACATCTCCACGTGCCCGCGTTATGAATACCGTGTCAACTGGCGCATCCGGCAGCTTTCGCGGCATAAGTCGAGACGCTTCGTGGGTTTCAGGCGCGACGGATGATTGCTTCCACGGCATCGCAGAACCGACCGATCTCCACGGTTGAGGTGTAAACATTGGGGCTGACCCGAATGCCGTTGAACCCAGGGGCGGAAATGGGGGTCACCAGGATGTTGTATTTGGTCAGGAGCACCTCGCTTAACTTTCCCGGATCTGTTGATTCGAAATGAATGGTGCCGAAGGCGCCGGAGTGGTTAGGATCCAGGCCGACTAGCATTCGGGCGCCAGGAAGTTTGCCCAAGCGTTCAGCCCAGCGTTGCTTCAAGTACCTGAGACGCGCGAATTTTCGCTCCGCACCGATTTGGTCGTAGAACTCCAGGGCCTGCAAGGTCGCGTTATGCATGGCCGCCGGGTGTGTGCCGATTTCTTCAAACTTGCGGATACTCTTGTCCATCGATTCCGGCGCGGCCATCAGTGCCCAGTGTTTTTCGATGCGATCCTTTCGAACGTACAACATGCCGGTACCGATGGGCGCGGAGAGCCACTTGTGCAGGCTGGCGCCGTAAAAATCGCAGTCTAAATCGGAGAACTGGAAGGGCACGTGCGCAAAAGCGTGTGCACCATCCACAATGCTGGTTATGCCCCGCCGTCGCGCCAGTGCGCAGATCTCCTTGACGGGAAATATCTGGCCAGTCATGAACACCACGTGTGACATATGAATGACGCGGGTACGCGGCGTGATTGCCTGTTCGAACAAGCGCAGCAAATCGTCGAGGTCATTCACTGGGACGTTGAAGTCAAGCTGCTTCAGCACGATCTTTTCCCGGCGCCCACGCTGTTGCCACGTGGTAATCATCCGGGGGTAATCCTGGCTGGTTGTCAGGACTTCGTCGCCGGGTTCGAGGTCGAGACCGAACTGTGCGATCTGAAGCGATTCGCTGGCGTTCCGCGTGATGGCAACGCATTCGGGATCGGCGTTCCACATCCGGGCAACGTTTTTCCGGACGTCTTCGATCCGCGGTTCCAGATCGTGCCACATGCGGTAGGCTGGCAGCAGATTGCTGTAGCGTATGGCTTCGATCTCGGCATTGAGGACGGTGACCGGCGCCGGGGCGACCCCGCCGTTGTTGAGGTTAACGATCTTGGGATCGCGAAGGTACGCATGGCGGATCCCCTTCCAGAAGTTCTCATCCCCTGCCACCGCTTCCGCGGAGACATCGGCGTAAGCGCGGTTCAGGACGGAAGCGACCGCGACCGCCTTCGCTCCCAGCAGAAAAGATCGGCGGGAAAAGAGTGGGAAACCATCTTGCGTCAGCATTGCCTGAACCTCCACATCTATCCTTGGCTGTCATCTTACCTGCCTTTTGGGGAGGTTCAAGACTGAAATGAGGGCTCGCTCGCCTCGGGGCAGACCTCGAAAGACGGCAGTTAAAACCGATGAACTGCAGCTTCCTGTTCGTGATCGACTCCTTCGATCAGATTTTTGCTGCTAGCTGGCTTTTGACGCTTTGGACATAGCGGAATCTTACCCAAATCCTTACTCTCGCGTGAAATCACGCTGCGCGATCTTCCTCTGCTGGCGAAAGTCATTGTTGCGCGACGAAAGCTCCTCTTGGCATTCAATCAAGCCGCACAAATTTTGGGCGCTACAGGATCGCGACTGGGCGGCAGAAGTCGGTTTCTGCCCTACTGACCTCTCGGCTGCTGAACTGAAACCAAAGTGCCTCCGGTGATCGAGTCAGAGGGATTGTCGATAACCGAGTCGTCTGGAGTGAGCCCAGAGACTACTTCGACACTGTTGCCGAAGTCGCGGCCGAGCTGAATATCCTGGATGTGAACGGTGCCATTATCCTGCACCAGCGCCACCTGAGTACCCTGCGCACGAAATAGCAGCGAGCTGGCGGGGATGATCAACATGGACTTGCTGGAATGGAGATGGAAGGTGACCTCGCCGAACTCTCCGGGTACCAGCACTAGGTTCGGATTGGGTACATGAATCTCGGTGAGCAGAGTTCGCGAAACCGGCTCGATCACACCCGCG
>Ga0182030_10018334_pt1 | contig 13428 bp, 16 predicted proteins | sample 812S3MmetaG_FD_121299 | JGI IMG/M metagenome (GOLD analysis project Ga0182030, IMG submission 121299) | Permafrost microbial communities from Stordalen Mire, Sweden - 812S3M metaG (Illumina Assembly) | ecosystem: Environmental > Terrestrial > Soil > Wetlands > Permafrost | place: Sweden... | reverse complement strand
GTTTCATCGACAGCCTGGGATCGTTTCTGAAGAAGGCAGCCCCAGTCGTGCTCGAGGGCGCCGATGTGGCACGCCCGCTTCTGGCACTGACCCCGATCGGACCCGAATACAACATCGCGCTGACAGGGATCGAAACGGCTATTTCCGCCGACCAGGCTATGCAGGCGGCCAGCGCAACCGCGCTGACCGGCGTGCAGAAGATGGCCGTCGCGGCAGCCGTCGCAACCCCGGTGCTCACGCAGATCCTCGGCAGCAAGGGCATCACCGAGCCTGTGACAGTGCAGACGGCGATCGCGCAGTTCCTTCAGAACGTTTTCAACCTGCAGACCGGCCCAGCGACCATGCCAGTTACTGCTCAGTAGTGGCCATTGCTATCCAATCCATAGCCGCGTCGACGATTCCAAAGGTCGACGCGGCTGCTTTCTTCGCGGCGATGCGCCCTGGCGACCTGGTGTTTTGCTGGGGAGACGCGGCCATCAGCCACGCGATCGAAGAGTTCACCGGCGGAGGTCCGTCGCATGTGCTCAAAGTCTGGCTGCCCTGGCCAGGACTTGCGCCCTGGCTCACGCTCGAGGCGGAGATCAACCACGGTGTGCGCTTTGGCCAATTCGAGGACTATGTGAACTACCCCGGCGATCTTGTGCTCTGCCGGCGGGATTTGACGCTCGACCAGGTAGAGGCGGAGATCGCCTTCGGAGCGAGCTTGCTGGACTTCAAGTACGACTACATTGAATTCGCATCGCTGGTTGCACGCAAACTCTCAACGCGCTTCCCTTTGATTCAGCCGCAGCATGAGCTTTACTGCTCCGGGCTGCAGCAGGCGATCGCGGCGAAGTCGGTGCCGTTCAGCGTTCCAGACAAACCATGGGCGACGCCGGAACAGCTTTATACCGACCCGAGCGTTGTGGCTGTGTGTGCGCTGCTGAAGGCGGACGCTGCAGCGGCGCCAGTAGCAGCCTGATGCCACCCAGGGCGTCGCGTCCTTGTGCGTATCCAGGTTGCGCTGGCTTAGTCGCCTCCGGCTATTGCGAGAAGCACAAGGACGCGGCTTCCTCATCCGGCTTCGGCCGTGGGACGGCCAACGAGCGGGGTTACGACTATGAATGGCAGCAATTCCGGCTCAGGTATTTACGCGAGCATGCGCTGTGCGTCGACTGCCTTGGATATGGCCGCGTGCAGCTGGCCACCGACGTCCACCACACAATCAAGCTGCGATACGCTCCCCAGCGCAAGTTTGACGAGACGATCCTGATGGGGCTCTGCGGCGATCACCACAAGTCACGCACGGCCGCAGGCGAATAGGTGAACGAACCGAGAATGGAGCTACACGTGTCAAAGTTCACACGCAATGAAATGGCCGCCACCTACTTCCTCGCTGGCGCTGCGGTCGCGCTAATCATCGCAGTTGCTATCACCTACATGCGCGGGTGACTCCCGAAGTCACTCCGGCATGCCTGTAGGGGATAGGGGGTCTCAAAACGTTTTGAGACCATCCGCTCTAGACCACGCGCCCCTTTTTTTCACGTCCGCAGTTCAGGAAATTTGAGATGCCATGCCCGCACCGCGAAAAGCAACCTCAGTCCTGGCCATATCGGGCAGCATCGAGCACGACAAAAAACGCTATGCCAACCGAACCAGCGAGCCTAAACCAACCGGCACCCTCGGCCCAGCCCCAAAGCATTTCGACGCGGAGCTGAAGGCGATCTGGAAAGAGCTGGTCCGCCAGATTCCACCCGGCGTGCTCATGAACTCCGATCGCCTAATCCTTGAGCTGACCTGCCGGCTCACCTTCCAGATGCGCTTCGGCGTCGAGTTCACGAGCAGCAACGCCGCCCAACTTGTGAGCTGCCTCAGCCGCCTGGCCATGACCCCTTCCGATCGGAGCCGGGTCAACCTGGCGCCCGGTAAGGGCGACCCGGCCCTAGCGCCTTCACCGTTCGCAAAATTCGCATGATTACGGAATGCTTGAGCTACGCCGGCGCGGCAACACAATACGCGGTCGAGGTCGCCAACGGCACCATCCTGGCTTGCAAGTGGATCCGCCTTGCTGCAGCCCGGCACCTTGAGAATTTAGAGCGGCCGGGTTTCCCATATAGGTTCGACGACGCGACCGCCAACAAGGCCTGCGAGTTCATCGAACTGCTTCCCCACACCAAGGGCCGCTGGGCAGCGCGCAGAGAGAAGCTCAAGCTCGGTCCCTGGCAGATCTTCATTGTCTGCTCGATCTTTGGCTGGCTCAGTAAAGAGACTGGGCTTCGCCGGTACCGCGAAGCGTACATTTGTGTGCCGCGCAAAAACGGCAAGTCGCCCCTCGCCGCCGCGATCGGCCTCTACATGCTGCGGTGCGATAACGAGGCCGGCGCCGAAGTAGTCTGCGGCGCCACAAGCGAAAAGCAGGCGTTCGAAGTATGGCGCCCGGCCAAGATCATGGTCGAGAAAACCCTTGACCTGCGCAAGGTCCTGGGCATCAAGGCCAACGCGCGATCGCTCACCGTCGAATCCACCGGCGGCAGTTTCATCCCCGTCATCGGCAAGCCCGGCGACGGCGCATCGATCTCCTGCGGCATCTGCGACGAGTTCCACGAGGCAGCCACCGCGGAGTTGTACGACACCCTGCGAACTGGCATGGTCGGGCGAGAGCAACCACTCCTCCTGGTCATCACCACCGCGGGGTTCGACACGGCGTCACCGTGCCACGATCTGCAGACTACCGCGCAGCGCGTCCTTGAGGGCGCCCTGATCGACGAGCAGCTTTTCGTGGTCATTTACACGATCGACGCTGACACCGACTGGACGACTGAAGCAGCTCTCTGGATGGCCAACCCGAACCTGGGTGTATCGGTCAGTCTCGAAACGCTACTGCACGATCAGCAGCAGGCCGTCAAGAACGCGGGCAAAGCCGGCGTCTTCCGCACTAAGCATTTGTGCGAGTGGATGACGGCATCGGCCGCGTATTTCAACCTGGTCAAATGGGCCGCCGGCGCGGACGCCACGCTCAGCGAGGAAGACTTCAAAGCGGATCCACTTTACATCGGCATGGATCTCGCCAGCGTGCTCGATCTCAGCGGCGTGGTCAAAGTTTATGTGCGCTCGGCCGACGGGAAGCTGCATTTCTATGTGTTCCCGCGGCACTACCTTCCGCAGGATCGGATCTCGCTGCCTCAGAACCAGCACTATCAAAAGTGGGCGGACGAGGGCTTCCTGATCCCCTGCGAGGGCAGCGCGCTTGACTACGCCCTAGTGCGCACCGATCTGACGGCCGACATCGAGGCCCACAGCGTCACGGCGCTGTGCTACGACAAGCGCTACTGCGATCAGCTCACCCAGGAGCTTTACCTCGCCACCGGCGTCACGCTCGTTGAGGTGCCACAGATTCCGCAGTATCTCAGCCTGCCGATGAAGTCGCTCGATGCGGCCATCCTCGACGGCCGCGTGCACCACACCGGCGATCCGGTGTTGACCTGGTGTATGAGCAACGTGGTTTCCAAAGTTCGCGGCCAGTCCGAGAATGCCTTCCCGGAGAAACAGAAGCCGGCCAACAAGATAGACGGCGCGGTCGCCTTACTCAATGCGATGAACCGCGCCCTCACCGCTGAATCGACCGCCAGCCAATCAGGCATCGGTTGCTTCTCGATGTAACTGAACGCATCACCGAGAACTTACACATGGCCCTATTCGGCAAAAGAATAACTTCCGCGTTGATCGCCCTTCGCGGCGGCAGCCCTATCGACAATCCAGCCATCCCGCTCAACTCCAGCGCGATCTGGGATTGGCTGGTCGGCGGCGAAGCCACCGTCGCCGGCGAGCAGATCAATGAGGCGAACAGCCTCCAGGTCACAACTGTGTATTCGTGCATCACCCTGCTCGCCTCAATGGGCTCCACGCTCCCCCTGCGCCTCATGAAGTGCACCGACAAGGGGCACGTCGTCGCGGAAGACACCGGCCTGCACTACCTGCTCAACTCCGAGCCAAACCCGGAAATGTCCGCGCCGAGTTTCGTTGAGACCATGATCGGCTGCCTCGCCATGGGCAACTGCTACGCGCAGATCGAGCGCAACAAGCTCAGGCAGGCTGTCGCGCTCTGGCCGCTGAATCCGCTCAAGACCGAACCAGTCCGACAGCCCAGCGGCGTCATGGCGTACAAAACTTCGCAGGGCGAACCCCTGGGCGCCTATCGCATCGTCGATGCCAAGGACATGATTCATGTCCCGCTCTTTTCGCTCGAAGGCCGCAAGGGCATGAGTCCCATCATGCTGGCGCGCCAGTCGCTCGGCCTGGCGAAAGCCGCCGAGAAGCACGGCGCACGCCTCTTCGGCAACGGCACCAAGGGCACCGGCGTTTTCATGAACAAGGGCCCCAAGCCCGATCCGAAGACGCAGCAGGCCATGAAGGAAAGCTGGCAGGAACAGGCTGGCGGCGTCAACCAGGGCAAGATGCAATTCCTGTATGGCGGTGACTGGTCGTATCAGTCCCTGGGCCTCACGCCGGAAGAATCGCAGTTCCTCGCGACCAGGTCATTCCAGCGCGCCGATATCGCGGCGTTGTGGAAGATCAGCCCGCACCTGGTCGGCGACACCAGCCGTCTGAGTGGCACCAATTCCGAGCAGCTCATGCTTCAATTCCTGGTCATCTCCCTGGCACCGCTCCTGCGCAAGCTTGAGGCCGAATTCGATCGCAAGCTCTGCCCCACCCAAGGCAGCAAGGCAGGGAAGTTTTACAGCAGCTTCGATGTAACCCGACTGCTGCGCACCGATTTGAAGTCGCAGAACGAGGCCTACCAGGCCGGGCGCAACGGTGGGTGGTACACGGCCAACGACGTGCTCCGCAAGCTCGGTGAGAATCCCGGCGGTCCGGAGTGCGATGTCTACGTCACGGCCGTCAATTACCAAAATTCAAAGCGACTGCTCGATACCGAGTCGCTGCAAGACCAGCCCATTGACGCGGCACTGCCCACGCCGGCGGAGCGGTCCATGCTTGGCGTGTACACCCGCGCCTTCATCGGCCTCTATTCAGACGGGTTCAACCGCCTTTTGACCCGCAGCAAGAGGGATTTGGCCGCGATTACGGCCTGTTTCCAGCCTGTTCTTCGCTCCATCGCGGACACGGCGATCGGTCAAAACGGCGTCGGTTTGTTCACCGGAGGCGATCCAGCCGACGGCGTAATCAACGACGCGCTGCGCGCAATGGAAAAGCGGGCCGCGAAGTGGCCGGCAGTCATTCCAGACGCCGATCGCGCCGGTTACGCCAACGCCGAGTTCACCCGCGCCGTCCGCTCCATTCACATCGCGGTTTCACGCGACATCGCCGCGGCCAAAGCGGTACACGAACTCGCAGCACCCGAAGAGGACACAGATGATCAAGCAGCCTAAAACCGAGCGCACAGTACGCACGCTTCTTACCACCGAGTTCCGCGTCGCCACCGCAGACGACGGCACCCGCACGCTCTCCGGGCTCATCCCCTACAACTCGCCGTCGTGCGACCTGGGCGGCTTCACCGAGCTGCTGGCCCCTGGAGTCTTCGCCGGCGCGCTCAAGGCCGGCGCAGACGTGCTCTGTCTCCGCGATCACATCCCGGCCAACCTGCTCGGCCGGACAAAAAGCAAGACTCTGGCTCTGACCGATTCGCCCGAAGGCCTGCGCTTCGTTTGCAAGCTGCCGAAGAACTCCCAGGGCTCTGACCTGGCCGAGTCGGTTGACCGCGGCGACCTGGACGCCAACAGCTTCGGATTCTCCACCATTGAGGACAAGTGGCTCTGCGATGCCGCCGGCAACGTGGTGCGCACGCTGATCGCCGTCGACCTTTACGAGATCTCGCCGTGCAGCTTCCCCGCGTACCCGTCGTCCGAGGTGTCGATCCGGTCCCTCGCGTCGTGCCCCGTCGAGATCCGCGCCAAGATGAAAAAGCGCGACACGGAGCAATGCTCCTGCGACTGCCCCGAGTGCGCCGGCGGCGATTGCGGCCTTTGTTCCGACCCCGATTGTGACGAGGAGTACTGCTCGTGCGCCGAGTCGCGCTCCATCAGAAACGCAGACGCAAACCGCGTGATGAACATCCGCCTGGCCTTCACCGACTAATCTAGTGATGAATTCGGAGGTAGAACCGGATGCCCAACGACAAGAGAAAAGAAGTTGAAGCTCTGATCGATAAGGCCGCGAAGGCGGAGAAGTCAGAGGAAGCATTGAAGTTCTCGCAGGCCGCCTGCAACGCGGCCAATGCCATGTGCGCGATTAAGACCGCGGAGCATATGCCCAACCACGGTTAAACCACTTTTTGCATCACGCATGACGGGCGCGCCGCTTGCCGGCCGCGTTCACTCGCACCCGTCTGTCATGCCGCTGAGAAGCCCCAGCCTGCCGCTGCCGCTGTCCTGCAAGCATCAAATCTCGCAGCACAAGGAAGTACCATGACCCTTTTTGAATTGCAGGAAAAGCGCAACAAACTCCTCTCTGACGCCCGCGCCATTATGGCCGGCGCAGACGTGACGACCGAGCAGCGGATCGCCGTAGACAAGATGTTGGCCGACGCCAACGTGATCAAGGCCGACATCGAGCGCACTGTTTCGCTCGAAGCCGACGCGGCCGAGCTCCGCAGCGTACCCAACCGCGTTGCCCAGGCGCCCATCGCCGATGGCGCCATCGTCGTAGCTGAGACCCGCTCCATGGATGAGCGCCGCGCCGCAACCGCGGTGGCACTCCGCAACTACGCAGCCGGAGCCACATTCGAGCGCCGCGATCTGACTATTGCCATCGATGGCTCTGTCATGATTCCGGTAGGCGTCACCGATCCGAAGATTGCCCTCAAGTCTTCGGGCTCGGTATACGACCTGGTGTACAAGTTCCGTACCAGCACCGGCGAAGCGGTCAAGGCTCCCCTCCTCTCGGATCTGGCTAACGGCTTCGTGCTCAACTCGGCCCCCATCACCACCACCGATCCCTCGGCCACCGGCGTCACCATCCAGGTTGACGACATCCGGTCGAATCCGATCCTGCTCGACAACTCTCTGCTCAACGACGTCCTGTTCGACCTGGTCGGGTTCGTTGAGAAGGCGACCCAGACGCGCTATCAACGCACAGCCGCGAACTGGATCACCAACGGCAACACGTCGAACGTCGGCGCGCTCTCGGCCGTCGCCGCGGGCATCACCGGTGCCACCACGCTCGTGACCAAATATGCCGATCTGACTGGCATGCTGGCCACCCTGGACCCTGCATACGCGATCGGCGCTTCGTGGCTGATGAGCAATGCAACCCTCGCCAACGGGATCATGAACATCACGGACGGCAACCAGCGCCCCATCTTCCTGCCCTTCCTTGACGGCGGAATCTCCGGCTTCGCGGGCACGATCTTCGGCTTCCCGGTGAAGATCAACCCCTACCAACCCGCGATCGGCGTGGGCAACCCGTACATCCAGTTCGGCAACTTTTCAGAGGGTTACACCTACCGGGAAGTGCTTCCCGGCATCATGCTCAAGAAGAGCGTTGACCGCTGGATCGAGCTGAACCGGACTGGCTTCGTGGCCTTCGCCCGCGTGGGCGGCGCTGTCACGGATGCAGGCAGCCATCCTGTAATCACACTCACAGGCAAGTAACCAATCCCTCAACCTCCTCCCCACGGGGCCGGCTTCAACGCCGGCCCCGAAGAGGCCCCATGCCACAAACCCCAGTTCCAACCCCACCGGCTCCCAAGCCGGCGCCGATCCGCGTCCCCCGCGAACAGGCGGACCGTCCAATTCAGAACCGCGAACGCGCCATCAGGTAAACCATGCCCCTCGTCTACAAAGAAATGTCCGCGCCCATCGCGGAGCCGATGACCCTCGCCCAGGCGAAGCTGCAGTGCATCATCGACTCCGGCGACACCTCGCAGGACACGGTGATCGGCGGCCTCATCATCGCCGCGCGGCAGTATGTCGAAAAGAAAATGCAGCGGGCGATCTTCCCGCGCTCGATGCGGCTGAACCTCGACTTCTTTCCCTTCCCGGATTGGAGCGGAACCATCGGCGCGAACGACCGCCATGTGCTCTACGGGAAATACTGGCACGCGCTCATGATCCGGCTGCCGATGGTGGCCACGCTCTCGGTTGAAAGCATCACTTACATCGATCTCACCGGCACTCTGCAGACTCTCGATCCAAGCCAGTATTACGTCGATCTGACTAGCGAGCCGGCGCGCATCGTGCCCATGCCGGGGCTTTACTGGCCATACACACAGAGCTACCTCCCCGGCTCGGTCACCATCCTCTACACGGCCGCGACGTATGCGCTGCCGGTTGTGGATTCGCTCGAAGTCCCATTGGCTTCGCCATTCGCAATTACGCTTTCCCAGGCCGCGGCGTTCACGGTTGGCACGGTGCTCCAGGTCACCAACATCGTCCTGGTGGACTCTACCGGCGCTCCAGTCCCCTTCACCAATGCGAGTTCGGTCTTGACCGTCAACAGCTCGTACACAGGCGCGACACTCACGGCGAGCTACTGCATCGGCAACTGCCCGGCCACCATCACCCAGGCCATGAGCCTGCTGATTTCGTATTGGTTCACCCACCGCGACGCAGCCGAGGCCAATCCGCCCAAAGCCATCGAGATGGGCGTTGAGAGCCTGCTTGCAACCGACACCTTCGACACCTTCGGGTACCAGGCATGACCTTCGATCCCACCCAACTCGCCGCCGGCCGGCTTCGCCACTCCATCACCATCCAGGCCCCCAGCTCCACCCGCGACACCGCCGGGCAGCCCGGAACCACCTGGACAACGGTGTTGACAACCCACGCTGCGATCGAGGGGACCAGTTCCCTCACCTTCAAGTTCAGCTTTCAGAATTCAACGCTCGCGGCCAACGCCACCGACTGCATCACCATCCGCTATCCCGCAGTCGCCATCGCGCCGGGCATGAGAGTGCTTTTCGGCGACAACGCCTACACAGTCCAGGACGTGGACGACGTCAATCGGCGTCACCGGGTTCTCATCCTCGCCTGCGTCGGCGTGGACACTGTGAGTTCGTAATGCCCGACGAAGTCAAGCTGACCATCGACACCCGCGAATGGGAGGACCTCCTGAAGGCTCTCCCGAAACGCGTGGCGAAGCGGGCTGTCCGCAACGCGCTGCAGGCCGGCGGAGAGGTCATCGAAGAAGCCATGGTTGCCGAGGCTCCCGAGCGCACAGACACGCCGACGCCCGAGAGTGACGCCCTGGCTCCTGGCATCTTGAAAGACGACATCTCCACGCAAGTGCAGATCGGGACCAAATACGCGCCCCGCGTCAAGATCGGCCCCACATCGATTGCCGCCTACGTCGGGTGGTGGATCGAGAACGGTTTTGACCATGTTGAAGGCGGCCGCAAGTTGGACCCCCGCCGGTACACGCAGGAAAAAGTGGGCACGGTCACCAAACACATCGACGCCAATCCGTTCATGGCCCGCGCATTCGATTCCTCGATAGAACGCGCAACTGAAGCGATGCTCGAAAACCTGGCCGCATCGCTCGGCCAGGACATCAACGATCCCGCCGGCGATTCAGGCGGAGAAGACTTGGGAAGCGAGGCCGACTAAATGGTCACACTCATCGAAGGCATTGTGGCGCTGCTCCTCGCCGAGGCTCCCATCACGGCCATCGTCGCCGGCGGCAACAGCATCCAGCCGATCCCCGCGCCCGTCGAGATCTCGCTCTTCCCTGCCATCGTCTACCAGGCGGTCAGCGATCGCGACGAAATGACGCTCACCGGATCGAGCGGTGTGGCCCACGCGCGCATCCTGTTTTCCTGCCATGCGTGCTTCGGGCCGGGCAGCTATCTCATCGCCCACAAGCTTGGGCTCGCGGTCAAGGCCGCGCTCAATGGCTACCAGGGGTTTCTCCCCGGCGGCCCGCAAGTCTTTTTCGCCGACGTCGTCAATGTCACCGATCTCTACCAATCCGACGCCCTGCTCTCCACAACCAACGTCTCGGTTCTGATCGATTACCAGAGCTAAGCCCCAACCCCTTACACGAGGTAATTAAAATGTCCGCAACCACAAAGTCAGGGACCGGAGCAGGGTCAATTCTGGTCATCAATTCCGTTGCTGCAACTCTCGCCGCACCCGCGGCAGCTCCCGCGCAGCCGCCTACGGCCTTCACAGTCGCACCGGCCGCCACTCCAACCGGCGTTGCCGTGCTTCAGCTCAAAGAGTTCACCGTGCCAGAACAGTCGTGGAGCTATGACGACATCACCAATACGTCGTCGCCTGCAGTCGGCGTTGGCGTCTTGAAGGAGTCGTTGGCCACGCTGGTCGATCCGGGCGAGTTCTCTGCGACAGGAATCTTCCTGCCCAGCGATCCCGGCCTCATCGCGCTGCAGACCGCTTTCCAGACGGGCCTGGCGAATGCCTTCCAGATCCAGCTCAAGCCAATCGGCGGCCAGTCCACCACCGGCAACATATACGCCTTCAATGCCTACGTCGCGAAAAACCCGGTTCCGTCGAACGTTGACGCCGGCAAGGCAGTCACCGTGAAGATCAGCCTCAAGCTGGATTCCGTGATGACCGTCCTGGCAGGCAGCTAACCCACAACCCGCGACGGCAGTCGCGGCTGGCCCACAGAGCCGAAGGCGTTGCTCGCTCAACGCCTTCAATCTTTCCAAGCGAGTGATCATTCGATGACTAACCCAGTCGCACCTTCCACATCCCTGACCATCGGCAACGCCACATTCCAACTGCTCTATTCCTTCGAGGCGGTCGCAGCAGCCGAAGACGCCACAGATCGCGCACTCTTGACCGGCCTCCGTTCACGCGACATTTCTTCGCCCTCGATCTCGCTGGTCAGAGCAATGCTCTACGCAGCCGTCCTTCCATTGAATCCCAAAGTTACGCTGGCTGAAGTGAAGGCCCTGGTCACGCGGAAGAACCTTTCCGACATCTGGACCAAAGTTCTCAACGCCTGGTCGGCCGGCATGGCTGAACCCGATGCGGATGAGGCGGACGAAGACACGGACCCCAGGACGGACCAGAGCTAACCAACGCGCAGCGATGGATGGGATTGTGGAGTTCAGCGCGTTACGATCTGCACTTATCCGACGCTGACTTCTGGTCCCTTACCCCGCGGCAGTTCTCCGCTCTCCTGCGCCGGCACAAGCAGGCCCTCGATCGCACCAACTATCTGACCGGCATGCTGGCCAGCGTGACCGCCAACTTCAGCATGGCTCGCCCCGATCCCCCGCTTTCCGCCGACGATTTCATGTTGGGTCGCAAGGTCAAGGAGCTCACCGACGACGAGATCGCGGAATCCTTCGCCGCCAAGTTCGCCCTGATTGCAGTTCGCCCCGGCGTTCCCATTCTCTAATCACTCTCTAATTAAGCCCCCCGGAGTCCCATCATGCATAAGTTCCTTCGCTCTGCCCTGTTGGGTATTGGCACCCTTGCGTTCGCCGCTGGAGCATTCAGCCAGGCGCCGCCAGTGGGTTCTGTACGGCTGTATTCGAACGCTCTGCAGGATTCGACACGCACAGTGATCGCCAGCGCGACCATCCATATTACCCCTGTGAGCGCCTCTGGCGTTCCCATGAGCTTCACGGCCTATGGCGGCGGCCAAGTCTCCTCCGAGACAGTCACCACGACTGTCACAGCGGGTGTGTTTTCCATAAACCTCGCAGATACTGCACTGACCTCTCCGAGCAACCCGTGCTACTTGCTCACGGCCACAGACAATGTCAACGGCAAGCAACTCCTGGCTCCGATTTATAGCTGCCTGCAACCGGCTGGGTCCGGGGTGGCTGTGACAGGCGGATCGGCGTGGTGTACACCGGCGACGATTGTCAACGGCGGTGCCTGCGACTTCGATCACTACCCAACCAACCAGCCAGCACTCGCACTCATCCAGACCGGACCCACTGGCCCGGCTGGCCCGGCCGGCCCGGCGTGCACAACCGGTTCAGGGTTTTGCACTATGGCTGTGCCAATTGAAGGGCCCTCCGCCGCCTTCACGGCCGGCGCGTTTGGCGCGATAGCGGTTAGTAACTCGGGCGTGTTTACCAACGCGCAGTACAACGTGAGTGATGAACTCCTTGTAAATGGCTGCAACCCTGTAACAGAGTGGGATCGTTGGCAGGGCGGCACAACTCCCACAGATGGCTTCAGTTCGTGTATTACCATCCCAAGCGGTGCTGGTGTCACCACGCAAGGGGTCAACGCATTTTCTGCCTACCTAGACAATGATTCTTCTACTCTCGGAGGCGGCACTGGCGGGGCAGTCGGGCTTTACACGAACGTTACGTGTGCTGCGAATAGCTCCCAATGTTGGGGCGTGAATCCTCTTGTTGGAGACTTGGCGGGGGTCACTGGTGACTTTTTGGTGGGTGCAGAAGTTGATTTGGGTGTCAACGGTGCCCCGCACTTCTTGGCTGGAATCCAAATAAACGGCCTAAACGGCGTCGGAGCAACAGTGCCGCTCAATTCAAATGCCATTGAGGTGGACAGGACATTTGGAACTGGAGTTTGGATAGGTGACGGGGAGACTCTTACGGGACGCGCCTTCTACGCCGGACAGCTTCTTGCGGGGAATACAAACACTACTTCGCAGAGCATAACGTTTTCAGCAGGCAACGGCACCATAAACGAGCAAGCAGCCATCCGTGAAGATCCAACAGGTTCATTAGAACTTCAATCTTACGGTGCCTCCCCGCTCTTCTTGACAGGAGCGTCTCCTGCGACATCATCACTCAATCAGTACCACGGTGGCATTCTTATCGACAGCAATGTATGGAACGGCACCGCATCCACCTACTCACAATGGCATCTCTACCCGACAGGCGGAGCGAGCGGAACACCTACATACGACATCCTTAATCTTGTTCCCGTCAATTCGCAAGCACCCAACAGCGCCTGGGGTGTGCAGATTCCAAATGAATTGTCGATTACGACTGCCGGAGGGACGGGAAACAGCCTCATTTTTAGTCAGACGGCAACAGCGAATGCCTATTTCTTGCTTCCGGCTGTGACGACTACGAACAGTTATGTCGCTGCTGCCAGCGCACCTATGCCTGCTGACTCCATCCCCTTTGTATCCGGGTTGAATTCTGTGCTCAGCTATATACCGCCTCCAACAGTAAACGGCATTTACATGGCGGGTTGGAATGTGACTGCCGGTTCGGCTGTAGCGCCCACTGGAATTAACTTAACCGCCAGCTTCAGCCCGCTTGCGGGTAGCACCAGCTTGACGACGGTCGGCACGATTGGAACGGGCACCTGGGCAGCTAACCCAATCGCTTCGGCCTATGGAGGCTTTGGGCTGAATTGGAGTGCATCGACGGGCATCCCGCAGTTATCGAGCGGGATCTTCAGCCTCTACAACACGACGTGCAATGGTGCCGGGTACCTAACTTACACCTCTGGCACTCACGGTTGCGGGTCGAGTCTCGCACCTATTGCATCGCCAACCTTTACTGGCAACGTAACAGCCCCAACCGTT
>Ga0182030_10018333_pt1 | contig 13428 bp, 12 predicted proteins | sample 812S3MmetaG_FD_121299 | JGI IMG/M metagenome (GOLD analysis project Ga0182030, IMG submission 121299) | Permafrost microbial communities from Stordalen Mire, Sweden - 812S3M metaG (Illumina Assembly) | ecosystem: Environmental > Terrestrial > Soil > Wetlands > Permafrost | place: Sweden... | reverse complement strand
TCATTTGCTGTGGCACGGCCATCTGAAGCTGTGAAAAAATCAATTTTGGGCCTGTTATCCACGATGTAACTCATTGAAAATGCATGATGCCAAAATTTGAAAATCCGATTTTTTCACGGCTTCGGACGCCCGTGCCACTTCCAAATGGCACCACTACCAGGCGGCCGCCTGTGCTTTCAACAACCCACTCTTGACTATTAACTATTATCGATCAACTGCTCTTGGGCGGCTCCAGCGTCTTCAGGATCGCGTCCAGGAAAAAGCCTTCTTGCAGGGAGCCTTCGACATGGGCCTCCCCGTTGACGATGGTCCTGGGGACGGCGAAAACGCGAAACTTTTCGGCGAGGTCCGGGAATTCGGTGGCTTCAATCCCATCGGCGCGGACAAGGTCGCTTTCCAGGGCGAACTGGTATGCCAGGCGCACGGCCGGCGGGCAATAGGGGCAAGTCGGTGTGGTAAACACTTGCAGATGAAGCGGCTGGGTAAGTTGGGCAAGTTTCTCACGGCTTTCCGGCTGCAACCCTGAATCCCCCTTCGAGACGGCCAGAATCGCGTCGAGCAGGGCTGCGAACTCGTACCCGGCGGGCATGCCAAAAAAGCGAATGCCGTAATCCTTGCCGTTGCGGATAGCGGTGGCCGGGACTTTATCCACTGCGTACTCAGCCACCTTCTCCTTGTCGATCAGAAAGTTGTAGGTCTCGAGGGAGAGCTGGCCGGAAATCTGCGTAAGCTCCTCCAGCAACTGCTTGGCTTCGCGGCCGTATTCGAGGTTCAACTCCTGGGTAAAATGAACCAGCTTGACCGGATTCACCATCTCCTTAAGTCTTTCGCGGACTTCTTCCATATCCGAATCACGAAGCAAACCCATGGGCTCTCCTTGACGAATTACGCTGAGGATTGGCGGGCCAACTCGCGCCGGCCCGCCAATCCGCCTGCTCTTTCAGATGCGCGAGAGAAGAAAGGGTTGCGGAAACAGATCGACCAAATGGTTTGCGGTGGAAAGGCCTTTGGGAAATGGGGACGCGCAGGGAGCATCTTTTTCCGGTGTGACCAGCGGGTTCCCTGAGTATCGTCAGCCAGCGGCGATCGTTTCGAGACGTTGCAGTGTGTCCGGGTATCGACGAACAAGTAGGACTAGGGCAGCCGCTTGCGGATTGGGCTTGGCGCGCCCTTGCTCCCACTTTTCGAGGGTTCTTTCGTTGATGTGGAGCTTTCGGGCAAACACGGATCGGGAATAGTGGAGCTTCGCCCGCGTATCCTTGATCATCTCGGAATCTACCTTGGGAAGTGGCTTTGCCCCGACTTTGTAGGTGCGAAGCGTGACCTCCCCGATACGCGAGCCCTTCATCTCAGACACACCTTCCATCAGCTCATCAAATATTCTTCTCTTTGCCATTATCGCTTCCTCCTCGCTCGCTTCTCGACGCGCACCTTCGCTTCCAGATCAATGGCGGCTTTCAGCGTCTTCTTCTCCTTGGAAGTCAAATCGGCCACCTCATTCTTACTGTACAGTGTCATTAGCCAGATCTGATACTCTAATTCGAAATAGAAGTAGATGACTCGCAGTCCGCCTCTCCGCCCTTTGCCTCGCCGAGTATCAGGCCAACGCACTTTGCGAAAGCCACCGCTACCAGGAACCATCTCGCCGCGCTCAGGGTCCGCAGCGAGTTCGGCCTGAAGCGCGCTGTAGCTGTCATCATCAAGGTAGTGGTGAACGTGGCGAGTGAAGGCCGACGCTTCAATGAATTCCATGGCTACCTACCCATAAGGCCGACGCACTAAAATATACGCTATTAGCGTAGGGTTATCAATACAATCCGACAGTAGCTATCTATCCTTTTGGATGGACAATTCATCGTGGGAAGGTTTGTGGGGGATAATGAATCTCGAATGTGAATGGCGGATCGAATGCCGGATGCACTTCCCCCGCCCGTGTGGCCCGAGCCGTGATCCCGCCTAAGCTCTTCACTATTTCTTCTATGTCTCCGCCTCCGCGTCAAATCCAAACTTCTTCATCTTATAGCGCAGGGCGTCGCGGGAAATATCCAGCAGTTTAGCGGCGTGGGTCTGATTACCGGCGGTTTGTTTAAGCGCCAAGCCCACCAATTCGCGCTCCACTTCCTCGAGCGAGGTGCCCTGCTTGGGGAGTTCCAGCATAGGGATCATTCTACCCGAGGGCAATGGCCGCCATGACGCAGCGGTGGTGGTGACCAGCAGAGGGGTACCCGTGGATTCCCCTTCCGGCACGCTCATGGGCATGGAGTTATCATACCCTTGCGCTTGCCCGGTCACCTGGATGGGCAGGTAGGTGGGGCGGATGTAGTCCGAGTCCTCCAGGATCATGGCGCGTTCCACGGCGTTCTTCAACTCGCGCACATTTCCCGGCCAGTCGTATTGGATCAGCAGGTCGCGGGCTTCCTGTGTAATGCCTTTCACGGTCTTACGAAATCGGAAATTATAGCGCTCGATGAAGAATTCGACGAGGGGAAGGATATCTTCCTTGCGATGGCGCAGGGGGGGAATAAAGATGGGGATGATGCTGAGCCGGTAGAACAAGTCCTGGCGGAAGGTTCCGTCCCGCACGCCTTGCTCCAGGTCACGATTGGAGGCGGCGATGACCCGAATATCTACACCGATATCCTTCACGCCGCCGATGCGGCGGATGGTCTGCTCTTCCAGCGCGCGCAGGAGTTTGGCCTGAAGATACGTGGAGAGTTCCCCGATTTCATCCAGGAAAAGCGTGCCGCCGTCGGCGACTTCGAACAGGCCCTTCTTCTGCGCCTTGGCGTCGGTAAAGGCGCCGCGCTCGTGCCCGAACAACTCGGCTTCCATCAAGGTTTCGGGAATGGCCGAGCAGTTGATAGTGACAAAGGGTTTATCGGCGCGGACGCTGTCGTAGTGGATGGCCTTGGCGATCAAGTCCTTTCCCGTACCGCTTTCCCCCTGGATGAGCACGGTGGAGGTTTCGCTCAATGCCACCTTGCGGGTGAAGTTCATCAACTCCAATATGCGGGGAGATTTCCCCACAACTTCGTGGTAGCCGGAGCGTTTGCGGACCTCGTCGCGCAGGGTGTCGCGTTCGGAGCGCAGGCGCGAGTGGTCAATGGCGTTGGCCAGGGTAATCTGCAGCTCGTCGAAATCGAGCGGCTTCTTGATAAAGTCGAGCGCGCCCAGTTTGATGGCGGTCTTGATGTCATCAAGCTGCGGATCCCCCGTAATCATGATGACAGGAATGGAAAGGTTGTTCTGCTTGATTTCGCGCAGGACTTCGATGCCGCTCAAATCCGGCAGGCGCACATCCAGCAGGATAAGGTCCGGCGCTTCCGCGCGAATCTGCGCCAACCCGCCGGTGCCGCTTTCCGCCTCAATGGCGGTGTACCCCCACTCATCCAACTGGCGGCGTACGGACCAGCGGATCAGCTTTTCGTCGTCTACGATCAGAACTTTTTCATTGGGCATTGGCAATCCTTGGCGTCGGGGGCAAAGCTAATTATGAATGATGAATGGTGAATGCTCGAACCCGTGGCTGTTATTGATACGGACCGAAGGTAGATGGTTTTTCTTAATTCATAATTCAGAATTCATCATTTCCCCGGCCTTTCGCCCCTAGTCCCTAGCTCCCAGCATCTGCGCTTCCTCCACGGCCTCGCGCATCGGGAGGCGAATGATAAAGCGGCTTCCCTTATGGACTTCGCTTTCTACTGCCAGCGTCCCGCCATGCTGGCTGATGATGCGCCGGCAAAGTGAAAGCCCCAACCCTGTACCGCCCCGCTTGGTGGTGTAGAAGGGCCGGAAGATTTTCTCGATCTGCTCGCGCGAGATTCCTCCGCCCGTATCGCTGACCGAGATTTCGATGTAGTTGGGCCGATTCGGCGCGCCGGAGCCGCCCAGGACTCGGGCCTGAATTGTTATCTTACCCTCTTGGTCAAGCGCCTGGATACCATTAAGCACCAAATTTAGCAACACCTGGTGGAGTTGCTCGGGATCCATGCGGAAGCGCGGAAGGGGCGAAGGGATCTGGATGGAAAGCTCCACGTTCTTGCTGCCGATTTGCTGGCGAGCCAACTGCAAGGTGTGGGCCACGGTGTCCTTTAAATCCGCCATGCCGAATTGCGGGGCCTTGGGGCGCGCGTAACTCAGCAGATCGTTTAATACTTTCTCAATGCGCCGCACCTCTTGCCGGAGGTCCTCCAGAATTTCGCGGTCGGCGTGATCCTTGGGGAAATCGTTGCTGATAATCTCGATAGCGCCGGCGATGCCCGCCAGCGGGTTGCGGATTTCATGCGCCACGCCGGCGGCCAACTCCCCCATGGTCGCCAGGTGCTCCGCTTGCACCATTTCGGTATCGTGGACACGCTGGCAGTGATCGCAGAACTCGCGCCAGTTCTCCGTGAGCGAGCGGATTTCCTTTTCCAGCGCCAAAGTACCGTTGGGAGGTGGGGTGATTTGAATCAGAGCGGGATAGGTGGGGGCGATCTTGCTGATGGCTCCCCGTAATTCGCTCAGAATTACCCAAGACTGGCGCTCCTGGTAAATAACCATCCCCGTGGCGGCGGAGAGTGCGGCCAGCAACGCCACGGCCAGCCCTAGCGAGAGGGTCAGGCCATGCCGATAGGCTTCCACCCCCGCCAACAAAATGATTCCGGACAGCGAGGTTACCAGCACAACCAGGTTCTGGCGGAAAGTGGGCGGAAACCGCAAAAGACGTTTTAGCCGTTCCCAGTCCAATGGTATGATGTTTCCTTCTCAGTAGCTATCAGTTAGCAATTTTACCACAAGGCAAACGACGTGACCAGAAAGCCCGAGACATTCTTCGAGGAGATGAAGCGGTACGTCGGCTTCAGCGAGGAGGATGCTCGCTTGCTTCAAGCCGTCGGCGCCCGCATGGACCCCTTCCTGCCGGGCATGTCGGAGCGTTTTTACGACCGGATCACGCATCATCCGGAAGCGGGCAAGGTCTTCACCGGAGGCCAGGAACAGATTGATCGCCTGAAGCGCACGCTGCAAGTTTATGCCAAGCGCTTGTTCCGCGGCCCTTTCGATGAGGATTACGCCGCGGAGCGCTACAAAATCGGCGTACGCCACGTGCTGATCGGCCTGCCCCAGCGCTACGTGATCAGCGCGATGGGCGTGGTGCGCACCCACCTTCAGGAATGCCTGGGTGAAGCCTTACTCTCCGAGCCCACGCAACTGGAAGGTACCCGGCTCGCACTAGACAAACTTCTGAACATCGACTTGAACATGATGTGCGAGACATATTTCCAGGAGAGTATTCGCTCCTTGCGCGAATTGAACCGGAGATTGGAGCGCGCCAACCTGGAACTGGCGGAACTGAGTCACGTCAAGACGGAGTTCCTGGCCACCACCTCGCACGAATTGCGCACCCCGCTCAATTCCATTCTGGGGTTCACCCGCCTGATTCTCGACGGCCTGTGCGACAGCCGCGATGAGGAGCGTGAACTGCTTCGCGATGTCTATTCCAGCGCCGAACACCTGCTGACGATTGTCAACGATCTGTTGGACGTGGCCAAGATCGAAGCGGGCAAACTGCGCCTGGGCCGGGACGCGGTCGACCTGAAGTCCGTGATCCAGGAAGCTAAAGCCGTAGTGGGTGTCCAGGCAGCGGCCAAACACCTGACGCTGATCGATGAGACGGAGGCGTCGCCGTTGCCCGCCGTGATGGCGGACCATGCGCGGGCCAAACAAGTTCTGATCAACGTCTTGAGCAATTCGGTGAAGTTCACTGACAAGGGGTGGATCACGCTGCGCGGGCGGTCTTTCCCCGAGCGCGGTTTTGTGGAATTGGAAGTCCAGGATACGGGCATCGGCGTCCCTCCGGTAAAACAACAGCATTTGTTCGAAAAGTTCCATCAGTTGGATGCCACCTTTACTCGCCAGCAGGGCGGCAGCGGCCTGGGGTTGTCGATCTGCCGTAGCCTGGTGGAAATGATGGGCGGGCGGATTAAACTTTGGAGCGCGGGCGTGGGTTGCGGGACCACGGTGACGTTCTCCCTTCCGGTGCTGCGGGAAGAAGAAGACGCTGTGCACGTGAAGGGCAAAGAAGCCCTGGTAGCGGCAGGGGATGAGAGTGGCGCAAGAGTTCTCGTGGTTGATAACGATGCGGAATTCCGCCACTACTTCAAAACGCTGCTGACCAAGCATGGCTATTATGTTCTGATGGCAGCCACCGCCGACGACGGGTTGGATGCCGCGCGCCGCTTTCGACCGCAGGTCGTCGTCGTAGATTTGGCGCTGCCTCAACGGCCGGGGGCGGAACTCGGAGACGGCGCAGACTTGTTGGCGCATCTCCAATCGGGTGCATTGCTTCGTGAAACCTACTGCATTATGGTCACCGGCTACGAGCCCGCGGAAGTTCGTGAGCGGCTCGCGCTTCTCCAGATCACGCCGGAGATCTGGCTAAAGCCCCTGGAGGGAGCGAGGCTCCTGGCGAGGCTGGAAGAAATTCTGCACGGGTCAAAGCTGGCGGCTCCGACGGCATCAAGTGCGCCCGCCGGTGGGGAAAGCAGTGGGCAATAGGCAGAAGAACCCGCTCGGGCCGCCGGCGTGGCAATCTGGAATCTGAAATCTTGGATTTTGGACGGCACGGCGCCCGGGAGCCCGCGCCAAGATGCAGGGGGCCTTGCCCGGCGCCGCCCCCTCAACGGACTCATCATGCTTCACATTCTAGTGGTGGAAGATAATCCCTTGGTGGCCAAGTTCTATCGCTTGGCGCTTGAGCGCGCCGGCGGTTACCAAGTCTCCTTCAGCGAAGACGTGGAGGCCATCCTGGCGCAGGTTGCAACCTCTGCTTTCGACGCCATGGTCCTGGATGTTTCCCTGCGTAACTGCCGCTATCAGGGACGCCCGATTGATGGCCTGGAACTCGCACAACTGATTCGCCAAATCCCCGAGGGGAAGTCGCTGCCCATTCTCCTCGCTACCGCCCACGCCATGGAAGGCGACCGCCAGCGGCTTCTCGCCGCCTCCGGCGCCAACGCCTATTTGGAAAAGCCCATCTACGATCCCATCACCCTCGTCACCAAGATCAAGGAAATAACGGGACATTAGCCATGCCTTCCCGCGAGATCGCGTGGCATCAGTAACAAACAATGAAAGAGGAGGAATTACATGCCGGATAGCAAAAGACCTGAGAGTCAACGCCCCGTTGAGCAAGGGGACTGGAACATGGCCTTCCTATTTCCCGATGAGGTGGCGGCTGCTCGGGAACGCAACGGCTTGGTTCTGCTACCGCTGGCTCCCTTGGAGTGGCACGGGCCGCACCTGGCCATGGGCTGCGACAACCTGCTGGCGCATGCCTTTGCCCGCCGCCTGGCTCGGGAATTCTCATGTCCGTATTTTCCTCCGCTGTTCGTCGGGACGGAGCGCGAGCGCAATCCCAATATGCTGGAGTCGCTGGGGTTCAGCCGCGATGCCTTTATCGAAGGAATGGATTTCCCCAAGAATTCTGTTGCTAGCGCCTATTATCGAGAAGAGGTCTTTGCGGCGGTGGTGCGCGACACGCTGCATATCCTTTTCGCCCGCATGCGCTTCCGCTACGTTCTGATTGTGAACGGGCACGGCGCCGACAATCAGCGCGGAGTATTGGACCGGTTGTGCCGGGAATTCAACACAGGCTTTGCGCCCAAGCGTGTCATGTGGGTCTACCCGGGATTCCCGCGGTCCCTGGTGGCCGGAGCGATCGGCCACGCGGCGTCGGACGAAACCTCAATGCTCGAAGCGACTTGGCCGGGCTCGGTGGATCTTTCCAAACTTCCTACGGCCGGCAAGCTTCCCAATGTGGACTATGCCATTGTGGATGGAGAAACCTTCGATTGCGTTCCTACGCCTGACCACACCCTGCGCGAGGAGCAGGACCCGCGTATCCACTTTGACCCTGGCTGGGGGGAACAGCAGGTTGAGCAGGCCGCGCGCGAGGTGATCGAGGATGTGAAAGCGACGTGGTTCAAGTAGGGGCGGCCGTCGTGGCCGCCCGAGCCCCAATACTGTTCACTTAAGATGTTGGAGGAAATTATTCATCTCTTGGTTCCCGAGAGACCCCCTCACCCACCGCCTTGCGGTCCCCCCTCTCCCCCAAAGGGGCGAGGGCTAAAATCAATGACTTAAAAGCCCTCTCCCAAGGGGAGAGGGGGGACCGCAAGGCGGTGGGTGAGGGGACCAGTCAGGTGAAAATGAGAACTGATTGACTAAAGCCCAGGAAGTGAACGTTATTGGCGCGAGGGCAACCACAAGGGTTGCCCCTACGGCGCGGAGTTGGATGGGTTCTTCAGCTCACTCCCAGTAGAATCACGGCCGCAAATCCCAAAGCCACCCCCAGGGCGGTGGGTGTATTCATGCGCTCGCCGAACACCAGCCGCCCGGCCAGGGCCACGACGAAGATCGAGCCGCCAATGGCGATGGGAAACACCACGTGTCCTGGGACACCTGAACTCAGTGCGACCGCCATGGCGATTTGCCCTCCGATGCTCAACATTCCGGCCACGGCTCCCCAAAGGAGTTCCGTCTTCCCGACTCGCAACCCTTTCAAGAGCATGGGCAGGGCAATCGCCGCTAAGCCGCCGGCGTACCAAGCGGTCAAGTAGGGGTATTTGACCGTAGTGGGAAGCCCCCACCCCGCAATCATCTTGAGACCGAAGGAGCTCATTCCGTTGGTGAGAAGTATCACGAGCATCAGCAGGAACCACATGGCGAAGTCATTCTCCTTTCGCGGGGGTGCTGGCGGTGGCGCGTTTTTCAATCACTTGACCCCAAGACAGGAAAAAGATTGAGACGAGCACCAGCCCGAACGCCACAATCTTTAGAGGCGTCAGTTTCTCGCGGTACATCCAAATCGAAACGACCACCGGAACGCCCGCTGAGAGATTCATCATCAGCCAGCCTACCGTGACCTTGCCGATGCTAATCGACACTTGGAAAGCCAAAGATGCAACCGCCGCACAAATTCCAAAGATCACGGCAATCACATACACCTTGGTGGGAATACGACCGCCTGACTTGAGAAGCAGGGTCTTGACCAGCATGATCAGGGCGGGCCAGGCAAAGGTTGCGACGACCAGTCCGGCGGCGTTTGCCTTCCTTCGCTCCGCGGCCTTCAACACACTCCCTAAAAGGCCGAAGGAAATCGCTCCCAGAAAACAGAACAACAGGCCCATCGGTGTCGCTCCTTGTGGCTTTTTGCAAGATAAGACTGGGGAACCACGGAGCGTTCCCCTAATCTGATTTTTGCTCTGGAGCCGGGGATCGCCTCGCGGCCTTCCGGCGCCCGAGAGTATATGCTACTTTGCCTCCCTTCGGCCTTGAGCAATATTTTTTGCGCAGGAAGGACTCCGCAGGATGTCCTGCACCGAGTGCTGCACGGCCATGAATTCATCACCCGCGAAGAAACCCCTCACCCCCCGCCTTGCGGTCCCCCCTCTCCCAGGGGAGAGGGGGCCCGACGGAGGAGGGCAGGTGAGGGGTCCTTTCCAACCCCCTTGGACTTTGAAGGAGCACTGCGCAAACCCCACATCCGGTTGATTCCTCGCAGCAGACGCTTCATAATACCCGCCACCGCAAGCTTTCCGGGCGGAAGGGTACCTTTATCTCATACCGGTAAAACTTCCTGGAGGAACTATGGCTCGCCATATTCGTTGTTCTTTGATCCAGGCTGCCAACGCGGCGCCTCCCGAGGCCTCGCTCGAAGCTACCAAGCAGGCCATGATTGAAAAGCACCTGGGCTATATCCGTGAAGCGGCAGAAGCCGGAGCGCAGATTGCCTGCTTGCAGGAAATTTTTTACGGTCCTTATTTTTGCGCGGAACAAACCACCAAATGGTATGACTTCACCGAGCCGGTGCCCGACGGGCCCACCATTCGCCTGATGCAGGAGCAAGCGCGGAGCCATCACCTGGCGCTGATCATCCCCATTTACGAACGCGAGCAGGAAGGCGTTTACTACAATACCGCGGCAGTGATTCACAACGACGGAACCTATCTCGGCAAGTACCGCAAGACGCACATTCCCCACGTCGCTCCGGGTTTTTGGGAGAAATTCTATTTCCGCCCCGGAAACCTGGGTTTCCCGGTGTTCGACCTGGGCTTCGCCAAGATTGGCGTTTACATCTGCTATGACCGCCATTTCCCCGAAGGGGCGCGGGCGTTAGGACTGAACGGGGCGGAAATCGTTTTCAATCCCTCCGCCACCGTGGCAGGCTTGAGTGAATATTTGTGGAAGTTGGAGCAACCCGCGCACGCCGTTGCCAATGGCTACTTCATTGGCGCCATCAACCGCGTGGGAATTGAGGCTCCGTGGAACATCGGCGAGTTCTACGGCTCAAGCTACTTCTGCGATCCGCGCGGCCGCATCATCGCGCAGGCCTCCCGCGACCGTGATGAGGTGCTGACCGCCGACCTCGACCTGGACATGATTGGGGAAGTGCGCAAGACCTGGCAATTCTACCGTGACCGGCGTCCGGAAATGTACGGACCTCTGGTAAAGGCTTAGGCGCTCGGTAAAGGACGAAGCTCAAAAATCGAAATTCGAAACTCCCCGCGATTTTCGAGCTCCCGGTTTCCGCTTATGAGGGGCCGGCACTGGTCACTGAGCGCGGTTGCGTTAATGTCCCCGGGGATTGAACAAGACCCCTCACCCACCGCCTTGCGGTCCCCCCTCTCCCCAAGGGAGAGGGATAGAGATTAAAATCAAAGCCCTCTCCCAGGGGAGAGGGGGGACCGCAAGGCGGTGGGTGAGGCTCTCTTCGTGAGTGATGCATGCATGGCCATGGTGGTGCGCGATACGAATGACTTTGAGGTGAACCTGCATCACTGAGGTGAAGGCTTGATATGGGTAAAAGAGAGTTCACTTCCAAGGACGCGAGTCCCGTGTCCCGCATCCCGAATCCCGTATCCCGTGGCGACCGCTTTCCGGAGCTGCATCCTGCGCTCGACGCGCACGCCGCGGCCATCGAAGCGAGCCGCTGCCTTTTCTGCTATGACGCCCCGTGCACCGCGGCTTGCCCCACCCACATCGACGTGCCGCGCTTCATCAAGAAAATCTCAACCGGCAACCTGCGCGGCTCGGCACTGACGATTCTGAACTCCAACGTGCTGGGGTTGAGCTGCTCGCGCGTATGCCCGGTGGATGTACTGTGCGAGGGCGCGTGCGTGATGGTGCGCGAAAACTACAAGCCCATCGAAATCGGCCGCCTCCAACGCTTCGCCATGGACCGGTTCTATGAAAAGCCCGACCCCGCCTGGAGCACCCCGTCTCCCCTTACCCACACGGAGAAGGTAGGCTGCGTGGGCGGCGGCCCCGCGTCACTTGCCTGCGCGGCGGAACTGCGCCGCCGGGGTTACGCCGTTACCGTATTTGATAACCGCCCGCTCCCCGGCGGGCTCAATACTTACGGCGTGGCCGAATATAAACTCCGCCCGCAAGACAGCCTGCGCGAAGTTGATATGATCCGCTCGCTGGGCGTGGACTTTCGCCAGGCGTTGGTGGGCGAGGCCGTGAGCCTGGATGGAATTGAGAAGGAATTTGCCCTCATTTTTCTCGGCTTGGGTTTGGGCACTATGGAGCATCTGGGCATTCCCGGCGAATCGCTGCTCGGGGTGATTGACGCGCTGCGCTTCATCGAACGCTACAAGACGGCGCCGGACTTTCAAGTGGGCGGGCGCGTGGTGGTGATCGGCGGCGGCAACACGGCCATCGACGCCGCCAACGCGGCGCGGCGCCTGGGCGCGGATGAGGTCCACCTTTTCTACCGCCGCTCCGAGCGCGAAATGCCCGCGTTCAAGTCCGAGTATGACCACTCCAAAGTGGAAGGCGTGCGCTTCCACTGGCTGGCCCAGCCAATGGAGGTCATCGGCTTCGAAGGGCGCGCGGCGGCGGTGCGATTTGTGGAGACGCGCTTGGGCGCTCCTGACGACAGCGGACGCCGCTTCGTCATTCCCGTGCCGGAATCGCAATATGAATTCGCTTGCGACATGGTGATTCCCGCCATCGGCCAGGCAAGGCTCGCGGCGCTGCTGGAAAACACTCGCGGCATTGCCGTGAAGAACGGCCTGGTGGTGGTTGACCGACCCACGGGCCGCACCGCCAATCCGCGCTACTTTGCCGGAGGCGACTGCGTCAACGGCGGACGCGAAGTGGTGGACGCCGTGGCCGATGGCAAGCGCGCCGCCCTCGCCATGGCGGCCCAATTGGAGGCGCACCATGGCTGATCTTTCTACCAACTTCGCCGGCATTCGCTGCCCTAATCCCTTCTGGCTGGCGTCCGGCCCGCCCACCAACTGTGGCGACCAGGTGATGCGCGCCTTCGACGCGGGGTGGGGAGGTGCCGTGTGGAAGACCATCGGTGAACCCATCGTGAATACCACCTCGCGCTACTCCTCGGTGGATTGGAATAATCAGCGCATGATGGGGTTCAACAATATCGAGCTTATTTCCGACCGGCCGATTGAGGTGAACCTGCGCGAGATCGCAGAAGTGAAAAAGCGCTACCCGCAACACGCCGTTATTGCCTCGCTGATGGTGGAATCCAAGCGCGAAACCTGGCACGACATGGTGAAACGCGCGGAAGACGCCGGCGCTGACGGCCTGGAACTGAATTTCGGCTGCCCCCATGGCATGAGCGAGCGCGGCATGGGCTCGGCGGTCGGCCAGGTACCCGATTACGCCTGCATGATTACCGAATGGGTGAAAGAAGCGGCGCGTACGCCGGTGCTGGTAAAGCTCACACCCAATGTTACTGACATCCGCACGGTGGCGCGGGCCGCCAAGCGGGGCGGCGCGGATGGACTTTCCGCCATCAACACCATCAATTCCATTACCGGCATCGATCTTGACACCCTCACGCCGCGGCCGGACGTTGGCGGTTATTCCTCCCATGGCGGCTACTGCGGGCCGGCGGTGAAGCCCATCGCCCTGCACCTGGTGCAGCAGATTGCTTCCGACCCGGAAGTGGGAATTCCCATCTCCGGCATCGGCGGCATCGCAGGGTGGCGGGAAGCCGCCGAGTTCTTCCTGCTGGGCTGCGGCACCGTGCAAGTATGCACCGCCGCCATGCACTACGGCTATCGCATCGTGGAGGACATGATCGACGGCCTCTCGAATTGGATGGATGAGAAAGGCTTCGCCACCCTCGCGAGTTTCCGCGGCCTCTCGGTGCCGCGGGTGACGGAGTGGAAGCACCTGGATTTGAATCACCGCATCGTGGCGCGCATTCATCCCGAGAAATGCATTGGTTGCGACCTCTGCTACATCGCCTGCTGGGATGGCGCGCACCAGTGCATCCACCGCGACGGTTACGCGAAGCCGGAAGCGGCGGAGGCGGCCACCCGCGCCCGCATCGCCGTAACGCCCATCGCCAAACTCGATTCGCATGCTGGGCCGGACGGCAAAACCCCACCGGAGAGAATCCCACATGTGGAT
>Ga0182030_10018332_pt1 | contig 13428 bp, 12 predicted proteins | sample 812S3MmetaG_FD_121299 | JGI IMG/M metagenome (GOLD analysis project Ga0182030, IMG submission 121299) | Permafrost microbial communities from Stordalen Mire, Sweden - 812S3M metaG (Illumina Assembly) | ecosystem: Environmental > Terrestrial > Soil > Wetlands > Permafrost | place: Sweden... | reverse complement strand
TGTTGACGTCACCGGGTTCAAGGGGTGTTCGCAACACCAGCCTGAACTGAGACTAGAAGTTCGTCGAGTGCTTCTGCAGGCGTCTTCCAATTGAGGGTCTTGCGTGGTCGAGTGTTAAGAGCATTTGCGACGGCATTGAGCTGTTCCGCGTCATAGCGTGCGAGGTTCGTTCCCTTCGGGAAGTATTGGCGCAGCAGGCCGTTCGTGTTCTCGTTCGTCCCGCGCTGCCAGGGACTGCGAGGATCGCAAAAGTAGACCTCGACGCCGGTGTCGACGCGAAGCTTCGCGTGCTGGGCCATCTCGACGCCTTGATCCCAAGTGAGCGAACGACGCAACTGGACGGGCAACGTCGTGATCGACTCCGCAATTGCGTCACGCACCGCTTCTGCACCGTGTCCCGCGAGCGGCGGACCATGCAGCGTGTGCAGTCCCTCCAAGTGTCCGTCCATCGGGGGCAGGTGCAGCAGCATCGTGAAGCGCGTCGTGCGTTCGACGAGCGTACCGATCGCAGAACTGTTGAGCCCGATGATGAGGTCGCCCTCCCAGTGACCCGGCACCGCTCGGTCCTCGACTTCGGCGGGCCGTTCCGAGATCATGATCTCCGCAGGGACGTAGGCCTTGGACGTTCGCCGGCGACGTTCGCGCGGCACGCGCAGCGCCCGTCCGGTGCGCAGACACGCGGTGAGCTCGCGTTTGAGCGCGCCTCGCCCTTGGACGTAAAGAGACTGGTAAATCGCCTCGTGACTGATCCGCATAGACACATCATTGGGGAAATCGAGCACCAAGCGGCGCGCGATCTGTTCGGGGCTCCAGGCCTGCGCCCAACGGCGATCCTGGTAGCGCCGTACCTTCTTCTTTCGCCATGTGACGGCCGGTCCCGCGAAGGGGGTTCCGTCGGGACCACGCACTGCTCCTGAGAGGCGCGCCTGCACGTAGTCGCGAAGGGCATCGTTGGCCACGAGCTTGGCGACCTTCGGACGTCGAGCCCGACAGTCTGCGTGCCACTGCGCGCTGGACGCGCGGTAGTTGAGCCGACCCTGGTGCGTCGCAGCGTTTCTGCGAAGTTCTCTCGAGATCGTCGAAGGTGAGCGCCCCGTGAGCCTCGCAATCTCGCGCACGCCACATCCCGACGCTCGATGCACTGCAATGTCCTCGCGTTCCGCAAACGACAAGAAGCGACCGGACATGGGAAGTTGAGAGACAGTGGGCATGCCACCACCTTGGTTGAACAACCGAGCTCCGGCAACCGTCGAGAACCCGGCTTCAGCCGCGGCATCTTCGGTCCTCAACCCGCGAGCGATCGCCGCCCAGAACGCCTGACGGTGCTCGCGTCGCAGACCCGGATGACCTGGAACCCGCTGCGCGGGCCTCCCCGTAACTGTTGTCGTCCAACCTTTCGGTCTTCCCATGTGCATGCCTCCAACTCGAGGTGTTGCTCTGACCGATTGAATCCGCCGTCGGCCCTCCGACACGCGGACAGTGGTCGCGCAGAACCAACGCTCAACTCTTCACTTTGGACAGTGCCAAAGCTGAGAAATTCTCAAGTCGGCTCAGTTCAAGACCTCCAACGTTCTGGTACGCCACTGCAAGAAAGAGGCCCTTGACCCGTACGAGGATGTACCCAAGTTCGGAATGCCTCCATTTCCGAAGATCTGATCCTTGGTCGCGACGCTCCAGTCACCGAACGTGGGGGTTTCGATGATGCCCACATTCACGCTCTTCCGCGTTATTCGACCACGGTCCGTCTCGGAACAAGACGCTTGCGATGCAACTTGTTCCATGGCTCGCCCCATGGCGTTGATCGGCTTCGAGGTCCGCAGTAGGTACTCAATGAGAAGTGGCTCACCCCCGTTGTGTTGAAAGGCTACTGCCACGCCATTGTGGCCAACGAGCGACGACGGAGGTGCTGGCGCAGCACAAAGACCTGCTCGCGGTGTGGCGCTGGGCAACCATCCAGAAGGCAAGTCCCGCAGCGTCAGGAGAAGACTGTCCAGACTTCGTTGCGACGCAGGGGCCACGGTCTTCGTCGACGTCAATGAACAGCCTGAAAGGAGCAAACCCACCACAACTAGTAGTCCCACTTTGCGGAACACACAGTACCCCCGAACAGCGATTCCAGATGGTACCTCCCACTCCATCCACCGGTCAGAACGATTTTGATGACAGTCTCCAGTGGAAGGTTGCATTTCTGTTGCGTCGGGCCCCTGATCCGAACCCGCACGCAGTTGCACGCCCATCTGGTCCCAAGTTTGCCGGGGAGGCGGTAATGAAAATCAAGCATTCGACGTTTAGTGGAGATTTTGGTTGATACTGGCCGAATAATGTCCTAGTCGGTCGTTTTACGCGACGAAACTGTCGCAAGGATCCTCGGCAAGCGCGCCGGTGTAGTGCCATCACTGGCCGCTGCCGAACCGTAAAGTTTGATTTCGGGACATTCGAGCGAAGGGAGGCGAGATGACTGCGAACGACCGCGCGCGGATGCGAGATTTCTACGACAACCTGGGAGAACGGGAATGGAGTCGTCTCGAAGAGACCCCGCGCGGTCGCGTTGCCTACGAAGTTCATCGCCAGTTCCTCGAACGCTTTGTGCGTTCCGGCGACCGGGTCCTTGAGATCGGATCTGGACCCGGACGATTCACCTTCGACCTCGCTCGTTTGGGCGCCACCGTCGAAGTTACCGATTTCTCGCAAGTCCAGTTGGATCTGCACCGCAGGCACGTGGTTGGAACGGAAGCCGAAGCTGCGGTTGCGTCTCGCTCCTTGCTCGACATTTGCGACACCTCGCGCTACGACGATGAATCCTTTGACATCGTTCTCGCGTACGGCGGGCCGCTCTCCTACGCATTTGAACAGACTGAAGATGCCTTTAGGGGACTACTTCGCATAACGAAGCCCGGTGGATACGTGGTCGCGTCAGTGATGTCATGGCTCGGTTCGTGGCGGCACTTTCTCGCGGCTGCCTTAGAAGACGCGCAAGCCGTGGGCGAGGACGCCTTCGACTTGATGCTCACGACCGGTGACCTGCGACACTCTCAGACCACCCACGTATGCCAGATGTTTCGCTCACGAGACCTCTCCGAACTAGTGGCCGCGTGCCCTAGCGAAATGGTGGCGATGTCGTCCAGCAACTGGGCGTCGCTCAATGACCCAGAAGTACTCAATGAACTCGAGGCCGACGTCGATCGCTGGGAGAGGTTTCTGAAGCACGAGGTTGCCGCTTGTGCCGAACCAGGTGCGTTGGATGGGGGAACGCACATTCTCTTCGCCGCAATGCGATTGTGAACCAGCGCACCATTCTCAAGATTTCCGTGACTCCGAATCGATACAAGAAGACGACACTCGGCATTCCGCCAGGGGTGACTGTTTGGGGGATGAGTCTTGTCAGCAAATGTCCACCCGGCGACCACAAGGGATCGATCGGGCCTCCATGATCTGATTGTTCCAATCCAAACGGCGACATCGACGAAGTTCAAAAGCTGGCAATCTTCTCGGTTTGGGGCGAAAGGTTAAGTACTAAGAGTGCAAGAAAGCAGCGTTTGCCCGGTCGGTACTTGCACCCGAAAATTGCTACTCCTTTGCTACTCCGATCTCAGGACGCGGTGGAGAATCAGGGCATTCAGGGGACTGCGTCAAGTGCAGGGAGTGACTAGAGGGACGTAAAAGACCCACTGCATCGATTGTGTGCATCTCATAATCCCTCGGTCGTGGGTTCGATCCCCACCGGCCCTACTACATAAAAGACTTGATCAGAGGCAAGTTTGGGGACAGAATCTCTTTTCTCGATTCATCCGGCCATGTCGAAATAGTCCGGTGGCGTTGGCATAGTTTGTGGGATGAAACGTGGGATTTGTCCTCGATAATCGCGAAAGGCAATGAAGGCCGGTGGCAACACATACTGCTCTAGATAGACCTGAACCTACCTTGGTCCACGAGGAAACCAAAGCTATCGAAAGGAAGGCTCCGTATGGACAATTACAGCCTGATGATCGGGCCGATATTTGACGAGTACGTTAAGCCCGTTGTTCGACTCAAGGTTCTTGGAAGTGGAAAATACCAGCCAATAAAAGCCGTGGGCACTGGATTCACCTTTGGCGCGGGAATATTCATCACTTGTTGGCACTGTGTTGCGGAGCCGCTAGATGCCGACGAGGTATACGCGGTTCCCATTCGACAGGAAGGTGAGGACGCAGTCGGGGTGGCCATTCTTACTGACCTCGCTCGCGACGATAATGGATCAGACCTTGCGTTAGCCCAAGCGGGAATTGAACTTCGTTACGGTTTTCACTTGGCCGGCGAAGCTGCCGGATGGGAAGAGGACGTTGTCGCCTGCGGCTATCCGTTGCCGGTGAACACTATCGACCCTGAGGCTCGTACAACATTGATCCAAACGCAGGCCCGAGTACTTCGTGGATACGTGATGTCGGAAGTTATGGACGACCTCCACAGCCGCCAGCCCTCGCGAGTGTATGAGTTGGACATGCCAGCGCCACGCTGGTCAAGCGGGTCACCGCTCTTTCGGCGAGAACCGTTTGAAATTGTTGGCGTCGTCTTGGGCGAGAGTTCGAAAACAATTGGTGACGAAGACGAACCGTTCACATATGCATTGGCTCATCACCTCGACGTTCTGGCAAATGCTCAAAGTTCACTGGCAACAGGGGGTATGACTCTCAGGGACTATTTGGACTCGAAAAGAGCGTGACTCGAGAAAAAAGCAGTGGCAGGTTGCTACTCTCTTTTGCACTGCTTCCATCCGAATACTTCCGGGTTCCCCGACCAGGCTCAATCTGATCACGAAACTGCTGGCTCCACTATTGAGTTCCTGCATTTTTCTCGGACGCCGGTCTCAGGATTGTCAACAACTGAGTTGAGTTGGACTACAGGTTCAAGTCCTCCACCGTTGCATCGATTAGGAGGGGTCGTGGGCGCCTTTCATCAAAAACTATCCGACCTCTATAGCTGCGTTTGTAGGACAGGTCGCGATACGTTATTGAGACATAAAAATGTGACGGTTTCGTGACTTTCGGTAGCCGAAATGTCAAAGGAACTTCGTCACCGGGAGCGATAACGCGCGACGTCACGAATCCGATGTATCTGCCCTCATCGGGATCCTCCAAAAAGAGATCCAACTGTTCATTCCCAACAATCGCAGGACCGCCGCCAACGTTGCGAATCTTCACAATTACCCAGTCATTGTATTGATCAGAGAAGCATGAGACGACTGGAAAATCTTGGATCTCTTTGCTCCACTGCGCACCGTCAAAGAAACTGACGTGCTTCGGATTCTCTATAACCTCGTCCGCACTGGGGATTAGAACAGGTCGTCTCGATTCGCTCAATGCTTCTTCTGAAAGGTCGGATTGTCGACGAGTGGCGGCAGCCTGATCTGTCGATGCGTCAACCAGCCGTTGTCCTTGTCGCGATTCCTTTTCGGCAATCGCAGCTGTCCGAGCCGACTGTCTCGCAGTAAAGACAGTCGCGATTGCGAGAACGGTCGTGACCAGAGCAAGTGTTCCGGTCGCAACGCCAAGCCACCCCGTCGCCGCGGTGGCGCCAGAGGGGTGCCAAACCCATATGAGAATCGACATCATTAGGACAAGAATCAAGGCCGTTGCAATGAATACGTCCCACGTTCGAATTCGGATTACTGGCAACTCCGCCAGCGGTTCGTCCGGCACATCCATATGCAAAGCCTACGCAGGACCGACTTTTATCGCGGTATGACTCCGAAAAGACAATTTCGCGTCCTTAGCAGCACCCGAAGAAACTTAATCTCGGCTCTATCATTGAGGGATGACTTCGGCTGAACAACTTTGGGCAGTGAATGCCGACAACGAGTTCGTGTGCGGCGTGCATCTCGCAGTCGATTCAAAACCGGCGTATGAAGAATGCCTCTGGAGTGGCGTGCTAACACCGGTTGGCTATATCGACGTCGATGCCATCACCAAAATGATCGCTGAGAAGCGAACTACGCCTATTCAGTTCTCACTCTCTGACAATCTGGAGCTAGACATTTCCATTTCGATCCTCTCAGTGACGAATGGGCCTTTTACGATTCAGGTGAAAGGTGCTGAACCTCTCCCAATCTGAAAATCAGTGGCACACTGATATCTTGTCGGCCTTCTGATTAAGCAAGGAATCGAGAAAACTCGTTGACAAGTCTCGAATGAAGGATCGGGAGGGCTGAGGAGTGAAGAGGTTGTTCAAAATACCAGCGCCGCTTCTTGGGCGACAATGATTGATTCCTGGCTGACCGGATCGACTCCGGAGCCAAGGGCTCACCTCTACCACTACACGGATACTCGGGGAGTTCTAGCGATCCTTAAATCCTCGTGCTTTCGCCTCGGACCCTTGGCGAAGCTCAATGATCCGCGAGAGAGTCATGACGGCCTCGTGGACGTCCTTGCGAACTCGGTCACGAAACAATCGCCTGGGCCCGACGAACACGATCTAGGTCCGATCCGAACTCAACTTGAAAACTTCTTTAGGGCGAGTGGGAGAATCGGGTGCTTCACGCTGGACCGCAATCCAGCCACAGAAGCTATTGCAGAGTCGAGCAACTATCACCTTGGCTGGGCACGAGCACGAATGTGGGATCAGTATGGCAAGAAGCACGCGGGTGCATGCCTGATCTTCAATCGCGAGATGTTCGCCACCCAATTAGATCGTGATTTTCCGCGCGGGGAATGGGACAATGCTCACCGCGAGGTCACCTACATGGATGTGACTCTCCAGACTCAGTTTGACGATTCGATGATTAACCCAGAAGGCTTTGCTGGAATGCTGAGGACAATGCGGGTCCAGGGACAAACAAGCCAAGTCCTCTATTTCATCAAGAACCGTGACTGGGAATCCGAGAATGAGTATCGATTTCTCGTTTTTGCTGGTTCAGAAAATGCCTCCAAAACCCATCAGACAAAAGGAGTGAGCATCGCCAACAACTTGGAGGCCGTCGTACTGGGTGAAGCATTCCCATCATCACAGATTTCTCAACTCAAGAAGAGGGTCGCACACCACAACCTTCCAATACTTCGATGCACTTGGGTGCGCGGAGCACCGCTGCTGCGAGAGGAACTCTAGAATTCGACCTCAGAAATCCCACGTTTCATCCCACGTGCACAAGCGGTGCTTCGAGTTTTCTGCTTGGAGTCAAGATGGTGCTCCAGTTTCTTGAGGTAACGACCTTGTCGCTCACGGAAACTTTCCGTCTAACTTGCGCAGGGCGGCGCCCACCACTGTTTTCTGGATATCGAAGACTCGGAGTGTAGATCGTGATTATTCAGAGCATCCAGGGTGACGTGGGAGGGTTGTCCTGATGACGTTGAATATTACCGTTCTTACATCGGATGTGATCTATTAGTCAGCGGATTTCAGACTCACAATCGGAGACACAGGCGAGTTCATGGACGAGTCGAATAAGACCGTCAACATTGATTATCCAGAATTGAAAGGCGTGGTCACCTATACAGGGATCGGAAAGTGGTCGAATGTTGACATTTCGACCTACGTCGGCGAGTGGATCGCGGGCCCTACGTCACTCGGCCTAGACGAGATCGCCGGCACTATTCGAGAGCAAGCCGACGCGCTCTTCGCCGAAATTGAGGCACAGGTCGGGAGACAATCTCACACATTCGTACTGGCCGCATTCGAAGAGGGTCAACCCAGTGTTTGCGTCGTATCCAATTTTCAGGATGCTTACGGAGAGTCAACTCTCGTCCCAAATTCCAGATTTGAAGTGTCGTCGCGTCCGTTTGAGCATGGAGGAGATCCATTCGTATTAGTTACTGGATGGACAGCGGGAGTTTCGTCAGAGTTGATGGCGCATTTGAGTGAAACTGTCGCGACACATCCCAACGATGGTGGCCGGATACGCCGGCTACTGATGAACACAAATGCGAAAGTTTCAGAAGGAGCGCTTTCCGAATCGGCAATTAGTCGTGATTGCATTGTGCGGTCTATCCACAAAAACGGAAAGGTCAACGCCGAAACAAGCGGGACAGGAGCGCCGTTTGCTCCTGATATTCGCTTGGGTGTGGACATGTCAATCATCATGAGGGATGCTCTCAGGTCCATCGGTTTCAATCCCGACGAAATGACATTGACGCAAAGCACCGGTGCACGATTTGGTCCGAACCGACCAGTCGTGACTCCCAACCACCAATGCGACCAAACGGTTGTCGCAGGGGATGGAGAAACCGAACACCGATTGGAGTCTGTGCAATCGATTGATTTTTCGGTGCTTGGCGCAACAGCAATCAATGAAAGCGGTTGGATTGTCGGCACCGGTCGAGAAGGCTGGGATGCCAGTACACCCGACTGGTTACCTTGGCTCTTTCGTGACGGACACTTTACAAAGTTAAATTTCGTGGGCTACCCTAAGGCCGTCGGCGATGACGGACGCGTCATTGGCGTTGACAACTCCGATCTGCCCTCTCAGCACGGGATCCGATGGACTGAGGGCGACCTTGAGCGAATAGTCAATGGCTGGACTTCGTCCGATCTTGCATTCTTTGATTCATTTTTGCCTGCATCTCAAAATGAGAATGGCGAAGTCGCGGGACACGTGAGCATTATCCTCCCGGGTAAGGGCACCGTGCGCAGCGTAGCTTGTGTCTACTCGCGCGACGGAGCAGTTCTGCCTTCCCCAGTCCCCGAGCTGAATGCAAACGATCGAGCCATGTCCATTAGCCAGGACGGAACTGTTCTGGTCTGTCAGTATCAAGTCCCCTCGACTCATCTAATCAATCTTTGGAATATTCACGACGGCTCCGTCATCGCCGTCGGCAACGATGCCACTCGATCTATCGTTCCCATCGCATTCCGAGCAGATGGAACCGTGTTTGGTCAGGCTCGCGACGATGAGAATCGCCTCGTTGCAGTTGTGACGGATCACTCCAAGAACTGGATGAGACTTGGAACACCTCCAGACTTCGCAATATCCGCGATCAATAACACTGGAGATATCGTTGGTACGACCAAGATCGACGGACTACAGCGACCTTGGGTCAGACTCGCCTCAGGCGAACTCTCATTGCTTCCGTATTTCAGTGAACATCATTGCCATCCAGCGGCCATCAACGGTCGCGGTGTCATCGTCGGCTCCGCGACTTCAGATTCGTGTAGCCACGCACTCCGATGGCTGAGATAATCCGCAGGATATGTACTACAAACAACGGCGTTACTGGAACGAAGTGATGCGCGACGCGACGCCTGTCAGAAATCCCGCGATTTATCCCACAAACGGTTCCAACTCCACCGGATGGAACCGGCACCCCCGTACAAGGTAATGAGTGATCCTCGGACAAAACTGACGCCACTCGATCAGTCCAACGAAATGACTCAACCTCATAATCCCTCGGTCGTGGGTTCGATCCCCACCGGCCCTACCTGATGAAACATCTCATCAACGTAAGTTACGAGGAAAGACTTGTCCCATGAAGTCGGAACAGTCCGGTGGAGTCGGTTCAGTTTGTGGGATGAAAGGCGGGATGGGCAGCCAATTGCCACGAAGAACAATGTAACGCTGGCCACGATTGCTACCCCGAGTGTGCTCGTTCCACTGCTCGGATTCGCGACGGCAAATTGAGGGAATAATGGCCCGAATCGCGCAAGCCGCAACCACTATTTGTACACCAGCCTCCGTCTCTTACGCCGGTTGGCTAGAGGGAGGCGATGAAAACTCTCAACTGTTCGACGGCATCCGGGGCCGTAACTTCGGACTCCCAGAGTTTGATTACGTGCTGCTCCATGACTGAGCCCGAACTAAGTCCAACTTGCCGGTGGATACTCGAAAGAGCTTGCTTGCCCAGACACTTCCGCCACCAGTCCGGGAGATCTCGCGACGCCTCATATTCGGTATGGGCTGCGTCTAAGAGTCGCAACCACTCTTGTTGCTCTCCGGGTTCAATGTACGCAAGAGAAGTGGCCGTGACGGTCGACCACTGACTAGCCAGGTCGTCCCGACTTAGATTCTTTAACGGTGATACTGCATCTTTCGGAGTGGAACCTGGAAACGACGACAAAGCGTTATTGACAACCCAGAGCCCCGCGTATCTGTCACTTTCATCGCGAATTAAAGCGACTGAAGTAGACGGATCTCGGTTTGCGCGCTCCAAAAGAATCATGATTGCATCAGGTTGGAGGAAGACATTCTCAATTTCGTGGCAGCGAAGGACGTGAACGTTCAGATTTGACTCGATTTGCAGAACCTCAGCGTCAGATCGAAAATCTCGGTCAATCACACCGCCGACCCGCAATTGCTCATCGGACTCGTCAGCAAGTATTGCGATCATTTCAACTCGACGTATTACTTCATTGCAGCCGCCACCTTCTAGGAATCGATTGAGCGCTGGTTCTCCACACACGCCATAGAAGCGTTCTCGCTCTCTGGTTTGCCGATCACCCTCGACGAAAACGAATCGAAGCCTTGAGATTGAGAAGGCCGGTGAACCGAGGGCGGCGGAGAGTGCTGAAAGCACGGGCCTGCCTTCAAGTCGGCGTGGACTCTCAACCATCCGGTCCTGTGATCGTCGCTCGAACACATAAGTAGATTCGGGGCCAGCGACCTCAACGGCCTCTAACGAGTGGGTAGCAAACCACACTTGTCCATCGAGGATTGTGTCTCGAAGAAATGCCAACCAATTTCTTAAGAGATCGGGATTGAGGTGCAGCTCGGGCTCATCAACGAGAAGTAACCCTCGTTGAAGTCTGAATCGATCAATTTGGCCGGTTAGAAACGCTATCTCTCGCTCGCCACCACTGAGGCTTGAAAAAGGCAAGTCAACACCTGAACTGTCGAACCGAACGGAACGTCTCGCGCCATCCATCTCTACGCCAACGAATCGCAAGTGAGGTAGGGTGACGCGCAGAAGTTCCCGGTATCCTTCAAAGGGATCAACCAATGTTGGCTCGACCACATTCGTTGCTCGCGCAGTTCGAATGTCAGTGACGAGTTGAGCGCCCGTTCGCTCTTCCACGCCTATCAGATACTTGATCCACTCTTCGTAAAGCGTGCGAGAGGCTCGAAACGAGGACTGCTTGTTGAACGCTGGATCGCGATAATCCTGATTCCACAATTCCACAATTTGCTGCGGCTGGAATTCGGTCGGAGGATAGGCCCTGTCTGCATCAAGAAACAAGTGCTGGGTGTCCCTCGACGATCTGAGTTCTGTGACCGCGCTGTTTGCAAGGACGATCCCCTCACTTTCGTCAAATTCGCCCTCTGCAACGACGCGCTGACCTTGCTCGTGGGTGCTACGCAACCTCAAGAGCCCACCCCAGATCAGACCGCGCTCGTCCATTAGACGCTGCGTGTTCGGCAAGCGTTCTATCGAAATCTTTGCCAACAACTCGATGTCGTGTGGCTGTCCAAATGGATTACCACGGCTAACTCCAACCCCGTCGGAGATTCCTATTGAGCTCGCGGCGGCCGAAAGTAACTCCAGCACCGAACTCTTGCCCGTTCCGTTCTCGCCCACCAGGCAAACCAGAGGAGAATCTTCAGGGACCTCTAGATCAACATTGAGCAAGTTGCGCCATGCTCTTATGGATAGCCGCAGTACTCTCACCGAGGAGAGCGTACCCTCACCATCGTTCGTCCGCCCTGCCCGCCCCGACTCGTTTCTCCCACCTTCATGTGGATTTACAAGCTTTGGCTCGAACTTTCGGAACCTCGATTTCGCAGCTTTACACCTCACAATGTCACTTCAGCCGAACTCCTCCCGAATCCCGCTCAGTTCCCTTCGCCGCATCCGGCCAAACTTTTGAAAGTAGCGACACGGCGAAGACGCGAGCTCCCACTTGCCCTACGAGGGGCATGAACCTAGGGTCCCTCTATAGAGATTGCGATCGTAGGGAGATTCAGTGTCAGGTGCACTCAACATGCCAAAGTTCTGGAATGATTTTCTAGAGAGCGACGAGCTCAAAGTTGAGCATGGATACAACAGAGCTCTAGCTCTTCTGGGGGAGAAAGTTAGAGAGAGTCTTGTAGACCTTGCAAGTTCTATAGACGCACTTAAGGCGAAGACTTGACGGGGTCCGATACCACGTTTCTCCACAATTCAACACGCTCGGTTGAACTCCTTGGCCGAAGTCGAGAGCAAGCGTGCGGTGGTTCGCTTTAGGTTGCCCATCGCTCACGTCCCCACAGCTCAGGTTCTATCGTCTAACCATGACTGAAAACGTGTCGCTGCCCACTGCAAGAGACCTTCTTTGGCCCACGATTCTTGCGATGCGGGCACTTGGTGGCTCTGGCCATATTGAAGAAATTACTGAAGAAGTCGCGCATCAACAAGGTTTCTCTGAGGAACAGATTTCCCTCCAACGTTCACCTACTGACTCGCGACCGGCGCTTGATTATCGGCTTGCGTGGTCACGTAATGGGCTCAAACTTTTTGGTGCGATCGTGAACTCTGCAAGGGGAGTGTGGGCTTTGACTGACAACGGTCGGACTTGGACCGAAGACCAGCTGAAGGAAGCTCGCCTGGCGTGGGAAGCAACCTATCGAAAGAGCTATCGAAAATCAACTTCTGCTGAAGATTCCGCCGACCTCGATCTCGACGTATCCGAACACGACGTTGAGGAAACTAACTGGAAAGATCGCTTGCTTGAAAAATTATTCACGATAGAGCCGAGTGCGTTTGAGAGGCTCGCACAACGGATATTGCGGGAGGCTGGGTTCAGAAACGTGGAAGTCACTGGACGATCGGGGGACGGCGGCATTGACGGCGTTGGCGTATATCAACTATCGCTCGTCTCATTTCCTATCTACTTTCAGTGCAAACGGTATCGCGGGTCCGTTTCTTCAGGAGCTGTTCGCGATTTCCGAGGAGCGATGTCTGGACGAGGAGAGAAGGGCCTGTTGATCACGACTGGAAGTTTCACTCCTGACGCCAAGAAGGAGGCCTCGCGTGATGGAGCCCCTCCCGTTGAATTGATCAGTGGTGATGGTCTCTGTAACCTCCTCAAGGATTATTCACTTGGAGTCGAAACCATCATTCGACCGATTGAGGACGTTCAACTTGACCTTGAATTCTTCGACGAGTTCTGAACTTCTGCGGGGCACTAACGATCGGATGCACAGCCCTCAAAATCCCACGTTTCATCCCACAAACTGAATCGACGCTGCTCGACAAATCCGACGAGTCGCGACAACGAAATCAAGAACTTTCGGACGAAGGCGACACCAGAAAACTGGTCCGACCGGTACCACCCACCTCATAATCCCTCGGTCGTGCGTTCGATCCCCACCGGCCCTACCAATTTCCAAAAGTATAGGTTGCTATCTAAAAGGATAGGCATCTATACTTCTGGATAATGAATCTAACTGATCCTTCTATGGCAATTACTTCGTCGCTGGACGGGCCTGTTCTTGTTGTCCTCGCCAATGTCGGAAAGCCCATGGCTGTTTCTGAAGTCGCTAGCAAATCCGCA
>Ga0182030_10018331_pt1 | contig 13429 bp, 8 predicted proteins | sample 812S3MmetaG_FD_121299 | JGI IMG/M metagenome (GOLD analysis project Ga0182030, IMG submission 121299) | Permafrost microbial communities from Stordalen Mire, Sweden - 812S3M metaG (Illumina Assembly) | ecosystem: Environmental > Terrestrial > Soil > Wetlands > Permafrost | place: Sweden... | reverse complement strand
TGGCTTTCCCGTCCGCGCAAACCCGCCTGGCCATCGTGGCCACCTCGCCCGAAGACCTCCACGCGAAACTCGCCAAAGCCAAAACCGCGCTCGAATCCAAACAGCCGCTCAACGACCCGCAAGGCATCTACCTGGCCTTCGGTCCCCCACGCGGCAAAGTCGCCTTCCTGTTCCCCGGCCAAGGTTCCCAAAAAACGCACATGCTGCGTGACCTGGCGCTCCACTTCCCCGAATTCCGCGCCAGCCTGGAACAAGCCGAGCAGTCGCTCGCTGGGCGCTTCCCCAAAAAGCTCAGCGCTTACATCTATCCGCCGCCGGCGTTCAGCTCTGAGCAGGAAAAGCAGCAGAGCCTGGAAATCACCGACACAGTGGTCGCCCAACCCGCGCTGGGCGTTGTAGAAATCGGTTTGTGCCACGCGCTCGAGCGGCTGGGCGTGCGTGCGGACATGACCGCGGGCCACAGCTACGGCGAGTACGTCGCGCTGGCCGCCGCCGGCGTGATTTCCGATACGGCCTTGTTCGAGCTTTCCGAGTCCCGTGGCCGCGCCATCAAGGATACAACTCACGACGAAGCCGGCACCATGGCCGCTGTATCGGCCGACGCCGACGCCATCGCCAAAGCGTTGGACGGCATGGAAGGCATCGCGCTGGCCAATCACAACAGCCCGCGCCAGACGGTGATTTCCGGCGCAAATGCCGCAGTCCAAGCAGCTCTCAAAAAGCTGGAGACGGCCGGGCTTACCGCGCGGCTCATCCCGGTGGCCTGCGCTTTCCACTCGCCGCTGATGGAGCCGGCGCGCGAGCGCTTCGCCGAAGTGCTGGCCCGCCAGACCTTCGCCAAGCCCCACGCGGCGGTTTTCTCCAATACCCTGGGCGGACAGTATCCCGAAGATCCCCAGGAAATCGCCGCGCTGCTTGCCAGCCATTTGGTGCGCCCGGTAAAATTCGTCGACGAGATCCGCGCCATGTACGAACAGGGCGCGCGCGTGTTCGTCGAAGTGGGACCCAAAGGCGTGCTCACCGGCCTGTCACGCCAGATTCTCGAAGGCAAGGACGCTCGCTTCATTCAAATCGATAGCGACCGGAGTGCCCCCTGGGCCGGATTGGTGCAATTCCTGCACGCGCTCGCCCAATTGGCGGTCGAAGGCGTGCCGGTGGATACCGCGCAACTCCTCCGTGGCCGCCTCCCGCAGGCCGAACCCGCAGCCCGCGAAACCGGCTGGATGGTGAACGGTCTGAGAGCCTTCCCGCGCAGCCAGCCGCCGCAAATCGTCAAGCCCCTCGATCTGGTCACGCCGTCCTCTATTCCACCGCCGGCGCCCGTCGTGGTTCCAATCCCGTCATCCGGGGCACCCTCTGCGTCCAGCGATGCCGTGATGCTGCAATTCCAGCAGCTCATGAAGCAAGTCCTGCAAGCGCAAACCACCATCATGACGGCGTACCTCCAAGGCGCCCCGGCTGCGGTGGCACAGGCTTCAGCGGTGGCACAGGCTTCAGCCTGTGTTGTGGCTGCGCCGGTTGTACCTGCACCACCCGCCGCGCCAGCCCAACGCAGTTTCATCGAAGACCTGCGCCGTATCGCCGCCGAGCGCACCGGCTACCCGCCCGAGATGCTCGACCTGGACGCCGGTATCGAATCCGACCTGGGCATCGACTCCATCAAACGCGTCGAAATCCTGACCGCCCTGCAAAAGCTCGGCACCCCAGCCGAGCAGGAGCGCGCCCAGGGCATCATGAACAAACTCACCAGCGCCCGCACCCTGCGCGAAATCGCCGACCTCATCGCTGCTGCTGCCGACCCCGCCGCCGTTACCGCACCCGCCACCATTACCGAGCCGCGACCGTCAGGGAGCGGTGCCACTCGCGACGTCATCGAAGAACTGCGCCGCATCGCCGCCGAGCGCACCGGCTATCCGCCGGAAATGCTGGACCTCGATGCCGGCATCGAATCCGACCTGGGCATCGATTCCATCAAGCGCGTCGAAATCCTGACCGCCCTGCAAAAGCTCGGCACCCCAGCCGAGCAGGAGCGCGCCCAGGGCATCATGAACAAACTCACCAGCGCCCGCACCCTGCGCGAAATCGCCGGCCTGATCGCCGGCTCAGTGGAGGCGCGCCCCGCCACTGCCGCACCCTCTCCCACCACCCGCGACGTCATCACCGAACTGCGCGCCGTAGCCGCCGAGCGTACGGGCTACCCGCCCGAGATGCTCGACCTCGATGCCGGCATCGAAGCCGACCTCGGTATCGACTCCATCAAGCGCGTCGAAATCCTGACTGCCCTGCAAAAACTCGGCACGCCCGCACAACAGCAGAGCGTGCAGGGCATCATGAACAAACTCACCAGCGCCCGCACCCTGCGTGAAATCGCCGACCTCATCGCCGGCGTTGCCGAACCCGCCACCGCTACCGAGCCGCGACCGTCAGGGAGCGGTCCCGCAGCCGCATCCGCCGGGCACGACTACCTCGCCTACCTGGTCAAAATCGCCAGCGAACGCACCGGCTACGAACCCGACATGCTCGACCTCGACGCCGGCATCGAAGCCGACCTGGGCATCGATTCCATCAAACGCGTCGAGATCCTCACCGCTCTGCAGCAACGCGTCACCCCTGCCGAGCAAGCCAAGATCCAGGCCGCCATGGATAAGCTCACCAGCGCCCGCACCTTGCGCGAAATCGCCGATCGCATCGCCGCCGCGGTAGGTGGGACAGGCTTCAGCCTGTCGCCCCCCACGGCCGAAGTCCCGCGCTTCATCCTCACCACGGTAGACAAACCCCGCAGCCCGTCCAAGCCGCACTACTATCCCGGGCGCGTCTGCCTGATCACCGATGACGAAACCGGCATCGCTGCCGCGCTCGCCGATGAGCTGAAGCGCAACGGCGAACGCGCCCTGCTGCTGCGCCATAGCCCGGATGCCACCGGGGTACCCTCTGGGTCCGCAGGCGACGTATTCACCACCGACCTCGCCGATCCGCCGCATGTCGAGTCGTTGATCGGCGCCATCCGCCAGCAGTTCGGCCCCATCGGCGCAGTCATTCACCTGCTGCCGCTACGCGCCGGACAGCCCGCGCTACAGTCGAGTTTCGCGGAATGGCGCGAGTTGGTGCGGCTGGACGTCCGCAGCTTATACGCCCTGGCCCGCGCCACCGAGAACGATCTCAAACAGACCGGCCGCGCAGGCGGCGCGCTGTTTGCCGCGATTACCGCGCGTGGCGGAGCTTTCGGGCTACAGCCCAATGGACCGTTTTCTCCCACGCACTTTGCCGTGGCCGATTTCACCAAAACGCTGGCATTGGAATTCCCCGGCGTACTGTGCAAGGTCGTGGACCTGGACCCCACCGATCCCAACCCCATCCTGCGCCAGAAACTGATCGACGAGCTGACCTCGTCGGATGACACGCTGCAAGTGGGCCTGCCTGGCGACCGCCGTCTGACCGTGATGCCGCAAATCGCGCCGCTCGATGGCGCAGCCACCCGGCACATCCAGCGTGATTGGGTCTTCCTGGTCACCGGCGGCGCGCGCGGCGTCACCGCCGAGATCGCCCGCCAGCTTGCCGAGCGCTATCGGCCTACGCTGATACTGGCCGGTGCCTCGCCGTTGCCCTCCGGGCCCGAGCCTACCGACACGGCCGGCATCACCGAGATGCCGCGCTTGAAAGCCGCCCTCACGGCCCGCCTGCGAGCTTCGTCCACTGCGGTTAAACCCGCCGCCGTGGAAGCTGCCCTGCAGCGCCTGCTGAAAGATCGCGAGATCGTTCAAAGCATCGAGAGCCTGCGCCGCACCGGCGCCAAAGTGGAGTATCATTCCGTAGACGTGCGCCGCGAAGAAGCCTTCGGCGAGTTGATCGATCGCATCTACGGCGAGCATGGCCGCCTGGACGTCGTCGTTCACGGCGCCGGAATCATCGAAGACAAGCTCATCCGCGACAAAACCCCGGAATCGTTCGACCGCGTGGTCCACACCAAAGCCGATTCCGCCTTCCTGCTCAGCCGCAAGCTGCGCCCTGAAAGCCTGCAATGCCTCCTGCTGATGTCGTCGGTCACCGCGGCGTTCGGCAATCGCGCCCAGGCCGACTATGCCGCCGCTAATGGCATCATGAACGGCCTGTCCGTGCTCCTTTCCGCGCAGTGGCCGGCGCACGTGGTGGCCATGAACTGGGGCCCCTGGGGATCCAGCGGCATGGTTTCTGAAGAAGTGCGGCAGCAGTTTCTCTCGCGCGGCATCCGGATGATCCCGCTCGATGGCGGCGCCCAAGCGGCATTGCGTGAAATCGAAGCCGGTCCGCAATCCGACCCGCTGGTGGCGCTGGGCGAAGGACCCTGGAGAGAAATCGCCCTGCCCGCCGATACGCCCCGCGCGCAAGTCCAGGTGTCCGGGAGCTTGAAATGACACCCACACCGCCGGACCTTCTCGCCTACGTTCTGAAAACCGTGCGGGGCCTGTCTAACGTTACGCTCCTCGGTCCTAAATACTGTACTTTCGACCTACACGCTGGTCTGCGACGCCGTAGACTATGAAGTCTACACGGCGCAGCCGTAGCGAGGCGAACTGATATACACTGACTAGTTACTGACTCGCAATCGCGAGCGAAAATGGATCCTTGATGAATAAACCGATTGACCCTGCAGTGGGGCTCTATCTCGACCTGATGAAACAGTGCCTCACACGGACTTCGTTTCAGGAACGCTTCCGGGAGATAATCTACCGGCGCGGTTCCGTGCCGCGTCTCCTCATGACGCCGTTTCAAGCTCTCCTGCGGATGAAGGGCTACGCGCTCTGCGCGCAAAATACTTTCTCCGCCGGCGACCGTGCGGCTGGTCAAGACTGGCCGGCGGACGCCGAGACCATGATTGGACTCAAGCGCCTCGAAAACATACAGGAATGCGTTACCGGCGCGATCCAACGGGGCGTATCCGGCGATTTGATCGAAACCGGCGTCTGGCGCGGCGGCGCCTGCATTTTCATGCGCGCCATCCTGAAGGCCTACGGCGAAACCGGGCGCACGGTGTGGGTTGCGGACTCCTTTGAAGGCGTGCCCAAGCCCGATCCGGAAAAGTATCCTGCCGATGCCGCCGAAGAGCGAGAGGCGGCATTCTATAAGTTCGACCAACTTGCCGTATCCGAAGAACAAGTACGGGGAAATTTCGCGCGCTACGGTTTACTCGATTCACAGGTTCGCTTTCTGAAGGGCTGGTTTCGCGACACATTGCCCACCATCCCAGCCACACAGAACTTCGCGGTCATTCGTCTGGACGGCGACTTGTACGAATCCACATGGGATGCGCTTACAAGCCTGTATCCGAAGTTATCCCCAGGCGGCTACTGTCTGATCGACGATTATGGGGGTATCCCGGCCTGCCGCAACGCCGTGGAGGACTACCGTTCGCGCGAGGGTATCCACGAGCCTATACAGTCGGTCGACCGGACTGGCGTATTCTGGCAGAAGGCCGAGGGAGTTAGTGTCACAGCCGCAAGGCCGCGCAGCTAACTTCACTAACGGCTTCGCGCGCCGGATGTCTGCGGATGGCATAGCCGAAATCGGTATCTTTCTGCTCTTTCTGGCTTTGGCCGTCCTGCTGCAAAAGGCCGGCGGGGCCTTTTCGAGCGAAATGGGGCACTATCCCGATGAAGCCGCTCACTACATCACCGGTTTGATGGTGCGGGACTACGCCGCCTCGGGGTTCCCCGGAGACCCCATCGCCTTTGCCGAGCGATTCTATGCCCGATTTCCCAAAGTCGCCTTCGGCGTTTGGCCGCCTTTGTTCCACGGGGTCCTGGGTGTCTGGCTGCTGCCCACGCCGGACGGCCGTACCAGCGCCTTGCTCTTGATGGCTTTCATTATGGCGGCGGCGGGTTACGTCCTTTACCGCTGCGTCCAGCAGTTGGCCGGCCGGATCTGCGGCGTGTGGATCGGCCTGCTGCTGGTCCTGCTGCCTATCTCCCAGTTGATAACCAGTACGATCATGGCGGATAGCCTGGTCATGTTGACGGAGTTAGCCACCGCTGCCCTCATGGCCAAATGGCTGAGAACCGGCTCCAACCGCGACGCTCATTGGGTGGGTGTGGCTGCCGGGTTCGCCTGCATGACGAAGGGCAATGGGATGGCGGTGATTCTCGCCATCCCTCTGGCCATCGCCTTGACCCGAAGGTTCGATCTGCTGCGCAAGTCCGGAATTTATGTGGCTGGACTGATCGTCGCCGTGCTCGCCTTCGGCTGGGAGTTGTATGCCCTGATCCTGGATCGCAGAATATCTACGTTCAACGACTATAGCCTGGCCGGGGTTCGTGCTGCGTTTGAGTTTTCCTTCGAGTTCCTCTACCACGCCATCGGATGGGCGCTGTGTGCGCTCATCCTATTGGGACTCATAGTCGCCGCTGGTTCCATCCGGCGGCGCGTCGGTGCGTGGCATCTGTGGGCATCCATGGGCGCGGTTGGACTCTCCGTATTTGTCTTTCACATCGTGCTGCCCCACTCGATGGACGGGCGATACTTGCTCGCCGGCATCGCTCCGTTGATGGTGTTTCTCGTTCCGGGCGCGCGCAAAATTGCCGGCACCCCGCCGTTAGCCAAGATCGCTCCCCGGTGGAGAGTTCCCCTGGTGCTATCGTGCGCGCTGGCGATCTTCTTCGGTTTCTCTTTTCAGGTTCCTCAGATGCCTCGCTTCGGCTTTCGGGAAGCAGCCGCATGGTTGGAAAAGCATCCGCTGGCCGGCGGACGATACCTGGTTATCTCCGACAGCAATGGAGAAGGTGCGTTTATAACGGAAGTCGCCAGCCGCAGCGATAGGAGGCTTCCCGGTCCCGTGGTGATGCGGGCCAGCAAACTGCTGTTTGTCAGCGATTGGAATCTATCCGGCTACCGGCTGGTTTTTGACGGCCCGGAGAAGGCCCTCGCCGCCATCGAGCAGATGGGCATCTCATACATCGTCATGGACAGCACGCCAGGCCTGAGCCAACTGCCCCACTGGGACCAGGTTCGCCAGATGCTGCAGCAATACTCCGGCCGCCTGAGTTTGGTCCAACGGTTTCCCGCCGGCGGGAACGGCCGCGTGCGCTCGCTGGACATATACCGGGTTCTGCATTATGCGAATCCGCCCTCCAAGAAGTTCGCATTTCAGACGATCTACACTCGCGGCGGCATGATTCGCGAATAACGCTGTGGGGCAGGCCATCGTTTTTCGTGGCCTGCCGAGTTCGAGCACGGTGCGCAGACGACAAACAACGGTCGTCTGTGCCACGGTTTACATCCGGGGACGGGTCCATGCCGCGGGGCGCTCGAATGCTCCTTTGCCGCCGAGCCCTCCCGGCCGGTACTGCGCCAGCGTCCTGGCCGCCGCCGGCGTAGCAACGGGTTGCTCCGATCCGGCCGGTATTGGGGACGAGAGTTGCGCCGCGATGGCCCGTTCCACGGCCACGCATAGACCCGCCAGCATCGGAAAGTAATACGCGTACGTAAGACCGGCGAACAGGGCGGTTCCGGTGAACGCTATGAGCGCTAGCCGAAGGGCGAACGCCATGTGCGATAGAGAAGACAATGCGGGATCCTGGCGGGCCCGCTTTTCGGCCGAGCGTACGATTTTGAAACAGAACAACAGCGCCAGGCAATACAGAAACAATCCGGGCAAGCCGTCTTCGCAGGACAGTTGCGTGAATGTATTATGCGTATCGTGCCACGCGTTATAGTTGGGCCGCCCGGTGGTCGTCTCGGTAAAGTTTGCGTTAGCGACCGAGAACATCCCCGGGCCGACGCCCAGCAAGGGATGCCGCAGGGTCAACTTCAAACTGGAAAGCAACAGCTCTCTCCGTAACGTCGCGGATTCGATGGCGGATTGTTCCGAACCCGATAACTCCACCGTGGCGGAAGTTTTAAAGATGGTCTTAAACCGATCCAAGGCGCTCCGCGAGGACCAAGCCACGGCAACCACCAAAAGGATCAGCGCGACAATACTCACTACCACCTTCTGGCTGGCCGGCAGCGGCCAAAAATACAGGAGAAACATGAGGGCAAGGGTCACCAGACCGCCACGCGAGCCGGTGGCCGCTATGGTCACAGGGGTGCAAAGAAGCATCAGCAGACACGCGAACTTCAGGGCCGACAATCCGGGCTTGGTGCGCAGCACGAAGAGACAAAACGGCATGCCCATAAGCAGGATCAGGGCCAGATAGTTGGCGTTCCCTAAAGTGCCGGTCAGCAGCGCCACACGGCCGCCCTGTACGCGGCCCGACACGAGGGCGAAGAGTTCGATGAAAACGGCGGCCGCGGCCAGGGTGTACAAGATCCTGCGGCACTGCTCCAATCCCTGCACCGCGCATGCTACGACGAAGAACGAGAAAAGCGATGTCGCCCAGGAATCCCGAAGCATTCTGGCGCTGCCGCCGCGCCATATGCTGAAGGGGATACAGGCACACATCCAAAGGGTAAAGGCTATCAGGCAGATGCCGACTTTCGAAAACACGGCACGTAAATCCGCGCCGAATGGAATGGCCAGAAGCACGAGCACCATGATGATCCGCACCGAGCGCACCGCCGACCCCGTAACCATGTCCATGATCTCCGGGAACCGGCCATACACCACAAACACAAAGACCGCCGTGAGATAGAACGCCGGGCGGAGCGGGACCGCCGGACCGGCCGGCCAAGAGGGATTGGCTGCGTTCGCGAAGTTAGTGCCGCGCAGCGGTTGCGGGTGGTGCGGACTCACGATTCAGTGTAGCATCCAGCGACGCCCATTCTATATACTGAACCTAACAGGCCATACCAGCGCCGATGAATCAAATCTCCCTCGAACACGCCCTCCTCCAGTTAGGAGAGCCGCCCTACTCCGCCGCCACAATTTCAGAGTTATGGCAGTTGGCCAGTTCGCGCGAGACACCGTGCGCGGCGGCGGACTTGACACGCTTGGAGCACCTGGCCGGGGCCATCGCGTCCAGCCATGCCGAAGCCGCGCTCGATTTGGCCGCCCGTCTGGTATCGGCGCGTGGCGGCTGCGGCTGCTGGTTGCGCGCCGCGCTGTTGGAAGCGTGCGGCCATTTTGAGGAAGCGGCCGAAGCGCTGCGCTTCCTGCGCGAGAAAGTTGCCGGCGAGGAGCGCGCCTCGGTCATGCTCGCTTCCGCCCGCAACCTGGTTGCCGCGGGGCATCCGGACCAAGCCTGGCATCCGCTGGCCGACGCGTGCAAATCGAGCACATCGCCGCGCACCCTGCGCAATGCCGCTCGTTTGCTGGCGCAAGCTCGCAAGAAGGCGGCAGCGCCGTTTCGCCGGCGCTGCCGCATCGCTCTGCTGAGCGGCACCATGATCGACTTCCTGGCTCCCATCCTACAGGCGCAGTGCTTCGGCGCCGGGATCGACGCGGAGATTTACATTGGCCCCTTCAACCAATACGAACAGGAGATTCGCCATCCCGATTCGGGTCTGACCCGCTTCCAGCCCGATGTGGTCGTAATCGCCACGGATTGGCGTTCGCTCGGCCTGCGCGACGAGGAAGACTCGCCCGGCGGCATTATTGGCGAGCACATGCTCCGGCTCGAATCGCTGTGGCGGGAAGCGCGACAGCGCCTGGACGCCACCGTCATTCAATTCAACTATGAGGCGCCTCCGTTCGACGCTCTGGGTCATCTGAGCGCGGCTCTTCCGGGAGGGCGCGGCCGCCTGCTGCGCGCCATCAACCTGGCGCTTTGGGAAGCCGCCGGGCGCACCCAAGGCGTGGCGATTCTGGATGTGGACCAGATCGCGGCGCGCTTCGGCAAAGACCGCTGGAACGATCCGGTGCTGTGGTATACGGCCAAGCAGTACCCATCGGCGGAAGCCATGCCGGCGCTGGGCCACCAGCTCACCGCCCTGCTGCGCGCGATTCTGGGCCTCACCTCCAAGTGCCTGGCGCTGGATCTGGACGGCGTGCTTTGGGGGGGGGTGATTGGCGAGGACGGCCTCGCGGGCATCCAACTGGGTGGCGGTCCGGCGGGCGAGGCGTTCGTGGCCTTCCAGCGCTACCTGCAATCGCTCACGCGCACCGGAGCGCTGCTGGCGGTATGTTCCAAGAACAATCCCGAAGATGCCCTGCTGCCCTTCCGCCAGCATCCGGAGATGGTGCTGCGCGAGCGGGACATCGCCGTCTTCACGGCCAACTGGAAATCCAAGGACGAAAACCTGCGCGAGATTGCCGCGGCGCTGAACATCGGTCTCGATGCCATGGTGTTTGTGGACGACAATCCGGCGGAGCGGTCGCGTGTGCGGCAGCGCCTGCCGGAAGTCGAAGTGGTCGATTTGCCCGCCGATCCTGCGCTCTACGTTTCCGCCCTGAGCCGGTTGGCGCTGTTCGAAACTCTCGCGATCACGAAAGAGGACCGGCAGCGCACCGCATCGATCCGGGAAAACCTCGAGCGCAAGACGCTCGAATCCACCGCCGGCAGCGTGGACGATTATCTGGCGCAGCTCGACATCAAGGTGCAGTTGGCGCCTTTCGACGAAGCCAACTTGCCGCGCATCGTGCAACTGATCAACAAGACCAATCAGTTCAATCTCACCACCCGGCGGCGCGCGGATGCCGAGGTGCGCGCCCTGCTGGCCGCGGGAGCTTACACGCAAGCCATGCGCGCCAGCGACCGCTTCGGCGATAGCGGCTTGACCGGGGTGTTGATCGCGATTCCGGAAGGCGGCGGTCTGCGTGTGGACACCTGGCTGATGAGCTGCCGCGTGCTCGGGCGGCGCCTGGAAGAAGCCATGTTCGCGGCGTTGGTGCGGTACGCCGCGGAGAACCATTACACGCATATCGCCGGCGAGTACATCCCCACGGCTAAGAACAGCCAGGTGGCGGACCTCTATGATCGCCTGGGCTGCGTGGGCTTCCGTTGGGACACCAGCCGCGTGTTCGCGGCTCCGGCGATGATTGAATGCACCGACCTCACGCAGCGCGCCGGCGCGGCGGTAGTTTGCCAATCGTGAGCAATGATGCCATAGTTGGAAAAGGTATGAATCCCAGAATCACTCGCGTGATCCTGCATAACTACAAGAGCATTGCGGTGGGTAATGTCGCGCTCGGCCCATTGAATTTTCTGGTCGGTCCGAACGGCGCCGGGAAGAGCAACTTCATAGATGCGATGCGCTTCTGCCGGGACGCTCTGCGCACGCCATTGGACCAGGTTTTCGCAAAGCGCAATACCAACCTGCACAGCTTGCTGCACCATTCATCGACCGATCCGGACAGCTTCGAGATGCGTTTCGAGTTTCTTTTAGGCTCCGGGTGGCGAGGGTTTTACAGTTTTGGGATTGGCTCGCAGTCTCCGCGCGGATTCGAGGTACGCCGTGAGAAGTGTTTTGTTCGCGAGCCGGCTGGCGCGGAACGTTCCTTCGAGATCCAGTCGGGCCAGCTTATCAGCGCCCACCCCAGTGCGGCGGCCCTTCCTGCGCCGAGCGAACGCCGGCTGTTTCTGGTGAACGCCTCTGCACTCCCCGAGTTTCACCCCGTATATGAGCTTCTCTCCGGCATGGAATTCTACACACCCGATCCGGAGGTAATGCATGTGGACTTGGATACGACTGGATCAGCCGACATTTTGGATTCGGACGGGGAAAATATCGCAAGCGTCTTGGACAGGCTAAGCCGCACCCAAAGGCCTACGAAAGAACGCATCGATCAGTACCTGCGGGCAATTGTGCCTGGTCTTGAACGAGTCGAGACGGTCGAGTTCGAGCACTATAAGCTGCTCAACTTCTACGTCACGGCCGCCGGGTCTTTATCCATGTTTTTGGCCAGCAGTATGTCGGATGGAACTCTCCGCGCACTAGCGCTCCTCGTAGCGCTGTTCCAGAACGCTGGCAGCGATTCGCGGGTGTCGGTCATTGCGATCGAAGAACCCGAGACCGGACTTCATCCGGCCGCGACGGCTGTGCTTCTCGACGCGATACGCGAAGCGAGCGAGTCGGTCCAGGTGGTACTGACCAGCCACAGCGCGGACCTTCTCGACAGTCCTGAGATCCCCAGCGACGCTATACGGGCTGTCACCTGGGAGAACGGGCAGTCGGAAATCCTAGGCATCGACAATGCGACCCGTTCAACACTGCATGACCGGCTCTACACGACGGGCGAACTCCTGCGAATGGGCGGCCTGACTTCGGAGCCCCATCAACCCGGCGCCGATGCCGAGAGTGAGGTTCAACTCTTCCGGTAAATGGTGCCGCTATATATCGCCTGCATAGTGGAAGGCCAGGGGGATCTCAACGCTGCACCCGTGTTGCTAAAGCGCCTTGTGAAGTTTGTGAATCCGGATGTATACGCGGATGTGCGTCCGTTTAGAGTCACTCGGAGCAAGCTGGTGTTGCTGGGTGAATTGGAGAGAGCCGTGGAACGTGCTGGCAGGGGACTTCGCTCACCCGGCGGAGTGCTGATCGTCATCGACAGCGACGACGATTGTCCAAAAGAGCTGGCGCCGGTGCTCTTGGATCGGGCCACGCGCGCTGCAGGCGGCCGTTGGCCGGTCAGCGTTGTCCTGGCGGAGAGGGAGTTCGAGAGTTGGTTCATAGCCGCTGCCGAATCGATTGCCGGCCACTCGGGGCTACCACCGAATTTAGTAACGCCAGCAGATCCGGAATCCATTCGAGGCGCCAAAGGGTGGCTGCAGAAGGCCATGCCTCCTGGCAGGGCATACTCGCCGACCATCGACCAACCTTCGCTGGCGAGCAAGTTCGATCTCGGCGCCGCCCGGCGAGCGCCGTCCTTCGACAAGATGTGCCGCGAGATCGAACGTTTCTGTTCTCTCGCGATTCCGGTTTAAATTAGAAGAAGCCGTGACACTGATCGATCAACGCCTGCAACAGATCTTCCGGGAAGCCTTCGACAACGACAAGCTGACCCTCACCGATGCGCTTTCGCCGGAGAGCATGCCGCAGTGGGACAGCCTGGCGCACGTGAAGCTCATGATGGGCTGCGAGGAGGAATTTGGCGTCAAGTTCACCATTGAGGAGACGGTCGAGAGCACCAGCGTCGGCAAGCTCAAATCGGTGTTGGCTTTGAAGGGGGTGGCGCGCTGATCTCGCCGGTAGCCGAGTCCGAGCTTGGCGAAGTGATGCGCTTCCTGCGGACCGTTTTCGGCGTGGGCGAGAGTCACCGCATGTTCCAGGCGGATGTACTGCGCTGGAAATGCTTCGCCCCGCATCCATTTTGGGAGGGCAGCCGCGGCTACGCGCTGCGCTACAAAAACGAAATCGCGGCTTTCGGCTGCGTGGTTCCGTGCCGCTTCCTGACCGGATCGGGAACGGTCGCCAGTTGCAACGTCATCGATTGGGCGGCCAGCAAAGCCGTGCCTGGCGCTGGGATTATGCTGTACCGCCACATCCAGGGCCTCACCGGCACGATGATCAATATCGGCGGGACCGCCGACGCCCGCAATGTGCTGCCGAAGATAGGCTTTCAGGCGCGGGCGGACATCCA
>Ga0182030_10018330_pt1 | contig 13429 bp, 15 predicted proteins | sample 812S3MmetaG_FD_121299 | JGI IMG/M metagenome (GOLD analysis project Ga0182030, IMG submission 121299) | Permafrost microbial communities from Stordalen Mire, Sweden - 812S3M metaG (Illumina Assembly) | ecosystem: Environmental > Terrestrial > Soil > Wetlands > Permafrost | place: Sweden... | reverse complement strand
GCTGCGCGGCTGGCTGGCCGACATGGCACGGCTGCCGCCGCATGAGGACGAGGTAAAGAAGCGTCGTCGCCGCTCAACCGCGAACCGGGTGTTGACGGTGCTCCGGGCCGCCTTGAATCATGCGTTCGATGAGGGCCACGTTAATTCGAACATCGCGTGGGGCCGCAGGCTTAAGCCGCTCCGTGACGCTGATGCTGCACGCACGAACTTCCTCTCCGTCGTCGAAGCCAAGCGCCTGATCAACGCCGCCGATCCGGCCTTTCGACGGCTGGTGCAAGCCGCCCTGAGTACGGGGGCGAGGTACGGTGAGCTTACCCGGCTTGAGGTCGCGGACTTCAATTCCAAAAACGGCTCGCTGACAATCTGGAAATCCAAAAGCGGCAAATCCCGCCACGTTTTTCTTACCAGTGAGGGCACCGCGTTCTTCAAACAACAAACGGTGGGCCGCAGTGGGGATGAAATCATGCTGCGCAAGGCGGACGGCACGGCTTGGGCGAAGGGCCAGCAGACCCGCCCGATGGCCGCTGCGGTCAAGCGCGCGAAGATCACACCGACGATTTCATTCCACGGTTTGCGTCATACCTATGCCACCCTAGCCATTGAGGCGGGCACACCGCTGCACGTCATTGCAAAAAATCTCGGGCACGCCGACACGCGAATGGTTGAGAAGCACTACGGCCATCTGGCCGAAAAATACATGAAGAATGAAATTCAAAAGGGCGCGGCCCAGTTTGATTTTGCCAAAGACAGCAAGGTCGTGGCGCTCGGGGGGCGCGTGCGCGATGAGTGATGATGCCCACCGTCGCCGACAGCTTGAAAAGATCGAGAAAATACTGGGTGCAGACCTTTGGAGTCGTTCAATAGAGGATGAGCAGGGTTTTACGGCACCGAAAGCAATCGTCGAAGCCGAGCTATATCAGCTCGGGCTGCGCTGCGCCGCGCTAGGGCGCATGCGATCACGTGGCTCGAAACCGGCGAAGCGCGCAATAAAACAGTTAGGTGCCGCGCTACGGAAGGCCAAGCTCGGGCTACCTGAAGACTTTCGCTTGAGCCTCGGGCTCAACCGGATGATCTATCATTTAGAAGTCTATGAGAGAATTACTCAAGCGCCGGAGACCGCTGGCGCGCGGCGGGAGGCCACGCTATCGGCAATGTATCTGTGTGAGACGTTCGGAATTCCACTGACGACAACGAGGGCGACGGTCGGGAAGACCGGCGTATTCTGCCAACTCGCCGCCGCGTTATCTGGCGATGATGACGCCGACATGCAGCATTACTGCCGGGAGCTGGTTCAAGCGCGCCGTGCTGCGAGCGCAAAACCGGGACAAATTTAGCTACTGGTTTTGCGCTGATTTTGGGCTGTTAACTTTTGGCAAGTTTCCCTAACGGAGATTTGTCCCAATGTCTGACACGGCAGCATCCTCGATCCGGCAATTTTGCCGTGAGCACGGAATTTCTATTCCAACGTATTATAATCTCAAAAAGCAAGGCCAAGCGCCTGTGGAAATGCGCATGGGCCGCATTATCCGCATCAGCGCGGAGGCGGCTGCGGCGTGGCGGCGTGCCCGCGAAAATCCCAGCAAGGCTGAAGCCGCCGAAACCGCGAAGATATCCGAGGCCCTGCGCGACCGCGCCGTAAATGCTGCTGCCAAGGCGGTGGCTTCGCCGCTTCACATTTCCCGACGCGAACGTGCGTGACTGCGATGAACAGCGACGACACGACCGGTATCGGAATATCCAAGCGCGACATCAAGAAACTTGAGGCTGCCACTCGCCGCGCGCATTTTTGAATAAATAAAACCCAGCCGAAGGCGGCGAACCTGCGGCTGGGCATTGAGGCCATTCAGAAAAAATCAGCTGCTCGAAAAAAATGATTGGGCAGTAACACCGTAAGACGGCAAAGCGCCGGTTGTTTGAATATTTTGAATAGGAACTTTTAGCTGCGACAGCAGCTCCAATGCGCTGCCTGATAGCAAGGGCGGGCGCATTCAGGATGCTGTCAAAAGACAGCCGTCTCGACGAACAATTTAGTTGTCGAACCAAACCGGAGAGACTGAAATGAAACCAACTGCACTCAACTTTCAAATCTGGAACGAATCGTTCTGGCGCGGTCAATGCGCTGGTGCCTTGTGTGATGACGGCATTCCGCTGCGCGATTTACGTCCAGAAGATCGCGCCGATCCCGAGTTTATCCTCGGATACAATACCAGTGACGAACGATCCGAATCCGAACGCGCCGAAGACGACGATAATTTCATCCGTCTTTTCGGACCCGACCCCGACGTTTGCCCGGAATAAATAAACCTCGCTGCAGGGGGCAACCCGCAGCGAGGTAATTTAACATTGGGGCATTACCAAAAAGGATTTTCAACATGCAACGGCGTGAACATACACCTGCTACGCAATCGATAGCAAACCCTTTTTTAAACTTTGAAGGCGAGCAACAAGGCGGCTACAGCCGGGGGATGAGGCGCGCGCTCAATGCGTCCGCAAGGTCGAACGGTCGCAAGGCGGCTAGATCGTTCGGGTTGGTAAGGCCTATCAGGATGGTCAGGCCACCACCACCACCAATTCGCGTCTTTCGGCGATCCTTGCCCGGCCGTGCGGCCCCGGATGGGGAGGATGCGCCATGCTGAACCGCCCCGACGAGAACGCCGCCAGCGACATCGATACCCGCAAGCTCGTCCTGACTATATTCAAGGACGAAACTGGCAGCGTGAAAAAGAAGGACGAATTCACGCTGCCAGAGTGGCGGGATAATATTCTCAACAGCCATGCCGACAGCAAGGACACACTGTATTGGTTGAAGGGCATAATCTTCGGCAACGTCAAGAGTAAGAAGGGCTCCTACCGCACCGACGCCAACGCGAAGTTGCTCACCGCAGTTGTGGCCGAGTACGATAAACCGCGCAATGGTGTCGAGAAGGCTATTACCTTCGACGAAGCGGTAGCCATCATTAAGAAGGCAAGCCTGCGAGCGCTGGTGTATACATCTCCTAGCCACAAGGAAGCAGGTAAGCCGCGCTGGCGCGCTATATTCCCTTTGTCGGCGCATCAAGACAACCCGAAAGATAGACACAAGGTATTGGTCGCGGAGATCAATGGTTTATTCAATGGCCAGATTGCTCCCGAGTGCTTCGTGCTTTCGCAAAGCTACTACTTCGGCAGCGTCAACAACAATCCAGATCATCGCGTCGAGATCGTCGATGGTGACTTTATCGATCTGCGCGACGATCTATTCGCCGGGCGGGTTTACAAGGACGGTGAATCCGCCAATCCGTTTACAAATCTTGATGGTGAAGTACAAGGCGGTGTCCACGGACTTGAAGCACATCTGGCGAGGATGGGCGATGGACCCGGCCTTGACGGCTTTCATGATGTACTGCTCAGCGCAACAATGTCCTATGCAAGAGAATATGGTGCGGGACTAGACCGTGAAGGATTGAAAGCCCAGCTTCGGGAGGCCATTAACGAGGCTCCGAAAGACCCCACCGCGCGCCCGGCTGGGAAAATAGAATACTACCTCAGCGACGAATGCCTCGATGCCCTGATCGAGAGTGCCATCGATAAACTTGATCAGCCTGACGACGATGAAGATGAACACGACGCTGGCGGCCATATTATCCTTAGTGAGAAGAACCACGTCAGCCGCGCTCGCAAGATGCGGCGCATTCATCGACCGAACCTGCAGCACTATCGCGACGATTTCATGGATTTTGATTCCGGCGCGTACCACGTTGTCGCAGATGGTGTGATCAATGCCGCCACGTGGACCTTCCTCGACAAAGCCAAAGCCAAACGAATGGTGGGACGCGGCAAGGACGCCGTTCTGGAGACACTGCCATTCCAACCTAATCAACACAGCGTTAGTGAAACTATCGCGGCGCTGAAGGCCGTCGCTCACCTTAACCCCAAACTTGAGCCGCCGTGTTGGCTCACCGGTCGGAGCGATCTACCGGCCGGTGCGCTGATCGCCTTCCCCAATGGGTTGCTTGATCTGCGCAACAATACCCTGCACCCGCTTGATGCAAACTTCTTCACGACAGCGGCGTTGGGCTTCAATTATGTCGCGCACGCGCCCAAGCCCGCCAACTGGCTGAAGTTTCTAGATGAGATATTCGCAGGCGATGACAAGGATGAACAGATCGCCGCGCTGCAGGAGATGTTCGGCTATATGATGATCCCCGACACCTCGCTGGAGAAGGCGTTCTTGCTGATCGGGCCAAAACGTTCTGGCAAGGGCACGATACTGGCGATGTTGCGTAAACTACTGGCACCGTCCAGCATTGCAGGACCATCCCTTAAAAGTCTCGGCACCAACTTCGGTTTAGCTCCGCTGATCGGCAAGCAGCTGGCCATCATCGATGATTTAAGAGTCGGTGCGCCGAAAGATCAGGACGTGCTGATTGAGAACATATTGAAGATCACCGGGCGCGGGTTCTTTACCATCGACCGGAAGTTCAAATCGGCGTGGGAAGGCGTCTTGTTGTTGAAGCTGTTGCTGGTGTCGAACCTGTTGCCCAAATTGGGCGACGATTCGGCGGCGCTCGCCAGCCGATTCATTTCGTTCGAGACCCGCATATCGTTCTATGGTCGCGAAGACCCGCGATTGTTCGAAGACAAGCTGCTGCCCGAACTGGCAGGAATTTTTCACTGGGCACTGGAAGGCTTGCAGCGCTTGCGCGACCGACGCCGGTTCGAAGAGACATCCGTCAGCAAGGATGCTCGTGAACGGTTAGCTAATCTCGGATCGCTGGCACGCGCCTTCATCGCTGAGAAATGCATTTTAGATTCTAAAGCGCACGTAGAAAAGCGCGAGCTGTACGACAAGTGGGTGGAGTACGCCAAAGAGAACAACACTTACCCCGGCACGCTCGAAAAGTTCTGCGAGAGCCTGTATGCGGCGTCGGAAGGCGTGCTGCGGGCCGGGCGACCGGTGGAAACAGTCAAGAATGTAAAAGGTGAACCGATCAAGGATGATGACGGCAACGAGACCAAGCGGCAGATCAATGCCGTGATGGGGATCAAGTTGAAGGATTGGGCCAGCAACAACTTCACCAATACCGACGGCGAAGCCACGCCAGCAGGGCGATAGGTGAGAGAGCTAGCCCCGGCCCGTGGTGCGCGTGGGCGATCATCCCGGCAAATCCACCGGCCAAGGTGTCAGGATCACCAGTGAGGCTGCTGGCGATGCCAAGTAACCACGCGGCCAAGCCCGACCTGCTGCCCCGATCTGCCCGACCCTTGATGCCTGCCAGCACATCCCAGCCCTCTCACCATGCCCAAGGCAGCGGTTGCGATTTGCCCTGCTTACCTTGCTTACCCTGCTTTTTTCGTTTTTTAAGCAGGGTAAGCAGGGCTAGCCTCTATTAAAGTTCTATGGCGTGAGATTTGGATTCATAGATTGTGTGTGTAGAGAGATTAAATAGGGATTAGCCCTGCTTGCCCTGCTTTGGTACACAATACCGGTGAAGGTGGGGCGGGCGAGCGGGATGGAACTTTGGGGCTCAAAATTCGACCCCCTGTCCGATTTTCCTTTGAGCTCTTGTTGATGGTTCATCCCCACAACCTCAACGGTTAACCTAACCGAACTCACCAATCGAATTCCCCAGAAAAACCAGCTCCAAAACCCCCAAAGCCGCCTACACAAGGCGCTGACTAACATGCATAAACACCAGTAAACTCCGCTATTTGTTGTAATCTGAAACACCGCAGCCTAATATGCAACCACATATCGAGGCTCCAATCTCCCGAATATCGGAATAGCTCGCGCAGGTTGAGTGGTGAGCAAAAACAGGGATTAAAGCCCACGTGAAAAGGATCGCCCATCGTGCCACGACCGTCAGCTTGCCGACCAAGCAACGATCCGCAACAACCAACGGCAAACGCACGTTCGTTGTTGGCAATGGTCGTGGTGCATGGGCGCGCCGCTGGCGCGATCTGCAGAGTTTGTACACGAATGATATCGGCGACGAAAACTCGTTGTCGGAATTTCAGCTTGGACTGATCAGCACTGCCGCAACGTTGCGGTGTGAATTAGAACGCATGGAAGGCGAGCTTTCGCTTGGCAAGAGTATCGACACTGATACCTACGGAAGAATCGCCGGTCATTATCGACGGATAGTCGCGACGCTAGGTATTCAGCGCCGCAACATGCGTGATGTCACGCCACCAAGCGTCGAAAGTTATCTCGCTCACGTCGCCAAGCAGAAACAGAGCGAGGCAGCCGAATGAGACCAACCGTTAGCATGCGCGATGCATTGAACGATCCGCAGCTGCTGGGCAACGCCATGAGCGAAGACAGTTTCCTTGCGATGCGCACGCTGCTGATTGCAAGCATGGGTGAGCCGCTGATCAATGACGCTGAGCGCGCCATGTATACGAAGCTGACGCAGCGCGAGACCTCACCGACACAGCGCGTCAATGAAATTGTGATTGTGGCCGGGAGGCGAGGCTCCAAATCGCGAGGGCTGTCCGTAATGGCCGCATACATCGCTGGTCTATGCGATTGGCGCGACGTGTTGGTGGGCGGCGAAGCTGGCATTCTTCTTTGTTTGGCACAAGACCTGAAAGTCGCCGCGCAGATTTTGAATTACACAGAAGCAATTTTCGAGGCATCACCGATCCTGAGCCAGCTGGTGATCGGTCGCACTGCCGACAGCATCAAGCTGAAGCATAATATTCAAATCCAAGTGCGACCTGCCAGCTTCCGCAGCCTGCGCGGGCCAACTTATCTTGCCGCGCTGTTTGATGAAATAAGTTTTTGGTACACCGAAGAATCAAACGCATCGCCGGATACCGAAGTACTGGCGGCAGTGGTGCCGGGCCTGCTGACGACGCGCGGAATGATAGTGCTGGCCAGCTCGCCCTATCGACGTAGAGGCATCTTGTGGGAAAAGTACAAGAAGCACTTCGGTCCTGATGGTGCTGCCAGCGTGCTTTGCGCAAAGGGTTCGACCAGACTATTCAACCCCACGATAGAGCAAAGCGAAATTGATCGCCTGCTCGAAGATGATCCCGCCAAGAACAGTGCCGAATATCTCGCTGAGTTCAGAACCGATCTGGAATCGCTGGTACCGAGAGAAGTAGTCGAGGCGTGCGTCGTGCCGGGCACCTACGAGCTGCCGCCGCAGCGCGACCTGAGCTACTTTGCATTCTGCGATGCGGCTACAGGCTCAGGAAAAGATTCATTCACGGTCGCCATCGCGCACATGAAATACAATACAGAGTGCGTGGTCATCGACGCACTGCGCGAAGCCAAGCCACCGTTCAGTCCTGAGCAAACCTGCAAAGAGTTTGCATCGCTTATGCACTCGTACAATGTCTCGTTCGCCATCAGCGACAAGTTCGCAGGTGAATTCGTCGTCGAGCAGATGGGCAAATTTGGAATACGAATTGAGCAATGTGCGAAGGCCAAATCGGAACTGTACCTCGATCTGTTGGCAACATTGTCGAGCGGTCGCGTCGAATTGCTAGACAACGACCGCGCCGTCAACCAGATCGTTTCACTCGAACGAAAGAACCGTAGCGGAGGGCGAGCGTCGATAGATAGTCCTCCGAATGCCCACGATGATATCGCGAATGCAATCGCAGGCGTTGTGTCAATTTCACTCTTCAAATATGGCCAATATAATCTTGCTGCCATGAGCGATGACGATGACGAGAACGACAGCATCATGCGCGCTCGCCGACTTCGCGAAGCGAAAGCCAACTCCCACTGGCCTGAGTTCGATCCGAATGGAAATCCGATGGTCCACTATGCTCATATGTTCAGACAAAATGGCTAACACACATCAAAGAGGAGTGAATCATGAATACCGCAACAGTAGAACAAAGTTTTGAGGAACGCATCGTCGCCGCCCTCACCGATCACACCATCAGCTCGAACGATTTGTACGAGCTGGTCGAGGAAACCCAACTCGCTATCGTCACCGCCCAAAATGACGCGACGGTAGCTGAAAAAACTGCACTCGATCCGTTGCTGTCGCCTAACGCGAGCGAGGCTAGGCAAGCGATGGAGGATGCAGTTTTTCGAGCAGCACGGCTTCGTTCGTTGCTGCCACGCCTGAAGGAGCGCGTCACGGAGGTTGCCCATCACGAGGAATATTTGCAGTGGCGCGCTCAGTTCGATCCCCTGAAGGTCAAGGTCGAGGCTGCAGCAGCCCAACTGAAACAGGTCTATGCCAAAGTTACCGCCGAACTGGTGCCGCTGTTCGCCGAGATCGAAAAGATCGATGCCGAAGTGAAACGAACGTTGGCCGCGAAACCTCATCACACAAAATTCGCCAACGGCGATGCCTGCCATCTTCGTTCCGTCGAGCTGACGGCGCGCGGGCTCAAGGATTTTGGTATTCACGATTTCAAGATCATGGACATCAAGCTTCCTGACTGGCAGCACCCGACCAAATCGTTGTGGCCGCCGGATCGCCAGCTCGACTACTCGCACACCGTGCCGGTCTTCAAGCATCCCGGTGATGAATGGTGGAAACCGCAAGCGGCTGACCACGCCGAAGCCGCTGCCAAGGCTGAACAGGCCAATGCCGATCAAGCGCAAGCTGACGGTGCTGCACGCGAGACGCGATTTCACAATCTAAGCGATTGGGGAATGAAAGAAGTCGGGTGACATAACGACAACTCAAAGGAGAATTACCATGACGAAAACTAAAATTCGCGATGACGATGACGACGTTTTCGACAGCCGTGGCGTACTCAAGGATGGAGCTACGCTAACGAATCGAATGTACATGAAGGACGGCTCGTCCAATCCCGATCTTACCCCGGCACAGCGCGTAGCGGCTGCTGTGGCGGCCACCCGTGCTGCCATGACGAGCTTTGATTCCAGCATGCATCGACCGGGATTTCGCTATGCCGCTACCGGTACCGCTGACAGTGCTGCTGCTGCCGACGCTGCCATAACAGCGCGCGACGCGGCTTATGCCGATTATTCTCGTCGCCAAGCCGACGCTTGGAAAACCGGCAAAACCAGAGACGCCCCACCCGATGGCGCATATTCCGCCGAAGAAGCGGATGTGGGTGATGCTTGCACGATTAACGGATGTCCGGGCGTGCTTGTCGAGATCGATGGGTTCGATGGTGAATATTTGGAGTGTGTCGCCACCGATGGCAACGACAACTCCACCGACGACAGTCGTGCTGCTGATGCCAAGGTGAAAGCCTATGACGCTTACGACAGCGATATCACGAATGCATGGCGCAACAAATAGTCAGTGCCGCCATCGATGGTTGAACGGAGGGAGATAAACATGAACTCCATACCCACTAGTACGATCTTAGTTCAAAGAATAGAGGCTGCGCTTTCTGGAAGCGACCTTCATTCTTCTGAAGTTGTCGGCCTGATCGTGGCAGCGGAAGCAGGTGCTGCCCGATTCGAAAACCTGATCGAAAAATTGCATATCTTGTTGGCGGCTTTGAATGCGCAGGAGCAAGCGGCGCAGAAGCCCCCGCAAGACCCAAAATTGTTTTGGGAAAGCGAGCCCAGTGTAAATCAACATCAAGGAGCTAAACGTCGTGTGGCAGAGAAGCCGCAACCGCAAGTGCATTCCTACGTCATTGGTTCGATGGAAGACCCCAATGCACCGTTTTGAAATCGATGCAGGCGGCGGAAAGGATGAAATGAAATACCTCCCGGTTTCATTCATAGCTAGGGAGGCGGCCCCAGTCAGCTTAGTGGGCCGTTTGAGTAATAGTAACCCTGACTGCCAGCGGTCATTCCTCCAATGACGTGGCTGGCCAGCTCGCAGGTGTTATGTCCAGTGGCACCTGCGAGCACAGTTTCGGTCCCGTGATGCGCATACACGGGACGCGGTGCACTCGACGGGTCACCGGCAATAACGGTCGAGAGCGTGCGGCTCGACAACGGCTTGCCAAAGGTATCTTGATGGGCACCGCGTTGGGATGTTTAGGTTGATGTCCGTTTTTGTGCGCATAACGGTCTCAAGTCGGACATCGCGGCATGTCCGAAAAGTGCCAGTTGCGGAAGTCGCCGATGCTTCTGGTACGGTCCAAGACAGGGCAGACGTTCTTGGCTTTGACGGCCTCCCTTAGACAGCGACACTCATGTAGCGACCTCGTCGACTTGTTTCTTGATTGGGGGTCTCTGAACGACTAGCAAAGAAGGCACCAAGATGCTGTAATCGCGAAGCTCGTCGTTTTCGGTTTGCTGCTCGATCACCCAGCTGGCAAGCGGGGACTAGGACGATGCCGCGAATGCACTTTGATCAGGAGACACGATATGCCGGATCGCTCTGGTGCAGTCTCCGATGCGGCCGTGTACGCGGGCGCGTCGGCCGAAGCTTGGTTCGCCGGTGGCGAGCGCGTCGGCTACGATCCCAGAGCTCCAGCTATCGTTGCAGCGGAAGGCGCGCCTCTCAGGATCTTCGTGAGGCGGGAGGGGGAACCCGCGCACGCCGTTACTTTCATGCCGGGATTTCCCGATGGCTCGTTTGGATGGGCGAGGGTTTTGCCGCACTTGCCGAATGCCGCCGAAATGCCGAAGCTCTTCGTCGAGTATGTCGGCATGGGCGATAGCGACAAGCCCAAGGACTATGCCTATTCCACCGCCGAACGCACCGATCTTGTCGAGGCGATATGGCGGGATCAGTCTGTCCAGTCCACAACGCTGATCGCCTTCGATTTTTCCGCGATTGTCATCTCGGAGCACCTGCGACGCCGACTTGAGCGCGCCCAGCGTGGGGAGCCTGCGGGTGGACCCGAAATACGTGGCGTTTTCATTTTCAATGGTGGGCTCTTTCCGGACGGACATTCCCACCCATGGTTCACTACGCCGCTTCTACGCCGCATCCCCAAGCCTGCCCGTGGGGCGCTGAGGCTCTCCTTCACTGTCTTCAAAATGTTGGTGGGAGTGATCTGGTCCAAAGGATATCACGTAACTGATGCCGAGGTACGTGAGCTCTATAGCGTCTTGAGCCGCCAAGATGGCCTGTTCTTTCTTGCCGCCGCAGCAGGGTTCGTGGAAGATCAAAAGGCGGAAGGTGATCGGCTCGACTTCGGCCACCTCTTCAAGACTTATCGCGGTCAGTTCCCGGTGCTGGTGGGCGGCAGCGACGAAGATCTCTTCGAACACCGCCAGGTCGACCTCGCGCAGGAACGTATGGGAAAGGTTGGTTTTCGTATCGAGCGGTTACCCGGTGGTCACCTCACGACCAGCGAGCAGCCCGAGGCCCTGGCGACCTTGATCACGAAGTTCGAACGAGGCTCGTAAGAATGTGGTAGCGCTGCAATCCAGTATCTCCGCTCGGCAGCGAGTTCTGGTTAGTGGTTTGGCAAACCGAGCTTCGACCGATGTCTGAGTTGGGTCAAACTGCGAAAAACTCGCCGCGAGCATATGTCTTCCGCTTAGCGCCCGAACTCGGACATTGCTCGACGCGGTCGGCACTTCACACAAAAAAAAGCCGCCTGCGTTGCCACAAGCGGCCCAAGTCTAGGGAGGAAACGCCCAAGGAGGGCAGCGATAGCGGGATGGGGTTGGGGGTCGCTACCGCATGACGCTACCTAAGACGATCGCGATCAGCGGCTCAATTGAACGTAGGGAAACATCGGGCATCTAAAGGGGTCAAGGAACTATACCAAGGTTTATGGCGATCGTTCTTAAAGCCGACCACTTCCGCAAGGGGTCATTCGCTACCGAAATGGATTGCCCGCGCAACGTCCGCCCTTCATAGCGACCGCTGCCTGCGACAACATCATGCCGCAGTACCCGGCGGTTAATCCGTCATGAGATCATAGTTGCGGCGCAGGGCTTGCTGGACCGTGAGCGCGGCACGTGCCGCCGTATTGGCATCTGCAGCGCCAGCGGATACCACGCATAAGGACCAATTGCTCTCGGTATGGCCGTCGGTGACGGGATTTATTGCGATGCTCACTACACTGGAGCAACCGGCTTGCTTTCGAATTTCTTTCAATGCCCGCCACTGCAAGTCTTCCATCGAAAGTAGGGACTTCGCCATTCGTGATCTTATTTCGAAGCGTTTGCGATCTTGTGCTCCAAATGGCCGGTCTCGCAATCGCGGCGGAGCTGACTGAGTGACGTTTCGGCGCAATTTTGAAACATGGCCCCACATACTTTTTTGGAGGGATTCCGGCCAGACGGAGGTTGTGAGAAACGAATTCGCAATTAGATTGACTTATCTTGCGATTGTCCTAATTTAGCCGCATGACGCTAAGATTCCGCCAGAATTTGGGCGATTGCGGAATTTAGCTTTGACGAGTGGCTTTTGATGGGGGCAAAGAGCCATGGCACACATTGATGATACTGCAACGCATAATTTTTCGGCCTCTCCGTCTCCCTCTCCTCTGTGGAGGGGGCTTCTGAGAGCAATCACCATTGGGAAGACTGCTATCGGTGGAACAGGCACGGCCATTGCGTTGCTAGGGCTAATCAACAGTCTGGTTCTAATCGTTTCGGCTACTGACATTGCCCCTGCTCCCCACTGGCAAACGTCGTTCCAGAGTGAGGAACATCTTTTCCAATACTTCGCGGGATTTGGAGCCACCGCCGGGGGCATTTTGGGATGGATAATGTCGCGCAGCCGGTAAACACGTTTCACCGAATTCTCGGTGATTTATTTTACCCAACGGATGTTACATCGCTTACCATTTACTATTTGGCGTGGATAACTTTGTTTGTCCTTGCAAACATTGTTTGGGATATCCGATCCGATAAAACTCCCCCGTTTCATATTACCAACCTACGAAAAAAAATCTCGGTGGTTCATAGTGCGGCAATGTTCGCATCAAGTTTGTTGATCGTCATTGCACTGTTGAATCCCTCCGTAGACAAAATTGCTCGGGATACGATAGTTCCCTTAATTTTAGCAGCACTTGCAGGAATGCTTACAACGCTGCCCGCTCTTTGTCCCTATTCGCCGGATAGCGGTCACGATGTTTGATGTGCTGCCAACAGCCGGTGAAATCCACGCTCTGCTGCGCTCAAGCGCCATTTTACTATAGGAAGGTCCAGCGAGCCTTGCCCCGCTTGCGTCGCGGGGATGCTGCCCGGCTTCCGAGCTATAGCTCATGCCGATGCAGGGCTCGCATCATCGCGATATGCGCCATCATCGGATCGCCGCCGTGCTCTCACCGATCAGAATCAGTAAGTCCCGCCGCCGTTTGCCATCGTGCGGCTGGCGCACGATTCTTGCATCAATGGGTCTTGCGCGGGGCTTCGCGCATTCGATGAGGAATCACGACACTGGTCCATCAAGTAAGAACGGGTCCATCGAATGTCCGATTCGATTCTTCAACCTGTGCTTTGACATCGGACGGAGGTACGCATCCGACGAGCGCCGTCTTGTCTGAGGCGTGGTATTTCGCGAAGCGTGTGACCTTAAGTCTAGCTTTAAGGTCATCAGGCGATGCGGGTCGAGGTTTTGGGCGGGTTGGAGCGGCG
>Ga0182030_10018329_pt1 | contig 13430 bp, 12 predicted proteins | sample 812S3MmetaG_FD_121299 | JGI IMG/M metagenome (GOLD analysis project Ga0182030, IMG submission 121299) | Permafrost microbial communities from Stordalen Mire, Sweden - 812S3M metaG (Illumina Assembly) | ecosystem: Environmental > Terrestrial > Soil > Wetlands > Permafrost | place: Sweden... | reverse complement strand
TGTGCCGTGACCTGGGCTTCAGCAAGGACGACCGCGAGACGAACGTCGGCCGCGTCGGTGAGATGGCGCGCCTGTTCGCCGACGCCGGCACGATCGCGCTGGTCGCGCTCGTCTCGCCGTACACGGACTGCCGCGAGAAAGTCCGCGAGCTGCACCACCGCGACGGGCTGCGGTTTCTGGAGGTGTTCGTGAACACACCCTCGGAGGAGTGCGTGCGCCGCGACCCGAAGGGGCTGTACGCGCGTGCGCACAACGGCAACCTGAGCGGGATGACGGGCGTGGACGCCCCATATGAGGCGCCACGCGCGCCCGAGATCGAACTGACGCCCGAGATGGACGTCGACGCGGCGACCACCGCGGTGCTGGCGGCGCTCGACGAGCGCCCGCGCGCCTGAAACGACCCTCGCCGCAACCCCGAACCGGCCGGCCCCTCTCGCGGCAGTGTCTCCGACAGCGCGCGGTTCGACGTACTCCTGGTTGACAAACTCATCAATTTTGTCTAGTCTGTGCACACAGTGTCAGAGAATGACCGGAGGGACGCGTGATATGGCCTCGATCGCAAGCGATACACAGACATCACCGGGAGCAGGCAAAGCATCGGCTGTGACGGGACCGCGCTGGCGCGACCACAAGCGCTACGCGTGGCTACTCGGTCTGATCGTCCCCACGCTGCCATTCCTCGCCTGGGGCCTGGTCGAACTGACTGGCTGGGGCATCTTCTGGTTCTACGGGCCGTTCCTCGTGTTCGGGATCTTCCCCCTGCTCGACCTCGCCGTCGGGAGGGACGCGGCGAACCCACCCGACAGCGTGATCAAGTGGCTCGAGCAGGATCGCTACTACCGCTGGTGCACGTACGCCTACATCCCGATCCAGTACGCCGGGTTGGTACTCGCCTGCTGGCTGTGGTCGAGCGGGAAACTGAGCACGGTCGACGACATCGGGCTGGCGCTGACGATGGCGATGGTCAGCGGCATCGCGATCAACACCGCGCACGAGCTCGGGCACAAGCGCGCTTCCAACGAGCGCTGGCTGAGCAAGGTCGCGCTCGCGCAGTCGGCCTATGGGCACTTCTTCATCGAGCACAACCGCGGCCACCACGTGCGCGTCGCGACCCCCGAGGACCCCGCCAGCTCGCGCTTGGGCGAGAGCTTCTGGGAGTTCCTCCCGCGCACCGTCAGCGGCAGCCTGAAGTCGGCCTGGGAGCTCGAGGGCGTGCGCCTGGACCGCATGGGGAAGTCTCACTGGAGCCCGCGCAACGACATCCTCAACGCATGGGCGATGACCGTCGTGCTGTTCGGCGCTCTGACCGCGATCTTTGGGCTGGTCGTCCTGCCCTACCTGCTGATCCAGGCCGTGCTCGGCTTCAGCCTGCTGGAGGTCGTCAACTACCTCGAGCACTACGGGCTTTTGCGCGACAAGCGCGAGGACGGGCGCTTCGAGCGCACTGCGCCCGAGCACAGCTGGAACTCGAACAACGTCGCCTCGAACGTGCTCCTCTACCACCTCCAGCGCCACTCCGACCACCACGCCAACCCGATGCGCCGCTATCAGGCGCTACGCCACTACGAGCAGGCGCCGCAGCTGCCGACGGGCTATGCGGGGATGATCGTGACCGCCGCCTTTCCCCCGCTCTGGCGCCGCGTGATGGACCATCGCGTGCTCGCCCACTACGGTGGCGAGGTGGAGCGCGCGAACATCCACCCGCGCACGCGCCGGCGCGTGCTGGCGCGCTACGGCCCCCCGGTGGGCGGCCCGCCCGCGACCGGCGCCTCGGCGGCGGCGACACCGGCGGGAGGATCGCGATGAGCGCCTGGCGCTGCCCCGGCTGCGGCTACACCTACGACGAGCAGGCCGGGCACCCGCGCGAGGGCTTCCCGGCGGGCACCCCGTGGAGCGAGGTGCCGGACGACTGGGCCTGCCCGGACTGCGGCGTGCGCGACAAGGTCGACTTCGAGCCCGTCGCCGAGGACTGACGAGCGAGTTCGATGGCAACGGCCGAGCGCACCCCCTACGCCGAGGCCGCGCGCGAGCTGCTACGCGAAACGCTGCTCGACGGCGCGCGCGACGAGCTGCAGCGGCGTAGCTGGGCGGAGATCACGATGGGCGACATCGCCGCCGCCGCGGGCGTGAGCCGCCAGACCCTCTACAAGGAGTTCGGCTCGCGCGACGATTTCGCGCAGGCGTTCGTGATGCGCGAGGTCGACCGCTTCCTCGCGGCCGTCGAGGTGGCCGTGCGCGAACACCTCGACGATCCCGCCACCGCGCTGTCGGCCGCGTTCGACGTGTTCCTGACGGCCACCGCCGAGGACCCGCTCGTGCGCACGCTGTTGACCGGTGAAGCGGCACACAGCCTGCTGCCGCTACTCACCACCCAGGGCCAACCCGTGGTCGCGGGCGCGACCGAGCGCCTCTCGGCGATCATCCTCGCCGGCTGGCCTCCGGTGGACCCAGCCGACGCACGGCTGCTGGCCGAGTGCCTCGTGCGCCTGGCGATCAGCTACGCGGCGCTCCCCGCCGGACCGGCGGGCATGACCGCCGCCTCGGTGACGACGCTGCTCGGGCCCTACATCGAGCGCGTGCTCGCGCAGGCGCTCGCTACTGGCTGACCATCGCCCATCCTGGCCCAGGCCTCCAGCGGGCGCACCGCGCGGCGCAGCACGGCGCTCGCCCGGAGCACGCCACTGACGGTGGCCAGCGGCCGATGGACCTCGCGGTCGGGGGTGTCGACGACGACCCGCACGACCGCGAACGGACGGCCGGCGGCCGCCGGGGCCAGCCATGCGCTCTCCATGTCGACCGCGATCGCGCCCGCGGCCGCCAGGCGTCCGCGCGCGTCCCCGACCACCAGGCGCCGCGCCGAGGCGATCACTCCGATACGAGCCCGCAGGCCCGCGCGGACGAGCTCATCGACTAGCGCCTCGGCCCCAGGGCAGGCGATCACGCTGCCCTCGGGGTCGCGCAGCTCGCTTGCCACCACCAGCTCACCGGGACTCAGGGTCCCGTCCAGCGCGCCGCAGAAGCCCATGACCGCGAGCGCCCGTGCGGGGGCGGCGGTAAGCCGCGGGAGCGCCTGCTCGGAGCGACGCGGCCCCATCCCCGTACGCACGACGTCGACCGGGCGGCGCGCGGCGCGCACGGCAAGGCGCTCGAGCGAGAGCGGCGCGGCAATCAGCAGTCGCGCAGCGGCTTCGTTGTGCATTGGGCGTAGAGTAGGCCCTCCTAAGAGGAGACACCATGGATCAGCAGCAACAGACGAGCAAGGATCGCCTTGCCAGCGCCGCCAAAGCACGCAGCCTGGCCCAGGAGCGTCAAGCCGTGCGCACCGCCGAGATCGCCGGCAAGCAAGCTCAACTCAAGCAAGAGGCCCAAGCGCGGCGGGAGCAGCAGCTCAAACCGCGCTAGACCATAGCGCGGCACTCCGCGAGCTAGCCCGCCTCGCGAAGATTTCGGAAACGCGCCCGAGAGGATTCGAACCTCTGACCTTCGGTTCCGTAGACCGACGCTCTATCCAGCTGAGCTACGGGCGCAAGGCCGGGGAGTCTATCGCGGCTATCCTGGCCCCCGATGAGCCTTGACACCCCACGCGAGAAGAACCTCGCGCTGATGCTGCTGGCGATGACGCAGTTCGTGATCGTGATCGACGCATCGATCGTGAACGTCGCGCTGCCCTCGATCGGCGCTGCCTTGCACTTCTCGCGCGACAACCTCTCCTGGGTCGTCAACGCATATACGCTCACGTTCGGCGGGTTCCTCCTGCTCGGCGGGCGCCTCGCCGACCTGCTCGGACGCCGGCGCATGTTCATGATCGGGCTGGTCGTCTTCTCGCTCGCGTCGCTCGCGGGCGGCCTGGCCCAGTCGGAGGCGTGGCTGATCGTCGCACGCTCGGTACAGGGCCTCGGCGCGGCGATCGTCTCGCCGGCGGCGCTGTCGATCATCACGACGACGTTCGCCGAAGGGGCCGAGCGCAACCGCGCGCTCGGCGTGTGGGGCGCGGTAGCGGGCGCCGGCGGCGCGGCCGGGGTGCTGCTCGGCGGAATCCTGACGAGTGGCCTCAGCTGGCGCTGGGTGCTGTTCGTGAACGTCCCGATCGGCCTGATCGCGGCGACGCTCGCGCCGCGGATACTGCTCGAGAGCCACGCCGACGACGGCACCGAGGGCTTCGACATCCCGGGCGCGGTGACGGTCACGGCCGGCCTTGCGCTGCTCGTCTACGCGGTCGTCGACGCCGTCAATGTCGGCTGGGGCTCGACTGCCACACTGTCGCGGCTCGCCGGTGCGGCCGCGCTGCTCGTCGCGTTCGTCGTGATCGAGCTGCGCACCCGCCATCCACTGTTGCCATTCTCGATCTTCCGCCTGCGCACGCTGCGCGGGGCGGACATCGTCGGCCTGCTGATCGGGATGTCGCTGTTCTCGATGTTCTTCTTCATCTCGCTCTACCTACAGGACGTCCTTCACTACTCGCCGATCAAGGCCGGCCTCTCCTACCTGCCACTCGCGATCGGCATCATCCTCTCCGCCGGGGCCGCCTCGGTGCTCGTCACGCGCGTGGGATTCAAGCCCACTCTGATCGCCGGTCTGCTGATGATCGCCGGCGCACTGCTGTGGTTTTCGCGTGTCCCCGCGCCCGGCGGCTCCTTCGCCGCGAATGTCCTCGGACCATCGGTACTCGCGGCGTTCGGACTCGGGTTCTCCTTCGTGCCCGTGACGATCGCCGCCGTGACAGGCACCAAGCCACACGAGGCGGGCCTCGCCTCGGGGCTGATCAACACCTCCCAGCAGGTCGGCGGCGCGCTCGGCCTCGCGATCCTCGCCACAGTCGCCAACAGCCGCACCCAGAGCCTGTTTCACTCCGGCGTACACAGTTCGTCGATCGCGCTGACGAAGGGGTTCGACCGTGCGTTCCTCGTCGGCGCGGGCTTTGCGATCGTCGGGGCAATCCTCACTGCGATCCTGATCTCCTCGCGCGATAGCCGCGAGCACGCCGAAGCGGCCCAGCGCGGCGAGGTCGAGCCGGCGCCGGCCGCGGTCTGAGCCGCGGCCAGTCCCACCCATGGCCATTACCCGGCCCTAGGTTGTTCAGGATCTACTGCGCACAACCGGGACGGAGAGGGAGGGATTCGAACCCTCGGACGAGGTTTCCCCCGTCACACGATTTCCAGTCGTGCCCGTTCAACCGCTCCGGCACCTCTCCTGGGGTCGCCTGCACGGCGACCGGCCCAAGGCTACGACACCGGCGCTGCTCTCGTTGCTAGGCTTCGCTCGATGGGACTCGCCACGATGATCCTCGCCAGCAGCCAGGCCGTCACGAAGGACGTCGGCCTGATCGCCACGTTTGGCGGGATCGGCCTGCTCGTCAACATCATCCTCGTCTACGTCGCGATCCAGATTCGCGGCGAGCGCCGGCAGAACCAGGCGTACATGGCCTCGCGCCGGTCCTCCAACGGCGCCTGACTCCGAGCGCTCAAAGACGCGCGGCCACGAGCGCGCAGGCGAGCACGACGACCCCCAGCGACAGCGCCGCCAGCGCTCCGTCCAGCGGCTCGAGCAGCGTGGCGCGCGAGAGCGCTTCGGTGCTCCCGTCCGAGCGCTCGCGCACACCGCCGACCGCGCTCGTGCGCCGGCGCAGCTCCCGCGCGGGCGTGCTCAGCCGCCGCTGCGCGACGCTCAAAGCCAGGCAGGCCCCCGCGCCCAACAGTCCCGGGAGCGCGACCTTCTCCGCGTTCACGAAGTAGCCGACGAAGGCCGGGAAGGCGCCCCAGCCGAGCGCGAACCACAGATCGCCGTGCAGCCGCCCGCCGAGGAGCTCGAGGTTGTACGCCGGCAGGAACAGCGCGCCCACCACGACCAGCGGCGCCAGCCAGGCCGTCACCGTGACCGTCCCCGCGATCCCGATCGCGAGCGCGCCCGCGAGGCTCACCGCGGCGAGCGCGATCAGCGTGCGATCGGACAGCCCCGTGGCCAGCGGGCGGCCGTGCAGCTCGTCGAGCGCGTGCGCCGCGACCCCCACCGCCAGCCCGAACGCCGCCAGCCCCCAGAGCAGGCGATTGACGTACAGGTGCGGAGCCAGCGCCGCACCGATCGCGAAATAGCTCAGGTGCCAGGCCGTGTACGGCGGGTGCAGCAGCGTGACCAGATCCCCCGCTCGGCCGCGCCCGAGCGCGTAGAACGCCGGTCGCTCAGGCTTTGCTGGCATCGCCGGCGAACTCCTCGCCGGGTGGTCCCGTATCTGCGAACCCGAGCTTTCGCGCCGACATCACCACCCCGCCGCCGAGGCTCATCCGCCGCACCCGCACATCGTCCAGCCCCGCATCCCGCCAGTAGCCGACGATCCGCTCCAGCGGGTGCTTCGCGTAGAAGCCTCTGATGCTCGGCCCGAGGAAACGCCCGACCTCCGCCCACTCGCGCGAGGCCACGCGCCCGAGCGTCGGCAGGCCGATCACCGTGTACAGCCGCCAGGCCTCGCGCGGGAGGCGACGCGGGGGCACACCGAACTCCAGCGAGGCCACCCTGCCGCCCGGGCGCACGACGCGAGTCAGCTCGCGCATCGTCGCCAGCGGATCCTCGACGTAGCGAAGCAGGTAGGTGAACGTCAGCGCGTCGAAGCTCGCGTCCTCGAACGGCAGGCGCTCGGCCTCCCCCTCGACGAGCTCCACGCGCGCGCCCTCGCCCGCGAAGCGCGCCCGCGCAGCGGCGAGCATCTGCGGGCTCTGGTCGAGGCCGACGACGGTGCAGTCCGCACGAGCGCGTAGCTCGGCCGCGACCATCCCCGTCCCGGTCGCGACATCGAGGATCCGCTCCCCCGCCTGCGGCGCCACCGCGTCGACGAGCGCGCGCCGCCACCGCGGGTCCTGCCAGAAGCTCAGCGCCGCGCTCAGCCGGTCGTAGCGGCGCGGCAGCCCGTGGAACAGCTCGAGCGCCTCCCGCTTCCTCGCCGACTCCATGCCCCCACCGTACCTGGCCGCGCGGGGATCGCCTCGGCCGGCACCCCACGTGTACGCGAAGAGGCGGTACATACAGGGTAGATGTAACGGGTCGTGCGGAGGCGGGCAGACGTGGGCGGATAGGGTGTCGCGGATGGTTGGGTTGATCACAGGCGCCTCCAGCGGGATCGGCGAAGCCGCGGCGCGCCGCCTCGCGCGCGAGCCCGGCGCCTCGCTCGTGCTCGTCGCGCGTCGCGAGGATCGCCTGCGTGCGCTCGCATCGGAGCTGGGCGAGGATCGCGTCAGCTTCGTTGCCGTCGATCTGCTCGAGGAGGACGCGCCCGCGCGCATCCGCGCGCACGTGCAGGAACGCCACGACGGCCAGCTGCACCTGCTCGTCAACAACGCCGGCTCCGGCTGGCGCGCGCGCTTCGCCGACGGCGGCTACGCGAACGTGCGCCGCACGATGGCGCTCAACTTCGACGCGCCCGTGCGCCTCACCGAGGCGCTGCTGCCGTTGCTGCGGGCCTCGGCGCCGAGCGCGATCGTGAACGTCGCCTCGACCTCCTCGCGCGTCGCGCGCGCGGGTGCCGGCGCCTACTCCGCCTCGAAGTTCGCGCTCGCCGGCTGGTCGGACGCGCTGTGGGCGGAGGAGCGCCCGTACGACGTCCACGTCGGGTTGGTGCTCCCCGGGTTCATCTCGACCGAGGGCTTCCCGCAGCGGGAGCTCACCGAGAAAGCGCTCACGCGCTGGATCGTCTCCACGCCGGAGAACGCCGCCGAGGCGATCTTCCAGGCCGGCCCCGGCCGCAAGGCCGAGCGCTACGTCCCCCGCCCCTACGCCCTGGCGGCAGTGTTTCGCGTGCTCACGCCGGGGCTCGTGCGCCGCGTGATGGGCGGCGGCGCCGCCCGCGTGATGACGACGACCACCAACCTCGGGGAAGGCCCCTCCTCGCCCGAGAGCTGAGCGGTGCAGGTAAGCGTTTGAGCGCTCCGGGTGAGCCTGCGCGATGGCCGGCTGGACCCGCGCGATGAACACCGCGCTCGTGCTGTTCACCCGTGACCTGCGTGTCCACGACCAGGCCGCGCTCGCCGCGGCCGTGCGCGAGGCCGAGCACGTCGTCCCGCTGTTCGTGTTCGACGAGCGACTGCTCGCCGGGCGCTGCGCGGCGCCCAATCGGCTCGCCTTCCTGCTCGACAGCCTCGCCGACCTCGACCGCTCGCTGCGTGAGCGCGGCGGCCGGCTGATCGTGCGGCGGGGCGATGTCGTGCGCGAAGCCCTGCGCCTGGCGCGCGCGAGCGGCGCCGAGGCGATCTTCCTGAGCGAAGACGTCTCCGCCTACGCGCGGGGGCGCTGCTCGCGGCTGCGTGAGGCCTGCACGCGGGAGCGGATCGAGCTGCGTGTCTTCCCTGGTATCACCGTCGTGCCTGCGGGCGCGCTCACCCCCTCCGGCGGGGGCGATCACTACCGCGTCTTCACGCCCTACTGGCGCGCCTGGAGCGCGCTGCCGCACTTCGAACGCGCGGCGCCGCCGCGCCGCGTCTCGCTCCCTCACGGGATCCGCGCCGGCTCGCTCCCATCGCTCAAAAGCCTCCTCGACCCCGGCGACGCCCCCTCGCCCGAACTGCCGGCGGGCGGCGAGCGCGCCGGGCTCGCGCTGCTGAAGCGCTGGCTCCCGCGCGGCCTCGCCGAGTACGAGACCCGCCACGACGACCTCGCCGCCGACCGCACCTCGCACCTCAGCCCCCATCTGCACTTCGGTTGCCTCTCCCCCGCGACCGTGCTCGCCCGCGCCGAGAGTCGCGCCGGGGCGGGCGCCGGCGCCGAGGCGTTCGCGCGCCAGCTCTGCTGGCGCGACTTCCACCATCAGGTGCTCGCCGCACGGCCCGATCTGCCCCGCGCCGACTACCGCCCGCGCGGGGATCGCTGGCGGCACTCCGAGCGCCTGGCCGAGGCCTGGCGGGAGGGCCGGGCGGGCTATCCGATCGTCGACGCGGGCATGCGCCAGCTCGCTCGCGAGGGCTTCATGCACAACCGCGCGCGGCTGCTCGTCGCCTCGTTCCTGACGAAGACGCTCTACATCGACTGGCGCGTTGGCGCCTCCCACTTCGACGCGCTGCTCGTCGACGCCGACCTCGCGAACAACGTCGGCAACTGGCAGTGGGTCGCCGGCACCGGCAACGACACGCGGCCGAACCGCGTGCTCAACCCGATCCGCCAGGCGCATCGCTTCGACCCGGACGGCGACTACGTGCGCCGCTACGTGCCCGAGCTCGCCGCGATCGCCGGCCGCGCCGTGCACGAGCCGTGGCTGCTGGGAGCGGCCGCGCGACGGGGGCTGGGCTACCCGAAGCCCGTGATCGACCACGCCGCCGCCGCGGAGGAGCTGCGCCACCGGCGCGGGTAGAGCCCTCCCATCGGGGGCGTTGCCTATCGTGGGGTGTTCGTGTCGCCCTCCAGCTTTCACGCCTCGCTCGAACACGGTGAGGCCGTCCTGCGCTTCCCCTTCGACGAGCGCCTGCGCCAGCTGCTGCGCGCGCTGCCCGGCCGCCGCTGGGACCCGGCCGAGCGGGCGTGGTGCGTGCCGCTGGACCCGGAGCGCGCGGAGGCGGTCTCCCGCCTGCTCGGCGGACTCACGGTCGAGCCCGAGATCACCGAGCCGCTCGCGCGTGCGCTCGAACGCCAGCGCCGGCGCCGCCGCCACGACGAATGCGTGCTCGACCTCGCGCGGCCCGACGAGAACTGGTGGTTGAGCTTCGCCACCGACACCACCTGCGAGCTGCCCGAGCTACTGCTCGAGCACCCCGGCGGCTACCGCCTGCCCGCGATCGGCCGCGGCCTGATCCCACTCGACTCCCACGCCGCGCAGCTCGTCGAGGAACTGCCCGCGGCGCCGGCGCGCCTGCGCCTGAGCGACGACGCCGCGCACGCGCTCACCGAGATCAAAAACGGCGCGCCGGAGAACTCCTCGAGCGCGGCGGACAGCACGGCGCGCGGAGCGAGCCGGGCGACGAACGAAGTCGAGCTGCGCCGCGACCGCCGCGGCGAGCAGTGGATCGTGATCGATGCCGTCCACGCTCCGCTCGCGCGCGTGCTCGCCGGGCGCGCAGGCCTGCGCGCGCTGGGCGGTCCCGAGGCGACGTTTGCGCTGGCCACGGTCGAGTACGACGCCGAGGAGATCAAGGAGCTGATCGCGGAGCTCGAGGTCGCGCGGATCGACCCGCGCGTGCAGAGCTGGATCGCGCGCGCGAGCACCTGGACGGGCACGATCGAGGTCGAGGGACCGCGGGAGCAGCCGGTGTTCCTGCTGCTCGGCAATGTCAACCGCCTGCCGAAAGAGCTGCGCGAGCAGGCAGTGAGCGCCCCCGGCGGCGCGACCGTGCCGATGACGCTCGAGAACTGGGGGCTGATGGAGGGGCGCCTGCGCGGCTGGATCAGCCCCGGCGCGAAGCGCTGCATCGCGGCGCTTCGCGAGGGCCGCCCGGCGCCGCCGGCGGTGCTCGAGATCTCGGCGCTGCACGAGGATCCGACGTTCGTGCTCGCGCCCGGGCACGACCCCGCCCAGCTCGAGGCTTTCACAGCGCTCGCCGGCGCGGCGGCGGGGCGATCTGAACACGGTGGGCGCGGCCACTCGCTGGGGGCACCGGGCGAGCACGCGGGAATGCCGGCGATCAGGGCGGACCCGTTCTGCGTGCCCGAGCTCGACGAGTTCCTCGCCACGCACGAGACCTGGATCGCGCCCGAGGCGCTGACGCTGCTGCAGGAGGTTCGCGAGGAGCACGCGCAGGCTGCGGGCTTGGTCGAGCTCTCGGCCGCGACCGCCGCGCCGCTCGATGTCCCCGGACTCGGCGGCGAGCTGAAGCCGTTCCAGCGCGCGGGGGTGCGCTACCTGCTCAAACAGCGCCGCGCGTTCCTCGCCGACGAGCAGGGCCTCGGCAAGACGATCGAGGCGCTCGCGACGCTCGAGGCCGACAACGCCTACCCGGCGATCGTCGTCTGCCCGGCGAGCCTCAAGCTGAACTGGCTGCGCGAGCTCTCGCTGTGGCTGCCGCATCGCAGCGCCCAGGCACTGACCGGCACGCGTGGGGACGCCCCGGTCGCTCAGGCCGATGTGACCGTCGTCAATTACGACATCGTCGCCGCACGCCTGAGCACGCTGTCCGCGATCGGCCCCCGCGCGCTGGTGCTGGACGAGTCCCACTACTGCAAGAACGCGGCCGCGAAGCGCACGCAGGCCGTGCAGCAGCTCTCGACCGCGGTGCCGCGCGACGGGCTCGTGCTCGCGCTGACCGGCACGCCCGTGATGAACCGCCCGCCGGAGTTGATCTCCCAGCTGCGGATTCTCGGCCGGCTCGCCGACTTCGGCTCGGGCGCCCAGTTCGGCAAGCGCTTCCGCGGCGCCGACGCGCACCTGCGGCTGCACTGGCACCTGCGCGCGCGCTGCTTCGCGCGGCGGCTGAAGGCCGACGTGCTGCCACAGCTGCCGGCGAAGACGCGGGCGGTGGTACCGATCGAGCTCGACAACGAGCCCGAGTATCGCCTGGCCGAGAAAGACCTGATCGCGTGGCTGCAGAGCCAGCCGCTCGACCTGCACGAGCTCGACGCGCGCGTCGCGGCGGCGCTGCGCGCCGAACGCCTCGTACGCCTGAACGCGCTCAAGCTGCTTGCCGCGCGCGGCAAGCTGGCGGCGGCGCTCGCGTGGATCCACGACTTTCTCTCCTCGGGCGAGCGCCTCGTCGTGTTCGCCCACCACCGCGAGATCCAGCGCGCGCTGCTCGAGCGCTTCCCCGGCGCCCTGCACATCCTCGGCGCGGACTCCCCCGTCGCGCGCGATGCGGCGCTGCAGGCCTTTCAGGCGCCCGACGACGGCGGACGCAACCAGCTGATCGTCTGCTCGATCGAGGTCGCCGGGCACGGGATCACGCTGACGCAGGCCTCGAACGTCGCCTTCCTCGAGCTCGACTGGACGCCCGCCAAGCACGACCAGGCCGAGGATCGCTGCCACCGCTTCGGCCAGGAGGACACCGTCAACGCCTCCTACCTGCTCGCCGCGGGGACCGTCGACGAGACGATCGCGACGCTGCTCGAGCGCAAGCGCGCGGTGATCGGCGCCGTCACCGACGGGTTGGAGCAAGACGAGGAGGGCGTCGTCGACGCGCTCGTGCGCGAGCTGCGCGGCGAGCCCTACAGGCGGCTGCGCGCGGTCGCCTGAGCGAGGTCAGGCGGCGACGGCCGGCGGGGGTCTTGCCGCCTGGGCCTCGCTCGGCAGGCCGCGGGTCGCGAAGAACGCCGCGCAGACGAGCAGCCCCGCGACCAGCAACCCCGTCTTCAGCGCCCGCAGCTGCGCGTCGGCATAGCTGTCGACGATCGCTTCGGTGCTCTGCGCGTCGAGACCCTCATCCTGCGCGCCGGCGCGGACCTGGTCGATCGAGACGAAGCTGACGTTGCCCTCGAGCTTGATCCCGACCTGCTGCTTGACCGCGGCGGAGACGCGCGGATCGCTCTCGACTTTGCCGGAGAAGCCGGCGATCAGCCCGCTGATCACGATCGCGCCGATCAGCGCGGTGCCGAGCGAGGCGCCAAGCTGCTGGGCGGTGAACTGCAGGCCGCCGGCCTCGCTGCGATCCTCGTCGCCGACCGCGGACTGCACGACGTTGCCGAGCTGGGAGACGATCAGGCCCATGCCGATGCCGAGCACGCCCATCGCGATCGCGAACGGCACCGTCTCGATTTCGGGCTTGATCGTCGCGAGCAGCAGGATGCAAGCTGCGAGCAACAGCGCCAAGCCGGCGCGGACGATCGTGCGCGCGGGATAGCGGCCCGCCAGGCGCGAGCCGATCAAGGCGGTGACGAACAGCGTGACCGACACCGGCAGCATCCTCACGCCCGTCTGAAACGCGTCGAAGCCCTGCACGACCTGCAGGTACAGCGGGATCGCAAAGAAGACGCCCATCAGGATCAGGTTCTGGAACAGGAACGTGCTCAGCCCGCTGCGCATCGCCGGGATCGAGAGCAGGCGGAAGTGCACGAGCGGCTGCTCTTTCAGGCGCTCGCGCCGGCGCTCCCACGCACGGAAACCGCCGATCACCGCCAGGCCGGCGGCGATCACGAACGGGGTGAGCGAGAACCCAAACGGTTCGATCGGCGAGTTACGGGGCTGGAGCCAGCCCCAGGTGCTTGCCTCGAGCACGCCGAACACGACGAGCGCGAGGCCAAGCGCGCAGAGCACGGCGCCAACGCGGTCGAGCTCCGCGCCGGGCTGGCCCTTGTCCTTCGGCAGCAGGCGCACCGCAAGCAGGATCGCGATCACGACGAGCACCTCCCCCACGAACACGATCCGCCACGTCAGGTTCGTCGTCACCCAGCCGCCTAAGATCGGCCCGACCGCGATCCCCGCGCCGGAGACGCCGCCGAGCACGCCATAGGCGAGCGCGCGCGCCGGGCCCTCGAACGAGCGCGCGGTCAGCGCGACAAGCGCGGGCAGCACGAGCGCCGCGCCGACCCCCTCC
>Ga0182030_10018328_pt1 | contig 13430 bp, 10 predicted proteins | sample 812S3MmetaG_FD_121299 | JGI IMG/M metagenome (GOLD analysis project Ga0182030, IMG submission 121299) | Permafrost microbial communities from Stordalen Mire, Sweden - 812S3M metaG (Illumina Assembly) | ecosystem: Environmental > Terrestrial > Soil > Wetlands > Permafrost | place: Sweden... | reverse complement strand
CGCCTCGACGGTCGTCGCGCTGGTCGAAGAGCGTCGTCGCAACTGGCGCACCCTCCAGTATCTCGCTGGTCAGGACGTCGCCCGGCTCGACGCCAATCACCACCTCGAGCTCGAGACGCTGCGGCGCCAGTACGAAGAGGCGGCCGACGGGCGCGGGGCGACGGCGAAGCCGTCTGCGGCGCCCGCGGCGAAGGCCAACGGGGCGGCGGTCTCGCTGGCGGAGGAAGACGTCGTCAAGTGCACCAACTGCAAGACTTGCTACCATGAGCTTCCCGAGTTGTTCGAGAGAACCCGCGTCGTTGTCGACGGCTCGGTCAAGCACGCCTGCCACCTGATCGCCGGCGCGCTCGACCGCGTGACGATCACGCCCGAGCTCAAGAGCAAGATCGCTCATGTCGCCGCCAACTGCGTCGCGGAAATCATCCATGAGTACTCCGCCGCGCCCGCTGCGGCGAAGGCCAATGGCTCGGTGGTGTCGCTGGCGGAGGAAGACGTCGGCAAAATCATCCATGAGCGCTCAGCGGCGCCCGCGCCGGCGAAGGTCAACGGAGCGCCGGTGTCGCTCGCAGAGGAAGATGTCGCCAAGTGCACCAACTGCAAGACCTGCTACCATGAGCTTCCCGAGCTGTTCGAGAGGACCCGGGTCGTCGTCGACGGCTCGGTCAAGCAAGCCTGTCACCTGATTGTCGGCGCGCTCACGCGCGTCCCGATCACGCCGGAGCTGAAGAGCAAGATCGCTCGGATCGCCGCCAACTGTGTCGCGGAAATCATCCACGAGCACTGACCCGACTTCCGCCAGATGCTAAGCCTCGTCGTGAACCTCGAGGCCGCATCGCACGTTCGACCGGCGGCGGCGCCGATTGGAACCCACTCTTGCGTCAGATCTCATTCTTTTCGATTGGTCAGCGAAGTAGAGATCCCTTTCAACTTCGAAGCGCATTCTCGGCTTCGCCGGGTGGATTCACGAATGATCAACTTGGGCTTAAGGAGGGCGGTGACGGGATCGTCGTTGAAATGGCCGGATAACAAGCCGATGGCGTGGACCGCCATCACGGTGACGGGCTGTTCGACGCTTGTGATGCTCGGGCGGCTGGTCGAGCTGAAAACGGAGTCGTCGCATCCAGTCACGGCGACATCTTTGGGCACGTCACGACCCTGTTTGATAAATTCCTGAATAACGCCCAGCGCGATCAGATCGTTGCCGCAAACGACCGCGTCCACGTCCGGCCAACGTTGGAGTATCCTCTTCGCCGCTTCATGACCCCAGCCGAGCGAATAGTCGCCGGCGATAGTCCGCTCGACGCCGGAGGCGTCTATCTGTTTCACCTTGGTTCTGTATGCGGCAAGACGGGAAATGGAAACCGACGCCGAGTCGGCCGCGCCGACGAAGGCAAACCGGACGCATCCCTGGCTCGCCATATGATCAAGGACGAGGCCGATTGTCTGCCTCGGATCCGTCAGAACACGATGGGTGCGCAGGGAAGCGTACCGATCGACTTGAACGATCGACGCGCTCGATCGCGCCTGGTCGACAATTCGTCGGCTGCGGGCGTGGTGGACTGGGCTGATCAGGATTCTATCGACTCGGCGAGCAATCAACTGATCGACGCATTCCCGCTCCAGATCGGGATCGTTGTGCGCGCTCAGCAGGAACATGCTTATGCCTGTCTCGCGCAGGCCGCTCTCCAGACTCGAGGCGAGCGCCGGAAAAAATGGCGACGCTATGTCGGGAACCACTAGACCCACGGCGCCCGACCTGCCGCTGCGCAGAGCCCGCGCGATCGGATCGAGCTGATAGCCTAGCTTGTTGGCCGCCCGCTGAACATCCTCGAGGACGTCGTCCCTGACCTGGCGTGCGCCGCTTAAGGCGCGCGAAACGGACGCCACCGAGACGCCCGCCTCCCGCGCCACGTCCTGCATCGTCATTCGTCGGTCCGTCATGTCAGCAACAATTCATCCTTCAGATTCCTGAGCGTCCCAAAGCGCCGTGACAGAGCTGGAAATGGGCGTCTTCCGTCGCGTGCAATCTGCGGCAAAACGCCGCCATCGAGGCCCGTGTTGGCGTTTCGTCGGTTTTCACGCCGCCTGCAGATACCAAATGTGCGCTCATCAGACACACCCAAGAATCGGCGAACCTAGCCTCTGCTATGGACGACGAGCTTGAATGTCGTCAAGCGTCATGATACCAATTCTGGCAATCGATTGCCAGTGACGCTCGTCCACCCGAGCGACCCGAGCATTGAACGAATAGTCAATATGAGGAAACGTGCCATGTCGGACACGCAGTTGATTAGTCGCGCGCTCAGCGCCGGTGAGGGGATCTTGCGCTTGGCGCCGTGTTGGGTGCCGCGCTCCTTCTTGGTTCCAGGCGGCCGGCTGAAGCTGCATCCGGACGATCTCTACGCGCTCGGGGCGCACCGCGGCGGCATCGACGAGCGCTGGTTCTCCTCGACGACCCCCGCCGACAACGGCCCCGGCACGCCGGCGGATGAAGGGCTGAGCTACGTCGATTTCGACGGGAAGCGCGCCCTTCTCAAGGACGCCGTCGCGGAGTTCGGCGATCAGCTTCTCGGCGCAGACGTGATGGGCGCGGAGGGCGGCTTCAACGTCCTGAGCAAGTTCTTCGACAATAAGGGCCCGATTCCGCACCACATGCACCAGATGGAAGAGCATGCGAAGCGCGTGGGCCGCAAAGGCAAGCCGGAATCCTACTACTTCCCGCCGCAATACAACTTCACCGGCAACAATTTCCCGCACACGTATATGGGCCTCGAGCCGGGCACTACGAAGGAAGACGTGCGCCGGTGCCTGCAGCGGTGGGACCAGGGCGACAACGGCATCCTCTATCATGCCAAGGCTTATCGCCTGCAACCGGGCACGGGCTGGCATGTCGCCGCTGGCGTGTTGCATGCGCCGGGGTCCCTTGTGACCTACGAACCGCAGGTCAATTCCGACGTGTTCGGGATGTTCCAGTCGCTGGTGGAGGACCGGCCGGTGCCGTGGGACCTGCTGGTCAAGGACGTGCCGCCCGAATTGGCGCACGACCTCGATTACATCATCTCCATGCTGGACTGGGAGAAGAACGTCGACCCGGAGTTTGGCGAGCACAACAAACGCTTTCCGAAGCCCGCGCACGACGAGGCCGAGATGAAGGAAGCCGGATACCGCGAGGTCTGGGTTTCCTACGGCACCGCGTTGTTCTCCGCCAAGGAGCTGACCGTCCTGCCTGGCCGCTCGGCGGTGATCTGCGACGCGGCGGCCCACGGCTTGATCCTGACCGAGGGTCGCGGCCGTATCGGGGCCTTGGATGTTGAAACGCCCAGCATGATCCGGTTCAGCCAGATGACGGCCGACGAAGCCTTTGTTAGCAGGCCAGCGGCGCAGGCAGGGGTTCGGATCACCAACAACAGCAAGCTGGAAAACTTGGTGATGCTGAAGCACTTTGGACCGGGCAATCCCGACGCAGCACACCTAATCAGAGAGTGACGCCATGACCAAACGCATTTCCATTGGCTCTTGGGCCTACACGATTGGACCATACGCCGATCATCCAATTCCGTTCGACGTGGTCTGTGACAAGGTGAAGGCGCTCGGCTTTGATGGGCTGGAGTTGGGAGCGTTCCCGCCCCATCCCAACCCCGGCAATCCGGCCGGCCCGGACGCCGCTTGGCCGGGCGCCATGCCGGAGAAGTCACAGCGCCTGGAGCTTGCGACGCAGATGCGCGAACGCGGTCTTGGGTTCAGCGGCGTCGCCGCCAATCTCTGGGGCGAAAAGCTCATCAACACCGACGACCAGAGCAAATACATCTTCGAGTTCCAGCGCAACTCGGACTTCGCGCGCGATCTCGGCATCTTAACCGTCCGCGTGGATTGCGTGCAGCCGCCGACGATCCATCGCGAAGTGGACTACAAGACTGCGTTCGACCGCGTAGTGCGCACGTGGCGCACATGCTGCGATATTGCGGCCGCCAATGGACAACTCGTCACCTGGGAGTTCGAGCCCGGCTTCGCCTTCAACAAGCCTTCGGACATCGTCAGGGTCTATGACGCCGTCGACAAGCCGAATTTCGGCCTGTTGTACGATACGTGCCACGGACAGATGGTCGGCGTGAACGGGGCGCGGCAGGAAGGCGCGAAGGAAGTTTTCCCGACCCAGATTGACTTCTTGCGCTCGCTCTCAGGTCGTATCAACCACGTTCACCTGATCGACTCCGACAACACCTGTCACAAGGCGGCAGATGGCAACGACGAAACGTCCGCGCATCCGCCCTTCGGCGCAGGCGTTCTGGACTTCGACGCCATCGTGCCCGAGTTGATGAAGGCAGCCCGTCTGCCGGACGACTGGTGGGCGATCGACCTCTGCTTCTACCCCGACGCCTGGGCGGTGACGGAAGTCTGCAAGAAGCGCATCAACACACTCAACAAGAAGTTCGGCTGAAGGAGCGACGAAGATGCAAGACCTTCGCGTCGGCCTTATCGGCTGCGGTTTCATGGGCCGCACCCATTCCAACGCCTACCTGCGGCTCAACAATTTCTTTTCGGTTGAGCACCGGCCGGTGTTGCAGGCCGTTTGCGGGCGCGACCGCGGGCGCACTGAAGCGTTCGCCCGCACATGGGGGTACGGGCGGGTCGAAACCGACTGGCGGCGGTTGATTGAGGCCAAGGACATCGACCTGATCGACATTTGCGTGCCGAACGTGGCGCACAAGGAGATCGCGGTGGCCGCCGCCCAGGCCGGCAAGATGGTGGTGTGCGAGAAGCCTTTGGCGATGAATGTCGCCGAGGGCGAAGCGATGGTGCGCGCCGTGAAGGCCGCCGGCGTCGCCAATATGATCTTCTTCAACTACCGCCGAGTGCCGGCCATCTCGCTCGCCAAACAGATCATCGAGGAAGGCAGGATCGGCCGCGCGTTCCATTACCGCGCCACATATCTGCAGGACTGGACGATTTCGGCGGACGTGCCCCAAGGTGGGGCAGCGTTGTGGCGGCTCGACGCCGCGGACGCCGGCAGCGGCGTGACCGGCGACCTGCTGGCGCATTCCATCGACACCGCGATGTGGCTGAACGGCCCGATTCGGCGCGTGGTCGCCAAGACGGAAACCTTCGTCAAGGAGCGCCGCCACGCCGTCACTGGCCGGCTTCAGCCGGTCGTCATCGACGACGCTTGCATGTTCCTGGCGGAATTCGCCAACGGCTCGCTCGGCACGTTTGAGTCGACCCGCTATGCGCGCGGGCGGAAAAACTTCAACACGTTCGAACTTAACGGCGCCGACGGCAGCGTCTATTTCGATCTCGAGGAACCGGAATATTTGCAGTTCTTCGAATATCGCGAGCCGCAGTCCGAGAAGAAGGTCGAGTCGCATCTCACCGGATGGCGAAAGATCCACGTCACGAACTCCGAGCACCCGTACATGAGCCACTACTGGGTGCCCGGCACGTGCATCGGATACGAGCACACGTTCCTGAACGCGGTCGCCGATTTTGTCGCTGGTCTGGAATCGGGGACGCCGGCGCAGCCGGATTTCGCGAGCGGTCTGCAGACGCAGCGTGTGTGCGATGCCGTGTTGGAGAGCGCGGCGAACGGGCGCTGGGTTGAGATCGCGAGTTAGGCCGAGGAGATGCTGCAAACGACGCTAAATGTTAATTTAGGCGCGATCTGGCAGATGGAAACTAACAAACTCGGAGCGAGTCGCCGAATCCGACACGCAGCCACCGTGTTCTGTGATTTCGGGAGGGAACTATGAAGATTGGCGTCAACACGTGGGTATGGACGTCGCCGTTCAGCACGAAGGATTTCCACCTCATCCCTAAGGTGAAGCAGATGGGGTTCGACATTCTGGAGGTGGCGCTCGAGGACGCCTCGATCATCGACGTCAATCTCTTGAGGAAGGTGACGAAGGAGAACGGTCTCTCGGTGACCGTCTGCGGAGCTTTCGGGCCTACGCGCGACATCTCCAGTGAGGATTCGGCGATCCGGAGGAACGGCGCCGACTACATCCGGGAGAGCATTCGGTTCGCGGAGCAAGTGGGCGCAAGCGTGTTCGCGGGACCGGTCTACTCCGCGGTCGGCAAGACCCGTTTGGTTGCCGATGAGCAGAAGAAGCGGGAATGGGGGTGGTGCGTCGACAAGCTGCGTGAGGTCGGCCAAGCGGCATCCGACGCCGGCGTCACCATTGGCGTCGAGCCCCTGAACCGTTTCGAGACCGACATGATCAACCTGGTGGATCAGGCGGTAAAACTCGTGCGGGACGTCGGCAGTCCAGCCTACAAGATTCACATCGACACGTTCCACGGAAACATCGAAGAGAAGAGCCTCCCGGAAACGATCCGCCGGCTCGGCAAGGGCATGCTCTGCCACTTCCATGCTTGCGAGAACGACCGCGGCATTCCCGGCTCCGGTCACCAGGACTGGATCGGAATTCGCGACGCGTTGCGCGAGATCGAGTACGACGGAGCGGCGGTTATCGAGTCTTTCACCCCTGGTACAGTGGAGATCGCGAAAGCGGCATCGATCTGGCGACCGCTCGCGCCGTCGCAGGACGAGTTGGCGAGGCAGGGAGCGCGGTTCTTGCGCGGGTTATTCGGCTGACGCTCATGATAACGCTGTAGGTCACGACCGGCCGGGGTTCAGTATCGTACTCGGCCGGTGATTTCAGCCTCCATACCAAGATTGCCTGCTATGATGCGATGGCGGGGGCTTGCGTTGGTGGCGGGCTAAGAGTTGACGATGCGGGAGGTCTGGCTATTTGGCGCCGCCAAGGCGGCAACGACCCAGCGACGCGTCGGATGTGTGGAAAGATTGTCGACTCGAACGTGAAGCCTATCGGCATCGTCGAGATGAAAACCTGAGGCAGCCGGCTGCAAATCGGAACGTCGGCCGGCTTCAAATCAGAATCTACGGTCGGGTTCAACTCCGAATGGGTAGCCGGCCTCGTGAGAACACACGTGAGCGAAGGCGATGACAGAAGAAAGGAACGTCGCGCTCATCGTCGAAACTTCCAATAGTTATGCCCGGAACGTTCTGCGCGGGATTCACGACTATGCCCGCACGCGCAACGGCTGGACCCTGTACCTCGCTGAACATGGTCGGCACGAGATCGACCAATCGTTCTCGAGCCATTGGAAGTTCGACGGAGTCATCGCGCGAATCGAGACTGATCACATGGCACGGATCATCACGACCATGAACGTGCCGACGGTCGACGTAAGCGCCGCGCGCCTAATTCAGAACATTCCCTGGGTCGAGACCGACGACGAGGCGATTACGCGCCTTGCCCTCGATCATCTTCGCGACTGCGGGCTGCGCAACTTCGCATTTTTCGGCGACCCGTTCTACAACTGGTCGATCTGGCGACAGCGGAACTTCGAAGACATATTGGGGCACCCCGACATTATCCCGTCGAGGATCTTCAATCTGCCGGCGCGGAAAGATCCGTGGGTCCGATGGTGGACACTTCGCGAAACCATCCGGGAGTGGCTCACGAGCTTGCCGAAGCCGGTGGGCATCTTTGCTTGTTATGATGCATGTGGTCAGCAGCTGCTGCAGATCTGTCGGTACTTCGACTTCAAGGTCCCCGAAGATATCGCCGTCATCGGAGTGGACAACGACGAGCTTCTTTGTGAGCTTGCGACGCCCAGCATGTCGAGCGTAATTCCCAATTCATTCAGAACAGGCGTCTGCGCGGCGGAGATTCTGGATCGCATGATGGGCGGGGAAATACTCGCGGGGCGCAAGAGTTCCATCGAACCCCTCGGCGTACGCAAACGCGTTTCAACTGACGTCCTGAGCGTCGGCGACCCTCACGTAGCGAAGGCGATCGCCTTCATCCGGCAGAATGCCCACCAGAACATCCGAGTCGAGGACGTCATGAATATTGTTCCGTTCTCGAGGCGCGTTCTCGAGGCGCGGTTTCGACGGGCGCTGAATCGCACGCCGCACCAGGAGATTCTACGGGTGAGGACCAACGCTGTGCGGGAACTCCTTCTGGAGACGGAAATGTCTCTCTCGGAGATAAGCGAAGCCCTCGGTATTGAGTACGCCGAGTACTTGAGTGTGTTCTTCAAGAAGGAGACGGGCATGACGCCGAGGGAGTATCGAGATCAGGTCCGGGGGCGCTCCTATCTCCGGATCCCAGACTGACGATCCGCCGGGTACGGTAAAAGATCTCAAATTTCTAGCGCGAATGTTCATGTTCAACTTCTGTGGGAAGGCCTAAAGCTACTATATCTGGTAAAGGGAAGGTTCATGGAAAAAGCTCGAGTGGGACTTATCGGACTTGGTTTCGGCTCGGAGTTCATCCCGATCTATCAGGCCCATCCAAGAAGCGAAGTCGCGGCGATCTGTCAGCGAACGAAGAGCCGCCTGGACGAAGTCGGCGATCGGTTTGGAATCGCCACGCGGTACAATGATTTCCGCGAGGTTCTGACTGATCCGAACGTGGATTTCGTCCACATCAACAGCCCGATTCCCGATCATGCTCCGCAGACGGTAGCGGCGCTGAAGGCCGGCAAGCACGTCATGTGCACCGTGCCCATGGCGACACGCCTGGACGAGGCCCAGGAGATCGTCGGACTGGTCCGTGAAACCGGCCTGAAATACATGATGGCCGAAACCGTCGTGTACAGCCGCGAATACTTGTTCATCAAGGAACTCTACGACAAGGGCGAGCTCGGCAAGATTCAGTACCTGGCCGCGTCTCATCCGCAGGACATGGAAGGTTGGCCCGACTACTGGAAAGACATGGCGCCGATGCACTATGCGACCCATGTCGTGAGCCCGCTCATGGCGATGGTCAACGGCATGGCGGAATACGTCAGCTGCTTTGGCTCTGGGACGATCAACGACGAGTGCGCACGCCGGTCCGGTTCGAAGTTCGCAGTCGAGTCGTGCCACATCAAGATCAAGGACTCGGATCTCGCCGCGCACATTTGGCGCTTCCTCTGGGACACTGCGCGACAGTATCGCGAGAGCGTCGACGTCTATGGGTCGAAGAAGTCGTTCGAATGGCAACTGATCACCGGTGAGAATCCGGTGCTCCACACGGCGAAGAAGCCGGAGCCGGAAATCGCCGAACGCGTCGAAGTGCCGGATTACGCTCACCGACTGCCCGAGCCGATCCGAAAGTTCACGAAGGGCATCGTCGACGAAGACCATCTCTCGTTTATTCAAGGCGGGGGACACGGCGGTGCGCATCCGCATCTCGTCAACGAGTTTGTGTCTGCCCTGCTTGAGGATCGGGACCCATTCCCGAACGTGGAACAGTCGGCGAACTGGACCTCCGTGGGGATCTGCGCCCATCAGTCGACGCTCAAAGGCGGGGAGATCGTGAATGTGCCCGACTTCTCGACGCGCTGACGCGCGACGCGGAACCGTCCTCCGTCCGAGCGAGTAGAAGCATGGACGAGATTCTGCGCTTGTCGCACATTTCGAAAACGTTTCCTGGCGTGAGGGCGCTGCAGGACATCGCCTTCGATTTGAAGCGCGGCGAGGTCCATTGCCTGTGTGGCGAGAACGGCGCGGGAAAGTCGACGCTGATCAAGATCCTTTCGGGCGCGTTTCAGCCCGACGAAGGCGGACAGATATTCTTCAACGGCGAGGTGGTGTCCCTGACGCCGCATACCGCCCTCAGGATGGGAATCCACACGATCTATCAGGAACACATCGTCTTCAATGCTTTGAACATCACCGAGAACATTTTTGCGGGCTCGGAGATCGTGCGAAGGGGACTGATGCAGCGCAAAGAAATGCGGCGCCAAACTGAGAATGTCCTGAGGTATCTGAAGAGCGACCTTACGCCTGACATGCGGATGAGCGATTTGACGAGCGGTCAGCAGAAGATCGTGGAGATCGCCAAGGCGCTCGTGTCGAGGAGCAACGTCATCATTCTCGACGAGCCGACGGCGTCGTTCTCCTCAAGCGAGATCGACACGGTCCTGAATATCGTGAAGACCGTCAAGGAAGACGGAATCGGCGTCATCTACATTTCGCATCACCTCGACGAGGTCTTCGAGATCGGCGATCGCGCGACCGTTCTGCGCGACGGACGCAGAGTTAGCGTTCATCCGATCGCTGGACTCACCAAGACGACGCTCATCAAGGACATGGTCGGGCGCGATCCGTCGACTTTCTACAAGCGCGAGCGCGTTGAGCGCGGCGAGGTGGCCCTGGAAGTGATGAACGTCACCGGGAACGGAGTGCGGGACGTCTCGTTCAAGGTTCATCGCGGCGAAGTTCTTGGCTTCGCCGGCATGGTCGGATCGGGACGATCGGAACTCATGGAGGTGCTGTTCGGCAGCGCTCCGCTCGTCTACGGCGAGATCAAGATCGACGGCAAGTCGGTCAAGCACGGGAGCCCGAAGAACGCGATCCAGAACAAGATGTGTTTCATCACCGAGAGTCGTCAGACCACCGGGCTCTTTCTGCCGAAGACGATCGCCGAAAACGTTGCGGTTGCGAACATGGTGAACACGCGCGAATTCATCACGCGGCCGGCGAACGACCTCCTGACGGGGGAGAAGTACGTCAAGCTCCTGAACATCAAGGCGCCGAGCGCACACACCCTCGTCGTCAATCTCTCGGGCGGCAATCAGCAGAAGGTGGTGCTGGGCAAATGGTTCAACACCGGCGGCGAGATCTACATCTTTGACGAGCCGTCGCTTGGGATCGACGTCGGCTCCAAACAGGAAATCTACAAGGTCATGGTCGATCTGTTGAAGGAGCGGAAGGCCATCCTCATGGTCTCCTCCGACATGCCGGAGGTGATCTCGATGAGCGATCGCGTGATCGTTTTCAAACAAGGGCAGATCGCAGGCGAGCTGACCGGTGAGGACCTTACCGAAGAAAACATCCTTACCCTTTCGATAGGAGATCGGAAAGAGTGAGCAAGCCGGATATCTCGAACACGACGGTGCAGGTCAAGGAGTCGCTGTTCAAGCGATACGAAAACCTGACCGTACTCTCGATCTTCGCCAGTTTCGTTGCGATCGTCGTTCTCATTCAGTTGATTTCGACGGGCGGTTCGCGGTTCCCGACTTTCATTAGCCCGGTCAACATCGTGAACATTCTTCAGCAGGTCGCAGTGCCGGGAATCGTCGCGATCAGCATGACCATGGTGATGGTGTCGGGGGGGATTGATCTGTCCGCCGGCATGCTCGCCTCGATGGTGTCGATCGTCGTATCGCTTGGGATCTCCCAATGGCATTTCGGCGTGGGCCCGTCGATCCTTCTCGGCGTCGCGTCGGCGGTCGCCCTTGAGACCATCATGGGGTTCATCATTTCCAGAACCCGCATCGAACCGTTCATCATCACGCTCGGAGGAATGATCTCGTTCCAGGGGATTGCGTTGCTGCTCTCCAATTCGCGCGAGGTGGTGATGCAGGGCGAACTCAACTTTCTCACGACCAACCTCATTGAAGGCGCCAGAGATCCGGTCACGGGTCTGATCCTCCGGATACCGCCGTACGTTTTGGCCTTCTTCGTGATCGCGCTCATCGGCGGACTGCTGCTGACCTACACGAAGTATGGCAGGCGAATCTACGCCGTCGGCACGAACCCCCGCGCCGCATTCCTGGCCGGAATTGACGTCAGGAACATGCGTCTCTCCGTCTACATGATCCAGGGTCTGCTGGTCGGGATCGGCGCGACGATGCTTCTGGCTCGTATCAACACCGGCATCATAACACTGGGGCAGGGTCTCGAGATCGACACGATCGCCATGGTCGTCATCGGCGGGACGGCGCTCAGCGGCGGCAAGGGAAACGTCGTCGGAACCCTGATCGGCGTCTTCTTTCTCGGCTCGATCGCGAACGCGATGAACCTGCTGCGGTTGCCGTCCGAGGTCCAATTTCTGGTCAAAGGTCTCGTCGTCATTATCGCGGTGTCGGCGGGCGACGTCTCGTCGCAGATCTCCGAATTCCGGGGCCTGAAACGGGAGCAAGCGAAGACGCGCAGCGTGGCGGCGTCGGCGAAGAAAGGGGGGGCGTAAGACGAAAGAACCGTGCAGGCAGATAGACGGGATTCATCCGTGTGAAGTCTCGGGACGGAGCACAAGAAGTAAGAAAGAAAGATAGGGAGTTAGTAAAATGAAGAGATTGACACTGAAACTTATGACTCTCGCCGCACTCGGCTCATTGGCCCTTGCGATCGGCGGTCCCGCATCGGCCGCCGAGGCAGGACACAAAGTCATCGGCTACTACATGGACGCCTCCGATGATTTCTACAAGGCAGGCTTTGAGGTCTTCAAGACCCTCGCGCAACGCGAAGGCTGGACCGTCCAGGACGTCGTCGGACAGGGGACTGCGCCGGAACAGCTCGCAGCGGTCGAGAACTTCATCACGCAGCACGTGGACGCGCTCCTCGTCGTTCAGAACTCGCCGCAGACGACCTCGCAGACCCTGAAGCTGGCCAAGGCCGCAGGCATCCCCGAGTTCCATCTGACGCACAATCCGCCGAACGAACCGGGTCTTGCCGGTTTCTCCGGATATGATTGGGTGGGCTGCGGCGTGATGGCCGGCGAATCCGCCGTTCAGCACAATGTGAAGAAGCTGATCATGATCGAGGGCAAACTTGGTCAGGGCACCGCATCGGGCCAGACCGATGGTTTCCTGCAGGGATACACGAAAGCCGGCAAGGACATCGGCAACCTCGCGAAGAGTGTTGGCGTGAAGGGAGCCGGGGGCAAGGACCTTCAGGTCGTGTTCTGGGGTTCGGGCGGATGGTTCGCCGATCCCGCCAAGAAGGCCATGCAGGACGCGATCACCAGCCTGGGCCGGACGGATTCGACGGCGCCTACGTTCACAACGACGAAATGATGGCGGGCGCTCTGCAGGCGATGCAGGAAGCGGGTCTCGATCCTAGCAAATACTGGCTCGGATCCTGCAACGGCAAGGAGAAGGCGTGGAAGTGGGTGCAAGACGGCACCACCACGATGGATGTGAACGAGACCCCGACGCTGGAGGCGGACTCCGCGTATCAGCAGATCAAGGCGTACTTCGAGGGCAAGCCTTACAAGAAGGCCATATTTAACCCCCTCGTTCCGTTCACGAAGGCCGACATCAACGTCGACAAGCTGGTTCCCTACAATCATGACGACTACATGAAGAAGCGGGACGCCGGCGCGTTCGTCCACGACATCAATGACCCGTCCTTCCGCGCGAACCCCGGTTATTGATCCCGGACGGCGGAGAAGGAGGCTGCTTCGGCAGCCTCCTTTGCGCCGGGAATGGAAGAACCGCGCATCGATACGTGTATTCAATCAAGCATATTTCGTGACGAACTCGAGATCAGCCAATGAACGCCCCTGTTACAACTTTCTTCGGGCTGCCCGAGCCGGTTCGGTTCGAAGGCCCAGCGAGCCAGAACCCGCTCGCCTATCACTATTACGACAAGGACCGCGTCGTCGCCGGGCGACGCATGGAAGACCATCTGCGCT
>Ga0182030_10018327_pt1 | contig 13430 bp, 8 predicted proteins | sample 812S3MmetaG_FD_121299 | JGI IMG/M metagenome (GOLD analysis project Ga0182030, IMG submission 121299) | Permafrost microbial communities from Stordalen Mire, Sweden - 812S3M metaG (Illumina Assembly) | ecosystem: Environmental > Terrestrial > Soil > Wetlands > Permafrost | place: Sweden... | reverse complement strand
GCGTCCGCTTCGAGGATGTCCCAGTTCCAATGCCGGTCGGGATAGCCGATGCCGGCCCGGTCGAAATGGGCGGGATTGTAGAAAAGCACGTCGACCGAAAATTCATCCGGCGCGGCCTTGAGCCGCCCGTCCACGGTGAAGGCCGCGAGGCTGCGCTGAGCCGCGAAGGGATGGGGCTTCACGTCGGCCAGATCGCGGGCCGGATCGAGCCCGGAAAAATCGCGCGCGGCGACCAGGCACACGTCGGGCGGCGAGCCGGAGGCAAGGGCCTGTTGCAAATCGCGGCGATAGCCCGCCGCGTCGCCGTCGATGGTCAGCGAGACGCGCCGGCCCGTGGCTGCCGCGAAGGCGTCGGCTTCCGCTTCAAGCGCCTGCGCCTCGGCCCCGGAGGCCCAGGCCATGACGCGAAGCGTCGGGCCGGGCGGGACCTTGGGCGTGTTGGGGTGCGGAACCGTCTCCGGCAACGGGACGCCGTTGGGGCCCGGCGCGGGCACGGAGGGGAAAGGACGCTGATTATTGCTGGCGGGGATTTCCTCCTTCGTGCGCGGGAAGGTGAAATAAACGAAAATCGCGGCTCCAAGGAATGCGAGCAGGAAGAAGAGGGCGACGGCTTTTTTAGGCACAACTCAAAGCTAGCTTAATACGAAGCGAAACTCATCTTGAAAGAATTATTTCGAAGCTAGTCAGAGTCCCGGAGGGACGCCGCCCTTCCCTGCAATAGACCCGGCGATGAATCGCCGGGCTACTGTCGTTCATTCCTACGGAATGATTCCCGGCACCGAATCGCGCTTTCCCGAACGCTTCGAGCCCGCTATGTATCAACGATGAAATCGCCGGACGGCCCCTCCGCCAATGGAAGTCCCTGGACTTCGCTTTGGGTCGTGGCGCTCCTTTCGCTGCTGGCCCAGCTTTGGTTGTGCCAATTCTTTTCCTTTGGCGAGCGGGTGCCGGTCTCGATCGACGTCAACCCGTCGAATCTCTGGAAACTGGCCTGCCATTTCCCCCCCACCGGTTCCTTCGAAGTGCTCAACTGGCTGGGCGCCGCCTACCTGCCGCAGCCTTTAAACCCGTTCAGTCTCGCGGCGGTCCATCTGCCGCCCTGGTGGTTTTTCACCACCTATACGCCGCTGGTGGCCACGCTGGCTTTGCCGGCCATGGCGGCTTTCCTCCGCGAATTGGAGCTGCCCCGGCCCGCGGCGCTTTTTGGCGGTGTGGTCTACGCCTGGCAGGGCGACCTCCTGCCGTTCGTCTATCCCGGTCACTATGCCTATATCACGACCTGGCCGTTTTTCGCCGTGGCCGCCTGGGGCGCTTTGCGCGCGCAGCGGACGAGACACTGGCCCTGCGCGGTGATCAGCGGCGCCTGCTGCGGACTCATGGTCGGTCTGCAACCCGATCGCGGGGCCATCGCCAGCCTTTTGATTGCCGCGCTCTATCTCGCCCCGATCTTCAGCCGCCCCGTCACCCGGCAGGCGCTGGTCGATTATCTGGCGAACCTGCGCCATCTCGCGCTGTGCACGGGCGTGGCGGCGCTCATCGCGCTGGCCCCACTCCTGGCTCTTTTCCAAAGCAACATCGTGGGAGTCAAGCTGGCGGGCACGGCCGATCGGGCGCAAACTTACAAACTCGTCACCCAGTTCAGCCTCGGCCCGGCGGAAACGCTGACCTATCTCGTGCCCGGCTTTTTCGGCTGGCACACCAATCATCTTGACGGCCCTTACTGGGGCTGGATCGGCGAATGGCCCGACTGGCCGCTTATCATACCCCATCAAGGCTCGCGCAATCTCAACTACGCCATCAGCACGACGGGGACGGTCGCCACCGTCCTGGCCCTGATCGGCGTGGTCCTCCTCCTGCCGGGCCGCCTGCTCGGACCGGGCCCCCTGACGGAACGGCAACGCTTTTACGGACGGGTCTTGCTGGCCCTCGGTTTCCTTGCGTTGATTCTGGCCTGGGGCTGGCACACCGGTCTTTACCGGCCGCTGTTCGCCCTGCCGCTGATGGACAAATGGCGCAATCCGCTGAAGTGGCTGGAGATGACGAATTTTGCCCTGGTCGTCCTCAGCGCCATCGGCGCGCAGCATCTCCTGGCCTCGCTCGAAGCCGGCGCGCCGGAAGGGAAAACAAAAATCGTGCGGCGTCGGCTGGCCTGGTTCACCCAGGGCGTCCTGGTCCTATTGGGCCTGGGACTGCTGGCCAGTTATCCCCTGGCCATTGTCCTCGCGGTCGTGTTTCAGGCGGACGGTTACGATCCTCTCAGCATCGCCAACATGATGAGCACGATGCACACCTCGCTGCTCGGGGCGCTTGTTCTCATGGCGCTTTTTTGCCTGGTTCTGCGCGCCCTCTGGCGGCCGGACAAATTGCGCGGCTGGACGCTGGTCAATCCATGGCTTCACCGCCTCTGGCAAAAAATGCTCCGGCCGGAGCACATGCCGCTGACCCTCGCGCTGGCCCTCGCCGCGCTTGCCGCCGCGCAACTGGGCTGGGTGGCGAACCAATTCATCCAGCCCTGGTCTTTCAAGGCGTTGACCGAAACCAACCCGCTTTTGGAAGCGCTCCGTAGCGAGGGCAATACCGTCCGGGTCGCCGTGCCGACCGACGACCCGATGCTCAAGGATAACCTGCTGCAAAACCAGTTCGCCGCCATGAAGATTTCCTGCCTCGATGTTTCCGCGGCCTCGCGCATTCCGGATGATCTCAACACCTTTTTCCAGACTCTGGACAACGATCAGGCGCGCCTCTGGTTTCTCGCCGGAGTGAAAAATGTCGCCGTGCCCCAGCAGGCCCTTGCTCAAATGCGACAGGATCCCGCCGTCGCCGCCAATATCGACCATGCCAACGGTTACACCCTCGAGCCGACCGGCAGCCCCGACTTGCCCAGCCACGCACTGATTGGCATGAAGGACTATCTGGCCAAGGCGACGCTTGTGCCCCACGCCGAGTTTTTTACCGCGGATAAGGCGCTCCTCAAGCGGCTCAAGGACCCGGCCTGGAATCCGCGGGAGAGCGTGTTGCTCAGCAGGAATGGCCCCCCGCCGGAGGTTATGCTGGGGCGTTTTTCGAAAAATGTTCCCGACAACGTAGAGCTGAAAACCTACACGCCCACGAAAATCGAAATCGAAGTCCAATCGGCTCACGGCGGTTATGTCCTGATCAATGATCAATACGATCCCGACTGGCAGGTACAGGTCAACGGCCACAACGCTCCGCTCCTTCGCGCCGATTATATCCTGCGGGCCGTTCAGGTTCCGATGGGCGCTTCGACGATTGCCCTGCGTTACGTCGCCCATTACCATGTCGCCGGCCTGAACCTGCCCGCCGAGGCGATGAACACTCTCAGCGACGGCGCGATGCTCGCCGCGTGGCTGATCGCCGGTTTCGCCCTCTGGCGGCGAAAACTCATGTAGCCGTCGCGGGCCCTCGCGACGGCGTCTTTCTCGGGTGGCCCGGACAACAAGTTGTCCGGGCCACCCATCATGCAGCAACGCCCGCCCCGACGACGAAGCTTTAAAGACGACGCAAATCCGTTACCATCTCGGACTTGAACGCGACGTCATCCGAATCCTCCGCGCCGGGCGCATTCTTGCGTCACGGCCTGCTGCTTTTTCTCGCCGTGCTGGCGCTTTCGCTGCCGCAAGCGGCGCTGCTGCCGCTGCTCGACCGCGATGAGCCGCGCTTCGCCGAAGCGAGCCGCGAGATGTTCCAAAGCGGCAACTTCATCGTGCCCACCTTCAACCACGCGCCGCGCTACGCCAAGCCGCCGCTGATCTACTGGTGCCAGGCGGTTTCCTACACGCTCTTCGGCGAAAATGCCTTCTCCGCGCGCCTGCCTTCGCTCCTGGCCACGGCGGGAACGGCGCTGATTCTCCTCGCCTGGGGCATCCAACTCGGCGACAAAAATATCGGCCTTATCGCGGCGCTTTCGTATGCGTTTTGCCTGCAAACCATGCAGCAGGGCCGCGTCGCCACGGCGGATGCGCTGCTGATTTTCTTCATGACGCTCACCGCCTTCGCGGGCTGGAAACTCATCGTCTCGCCGCCCGCCAGCCCCAGCTTTCGCAGCTATCTCTGGGACACGATTCTCGCCCTCGGTTTTGCCGGCGGATTTTTGGCCAAGGGCCCCGAAGCCCTCCTTCCCCTTTTGCCGCTTCTCATCTGTGCGCGCGGAATGAGGAGCAGCCTCACGCCGGAATTAATCGGCAATTTCGTCATCGGCCTGGCCCTCGTTTTGTTCTGGGCGATCCCCGCGTACATCGAGACCCATGGCGACTACTGGCGCGTCGGGATGAGCGAAGGCGTCGGCGAGCGCATGGTCACGGGTCTCCAGGGCCACGGCGCCTCGACGCTCGGCTGGTATCTGCTGAGCCTGCCGCTTTATCTGCTCCTCTTCTGGCTGAGCGCGCTGCCCTGGTCGCCGCTGCTCGTTCGCAAAAAACTTTTCACCGAGTGGAAACCGGACCTCGCCGACACCTACTTGCTCTGGAACGCCGGACTTATCTTTGTGGTCTTTTCGCTCATGGTGACCAAGCTGCCCCACTACACGCTCCCCGCGTTTCCGTTCCTCGCACTCGTCTTCGCCCGGCGCTGGATTTCTTCCGGGCTGCGGCCCGCGTTGCCGATCAAACTCGCGGCAGGATTCGGAATCGCTCTCGCCCTATTGACCGCCGTCCTCGTTCCCATCGCCATCGCGAACCACGCCACGCCATCACCTGTTGGCGAACTCGTCCGTGATGCGGACGGACTCCTCAAGCCCGACACACAATTCGCCCTTGTCGATTTCCAGGAACCCAACGCCATCTGGGAAATGCGCCGCGTCACGAAAGCCTACGGCCAGCCCATCCCGGAAGCGGAAGTCCTCCCCTTCCTGAACCAGCCCGGGCCGCATGCCGTCGTGCTGACATCGTCTTTTGCGCAAAGAATTCTCGACACGGCTCGGTCTGACTCTGATCCCGGTTGGAAAATCTTCGAGGCCCGCGGCTTCAATGCCGCCAAAATTAATATCCACGCGCCCTATTATTTACCGATCCCGGAGCCCTTGGATATCATCCTCGTCATAAAGCCGTAGAAGTTTCCCCTGCCTTCCAAAAAAAATTCCGTTAATTTGGTGAATTCCGTTAATTCCGTCAAAATCTCGGGCGCTCACTTCCCAATACAAAAATTCTGGAACAGCCGCGTCAGGATGTCTTCGTTGCTCGTCTCGCCGATCACTTCCGCGAGATCGTGCAGCGCGTCGCGCAGCTCGACGCTGACCAGCTCCAGGCCGGTCTCGCCGCGCAACGCCTCCCGCGCGCGGTCAAGCGACTGCGCCGCGCGTTGCAGCGTCGCGTTCTGGCGAGCGTTGATCGTGAGCACGGTTTCCGTTTCGTCCGCGACATCGGCCAGCAGCGCCGATTCGATTTTCGCCTCGAGATCGCCGAGGCCTTCGCCCGTCAGCGCGCAAAGAAAGATGGTTTCCCCGGGCAATGAATCGTGCCGCCCCAGGTCGGATTTATTGGCGATGAGCAGGCTCGGGATATTTTCGGGCAGCTCGATTTTCGTCGCGGCGTAAGGCTGATGCGCCTCGACGACGTGGAGCAAAAGTTGCGCATGAGGCAGAAGGGCGCGGGCGCGGCGGTTGCCCTCGATTTCCACGGGGTCGGTCGAGTCGCGCTGCCCGGCGGTGTCGATCAGGCGCAGCGGCAATCCGCGCACGTTGCACATGGCCTCGATCAGGTCGCGCGTCGTGCCGGGCGTCGGCGCGACGATGGCGCGGTCCTCGCGCAGCAGCGCGTTGAGCAGGCTCGATTTGCCCACGTTCGGCTCGCCCACGATCACCGCCAGCGCGCCTTCCTGGAGGATGCGGCCCAGCGGCGCGGTGCGGAGGAGCCGGTCGATTTTTTCGCGCACACTTTCCACGCGCGCGGAAAACTCCGGCCCGACGCGCGGCTCGATCCCCTCCTCCGCGAAATCGAGGCTGGCTTCGAGGTGGCTGAGCAGATCGATCAGCTCGGCGCGCACCGCTTCGAGCGCGTGGCCGAGCCTGCCCTCCTTCATCGCGCGTGCGCTGGCGAGCGCGCGTTCCGTCGGCGCGTAGAGCAGATCGAGCAGGCCCTCCGCCTGCGTGAGCGAAAGCTTGTCGTTGAGAAAGGCGCGCTGGGTGAATTCGCCGGGCCGCGCCGCGCGCGCGCCGAGCGACAGGCACGCCTGGATGATGCTTTCAACGATATGCGGATTGCCGTGGCACGAAATTTCGACCGTCTCCTCGCCCGTGTAGGAGTGGGGCGCGCGCCAGAACGTGAGCACGACGTCGTCGAGCGTCTGATTCCGATAAGTGAGCGTGCGGTAGACCGCGTGGCCCGGTTTCCCGTCCGCCTGGGCCGCGACGAGCCGGTCGATGATCGCGCGGCTCTCCGGGCCGCTCACGCGAATGACCGCGAGGGCCGCGACGCCGGGCGGCGTGCCGAGGGCGACGATGGTATCGGTGGTCATTTTTTAATGGTAGCCGTCGCGCGCCGCGCGACGGAAGAGAAATGACCAACCGTCGCTTTTTCCTCTTCGCCTGCGACGGCTACCTATGTTTTGAATGCCGCATAAGGCAACCCGTGCGCGTCGGCGACCGCCTGGCAGGTGAGCTGGCCGTCGATCACATTCACGCCTTGCGCCAGGCCGATCTGCCGCCGGCACGTCTCGGCGAGCCCGTGTTCCGCCAGCGCCTCGATGTAGGGATAGGTCACATTCGTCAGCGCCTGCGTCGCGGTGCGGGCGTAGGCGCCGGGCATGTTCGTGACGCAATAATGGAGCACGCCCTCCTCGACGAAAACGGGATTGTCATGCGTCGTGGGCCGCGAGGTCTCCGCGCAGCCGCCCTGGTCGATGGCGATGTCGACAAAGACGCTGCCCGGCTTCATCTGGCGCAGCATCGCGCGCGAGACGAGCTTCGGCGCCTTCGCGCCGGGCACGAGCACCGCGCCGATGAGGAGATCGACCGCGGGCAAAAGTTCCACGAGATGCGCTTCGCTGGAATAGAGCGTATGGGTGGCGTGCATGGTGATGTCGAGAAAGCGCATCCGCTCCATGTCGACTTCGAGAATGGTCACGTCCGCGCCGAGGCCGGTCGCCATGCGCGCGGCGTTGACGCCCGAGGTGCCGCCGCCGAGCACGACGACCTTGCCCGGCAGCACGCCCGGCACGCCGCCGAGCAGGACGCCCTTTCCGCCGTGGGGCTTGGCCAGAAAGTGGCCGCCGACGATGACCGACATGCGCCCCGCGATTTCGCTCATCGGTTCGAGCAGGGGCAGGCGGTGGTTGCTCGCGACCGTTTCGTAGGCGATGGCGGTGACGCCCGATTTCAGCAGCGCGGCGGTCAGTTCGAGGCTCGCGGCGAGGTGGAGATAGGTGAAAAGGATTTGGCCCGGACGGAGAAGGGCGTATTCGCCCGCGACCGGTTCCTTGACCTTGACGACGAGGCCGCCGCGAAACGCCTCCTCGTGGGAGTCGGTCAGCTTCGCGCCCGCCGCCGCGTAGTCGTTGTCCGGGTAGCCGGCGTCGACGCCCGCGCCCCGCTCGACGATGACCTGGTGGCCGTGCTTGACGAGTTGATACGCGGCGGAAGGCAGCAGCCCGACGCGATGCTCCTGCGTTTTGGTTTCCTTGGGGACGCCGATGATCATGGATTTATTTTAGACGGGATTAACAAGATTAACAGGATTTCAAAGACAATCTGATTTTTAGCGGAGCATTTTAACATATCGTGCACGGTTTATCCCCGGGTGGCCCGGCAACGCCACGCGTGCGTGTGTTGTCCGGGCGCGCGAGGGACACGTCCCGCGCGCGCAGGAGGTCGCCGGAAGATTTTGCTTAACCATAGTCGAGAGGTCCTGGGGTCACCTCCTGTGGCCTTCGGCCACCCGGACAACGAGTTGTCCGGGCCACCAGGAAACCGCTAAGGCGTTGTCGTCGGAGGTGGTTTTGGTGCGGATTGATACTTCGGCATTTGTCCGTTGCCGACATCGGGCGCGGGGCTGGACGAAGCCGGGACCGGGCTTGCGCCCGAGGTGGGGCCGGTGGTCTGGGTCGGAGCGCCAGTTTTGGGTTGGGGCGGCGGTTCCGCGACGCCCGTGGCCGCCTCGACCGCCTCGCGCCCCAGGATCGTCCTCTGCTTCTCGGCTTCATTGACCGCGATCTGGTCGGCGTCCGTCTCCACCACGGAGGGTTGAATCATGATGATCAATTCGTCACGTTCCTTGTTTTTCGAGGTGTCCGAGAAGAGGTATTTGAGAATCGGGATGTCGCTCAGAAAAGGCACGCCGCTGACATTCCGCGTCGTATTGTCCTTGATGAGTCCGCCGATGACCACGGTCGATTTATCCGGCACGGTCACTTCGGTATTGATCTCCTGGGTGTTGATGGTCGGCACGTTGTTGCCGCTGATCACGTTATTGCCGCCCAGGCTGTTGTTGGTCTGGCGGATTTTGAGGGTCACGTCGTGGTTGGCGTTGATCAGCGGAATGATGTCCAATTGAAGCAGCACGTCCTCATATTGTACGCTCCCGGTTGTGAGGAGGGAATTATTCGCGCCAGTCGTGGTGCCGTTCCCGTAACTGGAGGCGATATTGCTGAGAACGGGCACCTGGCTGCCGATCGCGATCACCGCCAGTTTGTTGTTGGTGGTGTAAACGCTCGGCCTTTGGAGCACCTTGAAGCGGTCGGTCGTTTCGAGCGCGCGCACATAAGCGTTCAGCGTGCTGCCGATGGCGCCATAGAGCGTCAGGCCGGTCGGCAGGGGAAAGCCCATGGCGCTGGTCAGGCTGCTCGGTTCCGGAAGAAAAGAGGAGCCGGTCGCGCTCGCGGCCTGGCTCGAATTCAGATTGCTGCTCGACAATCCTCCCTGTCCCACTCTTTGGAATTTCTGAAGAATATCGATGCCGAATTCCTCGCCTTCCGAGACGGTCAACTGCCCGATGACGGTGGCGAGGTAAACCTGCAAGGGCTTGCGATCGAGTTGATCGATCATGTCGAAAACGCGCGAGACCACGTCGGGCGAACCAAAAACGATGATCGAGTTGGAACGATTATCGGCCAGCAGCCTCGTCTTGCCGACGGTGACCACGGTGGGGACATCATTCTGGGGTGGGTTCGCAAGCTGGGGGGTGATCGCGGAGACCGATCCCGTGCCGCCGGAACTGGCGCCCGCGGCGGAAGCCGGCGCCGCCGTCCCGCCTTGCTGCCCCGCGTTTTTTGCCTGCGCGGCCTGGGCGGCCGCCTCGTCCTTCTTGACCTGGTCTTCCTCATCCTTGCCTCGCGCGAGCGCGGCTTCCAGCGCGGGCAGGATGTCCTGGGCCAAAACGTATTTGAGCGGACGGCGCTGCGGCACCATGAAAATGTCCGGCTGGTCCAACTGGCCGATCATCTGTTCCAGGAAGGGCATGTTGACCGGACGGGTGATAATGAGCACCCGGTTGGCGATCTCATCGGGCACGATCTGGGCGGTGCCGGAGATCAGGTTGTGTTCGTTGGAGAGCGGCTCGCTGTTGCCGAGGCCGGCCGGGACGATCACGACGCCGCCCGGGCCGGGAGGGGTTAGGGGAGCGCCGTTCGGCCCGATCCCCAGCATTTTGTTGAGGATATCGGCCACCTTCTCGGCATCGGCGCGATTGAGCTGAACCCATTCGCTGGCGACCCGCGCGGGCGGCGCATCGACGAGTTCTTTCAGGGCGATCAACTGGCGGATCACGCTGACGTTTTCCGTGAGGACGACGGCCTGGGCGGTAGGCGCCGCCACGTAAGCTCCGTAGCCGTGCACGGGCGCGACCTGGCTGAAAATACCGGTGGCTTCCACCGGGGTGATATAATTGAGCGGCATGTAATAGCTGACGACCTCCTCGTCGGCCGGCAGATCCGCCGCATTGGCATAAATCTTCACCCCTTCGCTGCGCGGGTTTTTGTTGGTGCCGACGGTGACGACTTTGAGGTTATGATCATCGACGGGAATGATCGCCACGCCATTGAGGAGAAGGACCTGCTCGATCATCTTGACCATCTCCGGTTTGCTCAGGCCGGTGGCGTTGAGGCTTACGAATATTGCCGCGCCGTCCAAATTGGCATCGCGAATCAGGTGCTTTCCGGAGAGTTGCTCGTAAAGATCCAGAATGTCATTAACGGGACGCTTTTGGTAGTTGGCGGAACCCGGGGCGATGGGGCCGGTGTCCTGGGCAAGGGCCGGAAGGCTGTTGCCCAAATGGAAGAGGAACAAAGACGCGAAGAGAAGCAACCCTCTTGGAAATGAGAATGGTGAGGCCATGTTGAGGTGACGACACAGAGATGATGGCATATCCGCCTCCCGTAAGGAAGCCTTCATCATTGCGGTGGCGCGGGCGCGGGTGGCGCGGGCGCGGGCGCGGGTGGCGCGGGCTGTTGTTGTTGCGCCGGCGGCGGCGGCAGATGGATGAGAGGATGGCGAAACCGGGCGGGGGGCCGGGCTCCACTCGTCGCGGGAAAGGAGGGCGCGGCGCCGGGCATGGTGATTTGCGGAGTCATGCCGCCCGGCATGGCAACCGTGTTGGTGGGCGGCGCAGTTGCGACCACTGCCGTCGCGGGCGGCTGTTCCAACTTGAGCGTGATCGACTGGCCATCCTTTTGCACAACGGCATAGGTGTCCGAGCCGTCGTGGTTGCGGGTGATGGAGGTCAGCTTCAATCCCCGGGTCGGTTTATCGCTGGAAATAAGGAAGTGTTCCTGGGGGGTTTTTGTCTCGATGACGCTCGCATAGGAGATGCCCTCAACGTTCGCGATGCCGACCAGCATGTAGTCGGGCGATGTTTCCTGACTCACTTCGGACGTCGCCACCGCGAAGGGGGACTTCGTCCACAGAGGCTCATAGCGCGAGGCGGGAAAGCCCGCGTTCGGCAGGGCCGGATCGTCCGCCCGGACCGGTTGCGCGGCTGGCGCTGCGAGCGCGAGGAGAAGAACGAGTCTCTTCATGTCACGAACCCTCCTTATTCTTAAAGTAACGGGCGATTTGCAGCGTACAAACCATCGACTTCTGGTCCTGGTCCGCTTTCAGCGAAAAGGACGAAATGGCGTAAAACTGATCGGGCTTTTGGAGATCGGTCAACCATTTGCACAGGCCCTGCATCGATCCTTTGACCTTGAGCGAGACATTGATGCGCGTTCCGGCGGCGCCGTGCTGCGCGTCGTTCAGGCTTTGCTCCATGATTTCGAGTTTATTATCGCGGGCGCCTTTTAGGACATACGCCAAAACCGCCGCTTTGGCATCGCCTTCGTCGCCCAGGACCGGTTCATGGTCGCGAGTCCACGCCTTGCGCTGCGCCCATAAGTCGGACTGCCGCAAATCGACTTTTGCCTCGGCTTGATCGCCCTGCAATTGCAAATAAGCCAGTTGCAGGCTCAATTGCCTCTGCGCGAGCCAGCGATAACCGAAATAATTCCCGCCCGCGAAAAGGATCGCGGCGAGGACGGAAAGCAGCGCCTTCTCGTTTTTAGTTACTCGCATGGGTTCCTTCGATTTGAAATTGCGCCAGGTCGTTGGGCAGCGGGCGGGGATTGCCCATGTCCAGGGTATAGCCGGAAAAAGAGGGATCGCTTTTGAGCTTGCTCAAAAATTGGAAGGCGCCCGCGACATTCTTGGCTTCACCCTTGATGAGCAAATGGCCGTCGCCCGCTTCGAATAAAGTCAGGTGAAGCTGGTCGGCTGGGATCGATTGGGAAGCTTCCAACAGCAATTCCAATGGATAGCTTTTGGTGTCCACCACGGGCGCCAGTTCCTTCCAGGCCGCCCGCCCCTCCTGAACGAGGGCGAGGGCCCGCGCATTCTCCGATTGCCATTTGCGCAGGTCGTCGACTTTGAGCGAGGTCATGACCAGACGCGACACCATCCAGGCAACCGCCAGCAGGTAAACCGCCAGCAAGACCATGAAGGCCCGCCTCTGCCAGCGCCGGCTGGCGCGGGTCCGTTTGGCCTCGCCCACGATGGCCGGCGTTAATTTCCAGGCTTGCGCCGGCGCGACGGGAGGCGGGCGTTCCCCTTGCTCGACGGGAAGCGGCAAGGCCCCTTGAAGCGCCGCAAGTTCCTCCGGGCCGATTTCCGTCCATAACAGCACTTTTTGCAGCGAGGTCGCAATGCCCTGCATGGCGAGCGTGGCCCGGGCGCAGATCAAATCCTGCACGACGCGCGGGGTGATTTGCCCCTCGGCCAGCGCCTGGTAATAAACGAGGTTTTGTCCCCGGGTGATCGCCACCGCCAGGCGGTCGTGTTCCCGCCAGATCGTCAGCGTGTTTTCCGGAAAGGGGAGGTAACGGGCGGAAAGATCGAAGGCGTCGTAGGCCTCGGCGTGGATTTCCGGCGCCAGGGTCGCGGGCAGCACGCCGACCATGACCAGCGTGCGGGTCCCTTCCCGGACGACGACCGTCCAGTCGAAAACCGCCGGCCCGTTTCCGCGGGGCTGGAGGCCGCGCAGCTCCAGTTGCAGGGGGATCATTCCGGCAAATTGCTTCGCGTCGGTTTCATTCAGCCAGAGCGGAAGGCAAAAGACCTGCGACACCGGGAGCGCCAGCGTCGTGTTTTTCCGCAGCCGGTTGTCGAGGGGTGTCGCGCAGGTTTGCACGAGTTCCGCGGAAGACTTCCCGTCGGGGGCCTTCCCGCCAAGCGCCCAAAGTTCCCACGGCTCCGCGCCGGTTGGGCCGGGCAGCAGCAGGGCGCGCTGTCCCTTGGCCAGGGAGCGCGCCGCCTTGGTTTTTACTGTTCGGACCATAGGAAATATTGAACGGGCGAGGCATTGAGCCGCGTCACAACGGAAATCATGACCTGTGTGCCTTCCGCTTGGCCAACACTTTCCACGCGGCGATTGGGGTCGCTGAGGGAAATCTGATTGCCCAGCGTCTTCATGGCGAGGTCGCTGATGCCCAATTGGGCCTGCAATGTCTTCACGTCGGGAACCGTCACGTCGTCGGCTGTTCCGGCGATGCCGTCGCGTCCGTTGCGCGTTTGGGTGAAGAAGGCGACCCGCTTGGGATCGAGGCTGAAGACGGCCGCGATCAGCTCGGGGGGCGCTTCGTTGACGTTCAACGGGCCGCCGCTCCAGAGGGTGAAGCTGTCCTGCCAATCGGGCCGGGCCTTGTCCAGCAAATCGACGCCCATCACCAGTTTCACCTCGTCGAACGAGTCGAAGGGCTGGTACGTGGGGCGTTGCGGAAGATTGGCCCGGGCATAATCGTCGGCCTTGGCGCCGTTCAGGCTGCGGAGATCGCCGGGCGTGACCCAGTCGTAGAGGCAATCGGCGACATGATCCGCCTGATCGACCTTGAGTCCCCACTGGGTGAAAAGATTTTCGAGGATCTCGCGGTGTCCGCTCAGCAGGACATAATTGAGGTTGAGCCGCGCGCCTTCGCTTCCGATCGCGACCTTGAACTGGCGTCCCTCCGCCGGTTTT
>Ga0182030_10018326_pt1 | contig 13431 bp, 6 predicted proteins | sample 812S3MmetaG_FD_121299 | JGI IMG/M metagenome (GOLD analysis project Ga0182030, IMG submission 121299) | Permafrost microbial communities from Stordalen Mire, Sweden - 812S3M metaG (Illumina Assembly) | ecosystem: Environmental > Terrestrial > Soil > Wetlands > Permafrost | place: Sweden... | reverse complement strand
GCGCAGCCGACGCCCTCCGCCGCGCCGACCGTCGTCGTTTCGTCAGCGCCGACGCTGGAGCCGACGCCGACGATTTCGGCGGCGCCGTCCGCGGCGCCGGTTGCGCCGCCGACAATCCCGTTGGCGACGGCGAGCCCGGACGCGACGCCGCTCGCGGCCAAACCCAAGGCCGTCGAAGCGCAGCCGACGCCCTCCGCCGCGCCGACCGTCGTTGTTTCGTCAGCGCCGACGCTGGAGCCGACGCCGACGGCTTCCGCGGCGAGCGCGCCGTCGCTCTCGCCGAGCCCCGCGGCGACGGCGACCGCCAAGGCGCCGCCGGCGCTCGAGACGAAGGTCAGCGCGATCGAAGCGCAACCGACGCTCTCCGCTGCGCCTGCGGCAAGCCCGCTGGCGACGGCGAGCCCGGATGCGCCGCCGCTGCGCGAGGTCGAGATCAAGACGGACGAGGCGCAGCCGACCCCTTCCGCGCCACCGCCGAAGGTCTTCGCGCTGCCGACGGCAGCCGCGCCGGTCGCTGTGGCGCCGACGCTCGCCGCTTCGGCGCCGCTGACGCCCGTTGCCGCGCCGCCGACGGCGGCTGCGGCGAGCTCAGAACCTCAGGTCGCGCTCGCCGCTCCGGCCGCCAAGCCGACGCGGACCGATCTCGCCGCCTTGACGCCGCTCGTCGCCGCCGAGCTTCGTCGACTGGGCTGCTACAGCGGAGCGGCGACCGGCTGGGACGCCGTCGATCTGCGCCTCGGCGTCGACAAGTTCGCCGAGCTCGCCAAGCTCGCGACCTTGCCTGCCGAGCCCGACGTCGGCCTGCTCGCGGCGCTGAAGAGCGAGCCCGACCATTTCTGCGCGCCGCAATGCTCGCCGCGCGAGGTCGCAAGCGACGGGCGCTGCGTACCCAAGACATGCGGAGCGAACCAGGTCCTTACGCACGACGGCGCCTGCGTTGCGCGCCAGCCCAAGCCGCAAACGACGGCCGCCGCTCGCGCCCCGGCCCCCGCCGCCGGCAAGCGCTGCTTCACCTTCAACGGCAGTTCGTATTGCGAATGACGCGCGTTCAAGCGCCGCTCGATTTCGAATCGACGAGCGCGCGCGCCGACGACAAGGTCGGCGCCGCCGCCGGCTGCGCGATGCGGAGGCCGAACGCGGCGCGCAGGCGAGACATCCGCCCGATGTCGAACTTGAAGCCGCGGTCAGGCTCGCCGCGGCTCGTCGCCGGCCGTCAGTCCGCGGCCCCGTGAATGAAGACTTGCAGGGTTAGAGCCCTTCAGCGGAGGTCGAGCACAAGTGTGACGCTGCCGCTAAACTCGCTAACACTACTGGAAAATCCAAGGCTGGCGAGAGATGCAGGCCGTTGGCTATCAGGTGGGCAATCTGGCGCAATTTTGTTCTATCCGCCCCACATTTTGGTCACGGGGCGCCTTGACTCCCGTTTTCAGTTACCCTAGCGTAAACTTTGTCTTACAATGACAGAGAAGACGCGCCAGCGCCTGAAACGCTTCGTCCGTAATCGACGATAATCAACAATAATAGCAGTGTGATGCGCCAGGTTCGAGACGTGGTACTGTAATGATTTCGTTTATGCCAGCAGACCGTCAGATGCGGCTGATCGGTCTACAGGCGTCGACGATGATGAAAGTGTTGTTATGACAATGTTGTCATAGAGGTGTCGTAAATCGCCTCGCGCCGAGCAATTCCGGCGTGTATGTGGTATCGTCGCGCAATGTAAGGGGACGACGAAGTCAACAGTCCCTAAGTTGTGAGCATTCTATGCAGAGCGTCACGCGGACGGATGGTTGGAGTCTGCGTCGGTGTATTGTTTTGTCTCGTAACCGTCACGAACCACGTCATAATTGTGTTAGAATGATCATATAACGGGTTCCGTAACTGAAAAATAGTAATTGTGCAGGGGAGGCAAGAACAGGGAGGTTCTTCCGGAGCGGCGAGTTGCGGCTTCAGCAACGGATAGGAGTTTCAATGTTCGCAGTCCTCACCTTCCTGTTGTGGCTGTTCGGCGCCGCGGCGACTCTGGGGGTCGCAAGCCTTCCGTTGGGCATTGAAGCTCAACTTGCTCTGGCCGCGGGCGCCCTCGCGGCGATGCTGGCGTTGAAGCTCTTCAACATCAGGGGCCCGTTCCGCCCCGTGTTCCTGGGGTTGGGGACGTTCGTCATCCTGCGCTACCTGTTTTGGCGCCTGTCCAGCACGATCCCCCCGATCAGCTCGCCGCTGGATTTCGCCGCCGGCATGGTTCTGCTGCTCGCGGAAGTCTACTGCATCTCGATGCTGTTCATGAGCCTGTTCACAGTCGCCGACCCGATCGAGCGGCCGAAGGCGCCGCGCGTGACTGACGAGGATGCGCCGACGGTCGACGTCTTCGTTCCGACCTACAACGAGGCCATCGAAATCGTTGCGCCGACGTTGGCGGCGATCAAGCGGATGAGGTACCCAGAAGGCAAGCTCAACGTCTTTCTGCTCGACGACGGCGGCACCGAGGAAAAGCTCCAGTCGGAAGACGCGGCGACGGCGCGCCGCGCCGAGAATCGGCGCGAGAGCTTTCAGGCTTTGTGTGTGGAGCTCGGGGTCCATTACCTCGCGCGCGAAGAAAACAAGCACGCCAAGGCGGGCAATCTCAATTTCGGCCTGGCGCACAGCCAAGGCGATCTCGTGGCGGTCTTCGACGCCGATCATGTGCCCGCCCAGGATTTCCTCACCGAAACCGTCGGGTTTTTCGGACAGGACGAAAAGCTGTTTCTGGTTCAGACGCCCCATTTCTTCCTCAACCCGGATCCGATCGAGCGCAATATCGGCGCCGCCGGCATGCCCGCCGAGAACGAAATGTTCTACGGCCTGGTGCAGAAGGGCCTGGACAAATGGAACGCCGCCTTCTTCTGCGGCTCGGCCGCCGTCCTGCGGCGGCAGGCGCTCGAGGAGGTCGGCGGCTTTCACGGCTCGTCCGTCACCGAGGACGCCGAGACCGCGCTCGAATTGCACGCCCACGGCTGGAACAGCGTCTATGTGCAGAAGCCGCTGATCGCCGGACTGCAGCCGGAGACCTTCGAGTCCTTCATCGGCCAGCGCTCGCGCTGGGCGCGCGGCATGGCCCAGATCCTGCTGCTCAAAAATCCGCTGTTCGTCCCCGGCCTGAAAATGGCGCAGCGGTTGTGCTACCTGTCGAGCAGTCTCTTCTGGCTTTTCCCGCTGTCGAGGATGGTGTTCATATTCGCTCCGCTCATGTACATCTTCTTCGACATGAAGATTTACATTGCAAACGGACAGGAATTTGTCGCTTATACCCTGACGTACATGCTGTCCGCGCTGTTGATCCAGAGCTATGTCTTCGGTCGGGTGCGGTGGCCGTGGACGTCGGACCTCTATGAATACGTCCAGGCGGTTAAGCTGTTTCCGGCCGTGCTGGGCGTGTTTCTCGATCCTCGCCGGCCGAAATTCAACGTCACCGCCAAGGGTCAGACCCTCGAAGAAAATCAGCTGTCGAGCTTGGCGTGGCCCTATTTCGCGCTCTTCGCCCTGGTCGCGATCAGCATGGCGGCGCTTGGCGTCAAGTTCGCCAATGAGCCGGACGCGCGCGATCTGATCAGCGTCGTCGGCGTCTGGAGCGTGTTCAACCTTTGCCTGACCGGGGTCGCGCTGGGCGTCGTTTCGGAGCGGCGCGAGCGGCGCAGCGTGCCGCGGGTCGCCAGCAAGCTGGTTGCAAGCTTGGCGTTCGGCCCGCAGACGTCGCCCGTGGCGATCGAGGATATGTCGTTCGGCGGGTTGCGCGTGCGCGTGCTCGACGCGACCAAGCTGCCGCCGAAAGGGACAGGGGTCCTGCGCATCGATTCCGCCGACGACGCCGGGTCGGTTCTCGAAACGCCGATCGTCATCGCCGGGCGGCGCGTCAATGACGAGGGACGCGGCGTCGGCCTCAAGTTCTATGGTTTCAATGGCGACCGCTTCAAGATCATCGCCAAGGTTATGTTTTCAACTATCGATCCGATATATGCGCGACGATCCCAGACATATTTGCATTTTGGCGTCCTGCGCGGCTCGTTCAACTTCGCCATAGCAGCGTTGAATCAGACGTTCCGTGGGTTGTACTACGTATTCTTCCGAAGGGGCCAAGTCATCGCTTCGCCGGCCGCTCGTTCCTCGGAGAGTTCCGCCTCTTGAGGGCGTTTCCGTCCCACCTTTTGCGAGAGCCATGCCCATGAGTCTCCTTGGTTCGTCTTTCTTGCGATCGGCGGCGATCGGCGCGCTGGCCGCGTCGCTCACGCTCGGCCTGCCGTGGCGCGAGCCCGACGCGGCGATGGCCCAGCCGGGCGAAGAGACGTCCGCGCGCGCGGACGCCGTCGCGCTGAAGCGATTGCCGGCCGGCCCCGGCGAACTCGTCTTCCGTGGCGAGAACGCCAGCGGCCGCTGGTCGGTCTATCTCAGCCCCGCCGAAGCCGCGCGCACGCAGAGCTTCCAATTGGCGATGCTGAACGCGGTCGTCGTCTTGCCGGAACGGTCGTCGCTGAAACTGATCGTCAACGGTCGGGTTCTGTCGACCGTGCCGGTTCGGTCGGCCGAAAAGCTCAGCACCGTCATGGTCAAAATCCCGCCCGGGGTTCTGACGCCGGGCGCCAATGACGTACAGATGCGCGTCGCCCTCGCGCACCGGGTCGATTGCTCCGTCAAGGCGACCTACGAACTCTGGGCGCTGTTGGACCCGACCAAGACCGGATTCGTGCTCGACGGCGCCAGCGCCTCCTATGCGATTCATTCGCTCGACGATCTGGCGGCCGAGCCAGCGGCCGAAGACGGCGCGACGCGCATTCACGTGCGCCTGCCGGTCGACGCCGATCCGGTCGCGATCGGCCGCGCCGGCCGCTTCGTCAACGCCGTCGTGCGTCGAGCCGGTCTGTTGCGCCCGGTCGTCGACGTCGGCCCGGACGAAGGCCAGGGCGCCGGTTTGGACCTCGTCATGGCCGACGCCGCCGCGGGCGACGATCTCGTCAAGGATCTGCGCGTTCTCGACCGCGACAACGCCGTCACGGTCGCGCGCGATCCGACGACCAATCGGCTGGTCGTCGTTCTGTCGGGCGCGGATGACGCCGATCTCGACCAGCAGATTTCCAATCTCGAACAGGCCGCGCCCAAAACGCGTGTTTCGCCCGGGGGCGCCGACGACGTCGCGATCGAATCGGGTGGTCGCATGACTTTCGCCGAGCTCGGCCTGGCGACCGACAATTTCGAAGGCCGGCGCTATCTGTCGAGCGCCAGCGTCACGCTGCCGTCGGACTTCTTCTCGGCCGACAACGATCGCGCACGGCTGCTGATCGACGGCGTCCGGTCGGGCGGTCTCGACCCGGACAGCCAGCTCGTCTTTCGGGTGAACGGCGCGATCGCGTCGTCAATGCGCCTCGCGTCGGGCGCCGTCCAGGAATTCAACCACAAGATGGTTGAACTCCCGCTGCGATTCTTCCATCCCGGCCACAACGAAATCGCCATCGAGGGCATCCTGCCCGCGCCAGCCGATCGACAGTGCGACCTGGCCTCGTCGTCTCGCGAGAGCCGGCTTTCGATCGCCGGGACGTCCGAGCTCCAATTTCCGCAGTTCGCCCATCTTCGGACTCTGCCGCAGCTCTCTTCGACGCTGTCGGACGGCGTCAAGGATCGCAATGGGCAGGTCAACCTCTATCTGCCGGACGCCGAGCCTGGCGCCGTCGGTGCGGCCCTGTCCGTCCTGGCGAACATGGCCCCGCAATTGGGGCCGATAAAGACGCTCATCGTCCATCTCGAGCCGCCAGAACGCGACGACGTTCCAGGCGTCGTGGTCGCGCCGCTCGATCAACTTCCCGAATTTCTCGCCTCTTCGCTGCACGGCACGATGTCGCCGTCGGAGGCGACGGGCGACGAGGCGGTCAAGGTCGCCGACGCGACGCAACAACCCGCTTCCTCCGACGCGTTCAGGTTCAATCTTGATTGGAGCTCCGCGCTCGAGACAGTCAGGGCCCAGTTGAGGATGCACGGCTTCTTCTACGGCGGCGACCGGGGCGCGGACGCATTGTCGCTGTCTCAGAACGGCCTGCTGGTCGGCGCCGTGGATCCGACGACGCCGACCCCGATCTTCGGCGGCGTCGGGATCCCGCAGATTGTCGTCAGCCCGAGACAATGGCTCGTCGTCACCGCGCACAGCGCCGAGGCGTATCAGTCCGCGGTCGAGCGGATGATCGCCAACGGCAAATGGAGCGCGTTGGCGGGCGAGGCGGTCAGCTTCGATCCCGATACGGACCAGCTGCGATCCGTGCAGCCGCTGCAGGTCTCGTATGTGCTGCCCGACCACTTTGTCGCCGCCGACGTTCGTCCGATCCTCGGCGGCCTGTTCTCCGACAACATCGCTCTCAGTCTCGGCGTGCTGCTGCTGCTGATGTCGATGCTGGGTCTGTCGACCCACGCGTTGATCCGACGAATGGGCGCCCGATGATCGTCAAGGGTCGGTTGACGGGGTTGATCGTGGCGGCTTGCCTTCAGGCTTCCCCGATCCACGCCGGGACGGAGACCCAGGCGTGGGTGACGCCGCAGCGCCCGCTCGCCGACGAGGCGTCGTCGAGGAGCGATCAGGGGGACCGCGAAGCGAACGCGCGGGTCGCGCGGATGTGGTTCAAGGCCGAATGGCAAATCTACGCCTCGACCTTCGTCACTCAGGACGGTCGGGTGGTCGACAACGCCAACGGAAACGTCTCGCACAGCGAGGGGCAAGGCTACGGCCTTCTTCTCGCGGCGCTCGCCGGCGATTCCGACCGCTTCGACAAGATCTGGCGATGGACCGAGACCCACATGATGGTCCGGCCGGACCACCTGTTGTCTTGGCGGTGGGATCCGCAAAAGGGCGCGATCACCGATACGAACAACGCGACCGACGGCGACATCCTGGTGGCGTGGGCGCTCGCCCAAGCCGCGCAAAAGTTCAACCGTCCCGACTATCGCGTCACGGCCGCGGTCATCGCCGGCGCGATCGGCGCGAACTTGATCAAGAACAGCGATCACGGTCTGATCCTGCTGCCGGCCGCCCAGGGCTTCAGCCATGACGATCAGCCCGACGGACCCGTGGTCAACCTGTCGTATTGGGTCTTTCCCGCCTTCTCGACGCTCAAGGACCTTGCGCCCGCCTATGATTGGGAGGCGCTTCACGCCAACGGGCTGAAGCTTTTGAACGTCGGCCGGTTCGGACCGCTCCGCTTGCCGCCAGACTGGCTGTCGCTCGGCGGCCAGACGCCCGCTCCGGCGCAGAAGTTCCCGAGCCAGTTCGGCTACAACGCCATCCGCATTCCGCTCTATCTCGCATGGGATTCTGCGCCGCAAGCCCGCCATGCGTTGAGCGGCTTCGTCAATCTCTGGCGCGGCCCCCGCAGCGCCGGTCCTTATGTCATCGACGTCAATTCGGGTTCGGCGGAACAGATTCTCGACGGCGCCGGCTATCGTCTGGCGCTCGCGCTGGCGCGCTGCGTCTCGCTCGATTCGCCGATCGACGAGCAGGTCATCAAGTCCCGCGATCCGCTCTACTACCCGGACACGCTGCGGATGTTGTCGCTCGCGGCGATTCAGGAAAGGCTCCCGCAATGCTTTTGAAACGCCCCCTTGTCCTCGCCGCCATGCTGGCGCTCGCGGGCGCAGCGATTCGATCGCAGGACGCCAATTCCGACGAGGCGCCGAGCTTGCGCCCTGCGCCCATTTTCGCCGACGTCCCGGCCGACGGCGCCGCGCCGCAACGCAATGTCGCGCCGAACGCCGCGAGCGCGGTCGACCTGCCGGCGAGCGCGCCGCGCCCCGCCGTTCAGGCCAGCGCGGCGCCGTGGGAGTTTTCGCCGCTCAAGCCGACGCCCGACGCGCCCGACGGCGACCCCGCAAGCAAGAGCCGCGAGGGCGACATCGACCTCACCGCATTGCGCTACTTCGCCGGCCAGGGCGACCTTGCGCGCGTCGCGGCGGAAATCAAACGGCTGCGGGAAAAGCATCCGGGTTGGGAGCCGCCGCAGGATCTCTTCGCCCAGTCGGGCAACAGCGAATTCGAGAAGCCGTTGTGGGACCTCTTCGCCCAGCATGATTACGACGGCGTGCGCGCCGGCGTCGCGGCGATCCAGGACAAGAACCCGGGTTGGCAGCCCTCGTCGGACCTGACCGACAAACTGGCGTTCGCCGAGGCGAACGACAAGCTCGTCAAGGCCTCCGACGCCCAGCAATGGGGCGACGTCATCGACATCGCCGCCGCCAACAAGATGCTTCTGACCTGCGCCGACGTCGACGCGATCTGGCGCACCGCCGAGGCCTTGGCGCACACCGACGACGAGCCGCGCGCCCTCGAGGCCTATCGCTACATCCTGACCTCGTGCGCCAAGCGCGAGGAGCGGCTGGCGACGGTTCAGAAGGCCAGCCAGATTCTCAAATCGCCCGAGGATTTCGAAACGCTGTTGCGGCTCGGGCGGCGCCTGCCGAACGGAACGTCCGAGTTTGAATCCGTCCGCTTCGATCTCATCCGCCAGAAACTCGGCGACGCGGCGGCGGGCAAGGCCGGGCCGGAAGCGAGCCAGGCGGAAATCGACGCGCTCGCCGCGCACGCGCGCAGCGCCAACGATCGCGGCGACCAGCAATTGCTGGGCTGGTTCGCCTATTCGCGCAAGGATTTCGTCCAGGCCGAGGACTGGTTCGCCACGGCGCTGCGGCCGGGCCCCGATCCGAAGGCCGCCGAGGGCCTGGTGCTGACCCTTCGCAGCGCGGGCAGAATCGCCGACGCGCAGAAGCTCGCGGTGCAATACGCAGGGCTGGGCCCTCTCAACCGCAAGCTGATGATCGAGGTGCAGACGGCGGCGCTCAACGATCCCGCCGCGACGCCGCTGTCGCCCGACGACCTGGTGACCTTGTCGCAAGCGATCGACCTGGCGAAGTCGTCCGACGGCGCGCAGCTTTATGCCTGGCATTTGTACAACGCCAACGACGTCGCCGGCGCGGCGGACTGGTTCCGCAAGTCGGTCGACTGGCAACAGAACGAACCGGCGGCGATCGGTCTGATCGTCACCGCGCGGCGTCTGCGCAACATGCGCGACTACGCCGATCTGGTCGCCAAGTACCGCGACGTCTATCCCAAGGTCGCCGCGCTCGAAACCGCGATGGGCGCCGCGCGCGGCGCGCCGGCGGCGCGCGCGCCGTCGAATGCGACCGCCCGCTCCGGCGGCGGAGGGGGCGGAAGTTGGGACAAGAACGCCGACGCGATCGCCAAGACGATGCAGGCCGGCAAAGTCGATCTGGCGCTCGCGATGCTCGAGGAGCGCAAGAGCAAGGGACTGGCCGAACCGTCGGGGCTGACCATCGTGCGCGGCTGGGCGCTCTATCAGAAGGGCGATTGGGAAGGCGCCAAGAAGGTCTTCGCCGGGCTGCAGGCCAAGCAGCAGCAGGTCGAGGACGCAGAGTTCGGCCTCGCCACGATCGAACACGCGGAACTGCCGGCTGCGATGCGCCGATAAAACGACGACTCGCCGCCGCGCGTCGACCCGGTTTCGTCGGGCGGAGATCGTGCTGAGATGGGAACCGACTGTGCAGCGCTGAAAGGCGAACGCCATGCAGACGTTTCATAGCCGTCTGGGCAGACGGGTCGGCGCGCCGCCAGCGCGCCAGTCGGACCACGGATTCGCCGTCAGCGTGATGGAGCACCTCGGCGTTCCCGCCTTCGTGCTCGGCGCCGATCGCCGCGTCCTGATGTGGAACAAGGCTTGCGAGCGCCTGACCGGCGCGCCTGCCGAGAACATGCTCGGCACGCGTGACCATTGGCGCGCCTTCTACGACAAGCGGCGGCCCTGTCTCGCCGATCTCGTGCTGAGGCAAAAGTTCGAAGACATCGCCTTGCGCTACGCCCGCGGCGGCAGGGCCGTTCACGGCAGGGCCGGCGCCGCCACTGAAAATTGGTGCGAAATGCCCAGACTTGGTCGACCGCTTTATTTGGCGGCCGACGCGTCGCCGATCTACGACGAAGCGGGCGCGATGATTGCGGCGGTGGAGACGCTTCGCGACCTCACCGTCGAGAAGCAGCGCCAAACCGAATTGGAATCCCTGGCCGCGCTCGACGGCCTTACCGGATTGCTCAACCGTCGCAGCTTCGACGAGAGACTGACGCTGGAAGCGCGTCGGGCCTTGCGCGCCGAGCTTCCTTTGGCGTTGCTGATGGTCGATGTCGACGACTTCAAACCGTACAATGACGCCCATGGCCATCAGGTCGGCGATGCGTGTTTGAGAACGGTGGCGCAGGCGATCCGCGGCGCGCTTTGGCGCGCCGGCGACGTTGCCGCGCGTTACGGCGGCGACGAATTTTCGCTCATCCTGCCCGATACCGACAGGATCGGCGCGTTGCGGGTCGCCGAACACATTCGCGGGCGCATCGACGCCCTTCGCATCGCGAACCCTTTTTCGGCGGCGTCTCGAAGTCTCACGCTGAGCATTGGCGGATGTGTGGCCGCCCGGGGCTTTGACGGTTCAGCCGAGCGGCTGGTCGCCTTGTCTGACGCCGAACTCTATCGCGCCAAACGCGGCGGCCGAAATCGGACTTCGATCGCGACGTGCGAATCGGACCCGGCGGCGTTCGGCGAGCAGCCGCAGTCCAGCGGCCTCGCGAGCGCCTGCGGCCTTCCGCTTTTGACCGGCGGACCGACATTCCAACGCGACCATTCGTGAGGGGTCTGTCGGTCCTGCGAACGGCGCCGACAGCGCAGCGGTCCTGCTTCGTCTGAGCGCGCGCTCGCGCCCTTGCGTTTGGCGCCGACTTGGCGGCGTTGGCGGTCATGCCCGAAGGCTCGCGCCGCGCCGCGCCGGACGCCGCCTTGCGGGCGCCCAAGCGCCTGAAGCCAAAGATCCTTTTGCGATCGAGGGCGTTGGTAGCGGGGGGCGGATTCGAACCGCCGACCTCCGGATTATGATTCCGCTGCTCTAACCAGCTGAGCTACCCCGCCACGCGCTTACGTGAAGCGGCCCGCTTATAGTGGCGGCGGCGAAACTGTCAAGGAACAGCGGCGCTGTTCGCGCAGCCTCGGCGCCTTCAGCCGACAGCGCCGCAAAACAAAAAGAAGGGACGGCGAAAAGCCGTCCCTTCCTCACTAACCAACCCCGACGCGGCGATTTATCCAGGCGAAGTCTCTGCGCCGAAGCAGGGCGGCCATATGTTCGCCGCCGCCCACAAGCGAATTCTGCCGCATCCGGGCCCGGGCCGCGTTGCGACAAATCAATTGACCTCGGCCCGCGCGCCCCTCCGCCGTCAGGCGCGCAAACGAAAGCCCCGGACCGCGGCGCGGCCCGGGGCTCGAGACGGGTAGGAGGAGGCGAACCGTCAGCTGCGGCGGTTGCCCATCAGGAACAGCAGCTGCTGGAACAGGTTGATGAAGTCGAGATAGAGCCGCAGCGCGCCGAAGATCGCCTTCTTCTCCGACGTTTCGTAGGCGTCGCCGGAGACGTAGCTGTCCTTGATCGCCTGCGTGTCCCACGCGGTCAGGCCGGCGAAGATGCCGACGCCGATGAGCGACAGCCAGAACTGAAACGCCCCGCTCTGCAAGAACACATTGACGACGCTCGCGATGATCAAGCCGATCAGGCCCATCACCAGGAACGAGCCCATCGCCGACAGGCTGCGCGAGGTGGTGTAGCCGTAGAGGCTGAGCGCGCCGAACGAGGCGGCGGTGATGAAGAACACCTGCGCGATCGACGCCTGGGTGTAGATCAGGAACACCGTCGACAGCGACAGGCCCATCAGCGCCGCGAAGCCGATGAAAACCAGTCGCGTCGCCGACACCGACATCGCGTTGCGGCCGGCCGAGATCGCGAACACCAGCGCCAGCGGCGCGAAGATCACCACCCAGCGCAGCGGCGAGAAGTACAACGCCTCGCCGAACGGGCTGGCGGAGACGATGCGCGCGCCGGCGAAATGCACGTCGGCCAGCAGGTAGGTGAAATAGGCGACGACGCCGGTGAGGCCGACGCCGAGCGTCATGTAATTGTAAACGCCGAGCATATAGGCGCGCAGACCCTGGTCGATCGAAGCGGCGGACCGGGCGATGCCGACGCCGGCGCGGGCGTTGGCGTAGCGGTCATAGTCGGACATGGAATCCTCTCACAGGTCGCGGCGGAGAGAAGCCGCGCTAGGCGGCTAATATGGTCGGAGCGGATCGGCCGCGCAAGGGCCGCCCGCGCCGCCTTTCCGCCTTGTAACAATGGCCGCCGGCCGCATCGTTAACGCAATCGGCGAGCGCGCGGACGGTCTCAGTCGCCGAAGCCCGCCGGCCCGCCGAGATAGGCTGGCCGGCGCATCACCCGCGGCAGCACGGCGAACACGAGGTAGATCACGGTCAGGGCCAGGAAGACGTCGCCGAGGGCAAGCACTTCCGCCTGCTGACGGACTTTCATCGCGATCACGTGCGTGGCCGCCTGAGCCGCGTCGGAGCCGCGCGCCGCCAGCGCCTGGGTGAGCGCGGCCAGAGTTTCGTCGGCGGCGGTGCGGCCCCAGACGACCGACTCGCGCAGCCGTTCGAGATGGAGGTCCATGCGCTTGTCGAGCACGGTGTTGATTAGCGCCAGGCCGAAGGCGCCGCCGAGATTGCGCGTCAGGTTGAACAGGCCGGAGGCGTTCTTGACCCGGTCGGGCGACATGGTGCCGAGCGAGAGATTGTTGATCGGCACCATGCACAGCATCATCGAGAAGCCGCGCAGGATCTGCGGCACGAGCAGCTCCCAGAAATCCCAATCGGCGGTGACGGAAGACGACATCCAGGTGCCGGCGCCGAAGCCGACGAAGCCGACGGCGATCATCCAGCGCGGGTCGATCTTGGTCATCAGGATGCCCGACACCGGCGCCATGATGAACTGGCAGACGCCGGTGACGAACAACGTGTTGCCGATCATCAGCGGCGAGTAGCCGCGCACGACCGCGAGGTAGACGGGATAGATGTAGGTGAGGCCGTAGAGGCCGATGCCGAGGATGAACGACAGCGAACACCCCGACCAGAAGTTGCGGTCGCGGAATGCGGTCAGGTCGACGATCGGACTGCGCGCACTGGTGACGCGCCAGAAGAAGGTGACCGCGCCGGCAATCGAAAGGACGGTCGCATAGGTGATCGCCTCGCTTTGGAACCAGTCCTTCGACGGGCCTTCCTCGAGAATATATTCGAGCGCGCCGAGAAACGCGGCCATCGAAACGAGCCCGACCCAGTCGAAGTTGTCCAGCAGCTTGAGGTCGGGGTGGTCGAAGTCGATCAGCAGCCAGGCGGCGACAGTGACCATGATCCCTGGCGGGACGTTGACCAGGAACAGCCAGTGCCAGGAGAAATAGTCGGTCAGCACGCCTCCCACCGTCGGGCCGATGGTCGGCGCCAGCGTCGCCACCAGGCCGATGACCGGCGCGACGATCGGCAGCTTGCTGCGCGGGAAGAT
>Ga0182030_10018324_pt1 | contig 13432 bp, 11 predicted proteins | sample 812S3MmetaG_FD_121299 | JGI IMG/M metagenome (GOLD analysis project Ga0182030, IMG submission 121299) | Permafrost microbial communities from Stordalen Mire, Sweden - 812S3M metaG (Illumina Assembly) | ecosystem: Environmental > Terrestrial > Soil > Wetlands > Permafrost | place: Sweden... | reverse complement strand
TTCCAGTTTCGCGCCTTCGGCCAGATAAGTCTTGATCCGTACCCGCTCATTGCGCGCGAAGCTGTACACAATATAGACCACATCGAAACGCTCGGGACGCTTAGGCCAGTCCGCCGCGGTGATGTCGACCAGATAATCGAAGTCGGCTTCAAGCTTCAGATATTCCAGCAGGGAGACGGTCGCATCCGGCTTGGCGACGATGAAATTCTGCCCCAGATAAGTGGACGTTTCGGTAACCCGGTCGCCATACCGATCCTTGATTTCCTTGGCGAGGTCGCTTTGCCAGGGTGTGGCCGCCATGGTAGCGGGCGGTTTCGGGGGAGCCGGATGAGCAGCGGGTTTGGGAGGCGCTGGCTTGGCGGCCTCAGCGGCGGCTTTAGCTGGCGGAACCGCTGGCTTAGCCGGGGGCACCGCAGCTTCGCCCCCAGCGGGCGGAGGCGCTTCAGAGCCCTCGGGCTTTTGCTCGTCAGCCATTCAGTCTCCTGTGAAAGAACACTACATTTATCACTGGGGGAGGACAGGTGTCAAATTATGGACAAGCCGTGGAAAGTGCAGCGAACAGGCTCCCAGACGAAATGCTTTATTTGCCGAATTGTTGCAGGATCTCTTGGTGCGATATTCCAAGCGAGGGATTCGCGCGCGCAGCTTCGATGCGGGCCAGCATCTCGGGATCGACCGGGGCTTCTTTAGCGCTCAGAAATTGCAGAAATCGCTTGGCAGCCACCATCTCGGAATCCGGAAGCTGATCGACCAGGTGGTGAAGTTGCTCTTTCTCACTCATAGCAATCCGTGGCTGAGGGCCTCGTCCTATATGTTCGCACGAAGGGTCAGATCGGAACAGGCGGGACCAGGTCAGGCGGCTCGGCACAACTGGGCTCAACGGCGCCCAATTCCCATCCCTACCGTTCAACCCCCGGTAAGCGCCGATTACTTCCAAAACCTCGGCTGACGGCCCAGACTATGTTGTAATAGAAAGACTTTTACGCTATGTCCGATTCCACCAAACATCTCCGGAGGGCCTGGAAGGCGGTTCATCGCCGTCTTCGGGAATTCCGCATGATTGGTCGCGGACTGGCCTCTGTGGATCACCCGATTCTGGCCCACGTCATTCCCATGCGCCGTTGCAACCTGGCCTGCGCCTATTGCAACGAATACGACGACCATTCCAAGCCGGTTTCGATCGACGTGATGTATCAGCGTCTGGATCAACTGGCCGCGCTGGGCACCAGCATCATCACCATTTCCGGCGGGGAACCGCTGCTGCATCCGGACCTGGACCTGATCATCGCGCGCGTCCGGAAGCGCGGCATGATCGCCGGCATGATCACCAACGGCTACCTGCTGACGGCCGAGCGGATCCAGCGCTTGAACCGCGCCGGCCTGGATCATCTGCAAATTTCGATTGACAACGTGATGCCGGACGAGGTTTCGAAGAAGAGCCTGAAGGTGCTCGACAAGAAACTGCAGCTGCTTTCCGAATACGCCGATTTCCACGTGAACATTAATTCGGTGGTGGGCGGCGGCATCAAGACCCCCAAGGATGCCCTGGTGATTGGCAAGCGGGCCATTGAACTGGGGTTCACTTCCACCGTCGGCATCATTCACGACGGCGGCGGCCAGTTGGAGCCGCTTGCAAACGAAGAGCGCGAAGTCTACACAGCCATGCGGGCGATGGAAAAATCGAGCTACGCGCGCATCAATTATTTCCAGGACAACATCGCGCACGGCAAGCCCAACCAGTGGCGCTGCCGCGCCGGAGCGCGTTACCTCTATATCTGCGAAGACGGCCTGGTGCATTACTGCTCGCAGCAGCGCGGGTATCCGGGAAAGCCGCTGGCGGAATATACGGCGGAAGACATCCGGCGCGAGTATCGCACGGAAAAAAGCTGCGCGCCGCACTGCACGGTGGCCTGCGTACACCAGATTTCGTACGTCGATTTCTGGCGTGGCAAGCAGGACCTGACTCCCCTACCGGTGGGCCAGGAGCGGGCCGGGCGGCTGGTGCAATTGCAGTAGGTCTTCCACTTTGCCTTCCCTCACGATCCCCTGGCCGCCACCGGTTGCCAACCAGCCTACCTAATGGTGGAAGGGCGCGGCGGGGGCGGTGGAGCGGAAGCCGGGCTGCGCGGCGAACCAGTCCAGGTGACGACGGATGTCGCGCACCAGCATGTCGGCCAAGTCGCAGGTGAAACCGTTGCGCACCACCACGCGCTGCACCACCACGTCCTGGCGATTGGCCGGCATGGGATAAGCCGGGACTTGCCAGCCGCGGTCGCGCAGGCGATCGGCCAGATCGTAGAGCGACCAGTGCGCTTCCGCTGTGAGCTTCCAGGCGAAAACCGGCAGGTCGGTACCGTGGCTCATCAACTCAAACGGGCCCAGTGCGGCAATCTGTTTGGACAGGTGCACGGCGACATCCTGGCAGGCCTGGTGGATTTCGCGGTAGCCCGATTTGCCCAGGCGGATCAGGTTGTAATACTGCGCCACCACCTGGCTGGCCGCACGCGAGAAGTTGATCGCCAGCGTGGGCATGGTGCCGCCCAGGTAGTCCACGTTGAAGATCAGATCGGGATGCAGATCGGACGCTTCCCGCCAGATGACCCAGCCGACGCCGGGAAATACCAGGCCGTATTTGTGGCCGGAGGTATTGATGGACTTCACGCGCGGCAGGCAAAAATCCCAGACGATCCCGGGCTGGATGAACGGAGCAACAAAGGCGCCGCTGGCGCCATCCACATGGATGGGAATGTCGAGGCCGGTGGATTCCTGCAGGCGGTCGAGCGCGCCGCTTAAGGCCTGGACGTCTTCGTAATCGCCGGTGAAAGTGCTGCCGAGCACGGAGACCACGCCGATTGTGTTTTCGTCGCACATCGCGGCGGCCTGTTCCGGATTGGTCACCTTGCTATCGCCCTCGAGCGGCACGGAGCGCTCTTCCACGTCCCAATAGCGAACGAATTTGTGCCAGCAGACCTGGGTGTTCGATCCCATGACGATGTTGGGACGGTCGGCCGGCTTGCCGGCCTTGCGCATTTTTTCACGCCAGCGCCACTTGAGAGCCAGGCCGCCGAGCATGCAGGCTTCGCTCGATCCGATGGTGGACGTGCCGAGCGTGGTTTCCGGACTGGGGGCATGCCAGAGCTCGGCCAGCATGTGGACGCAACGCATTTCGAGCTCGGCGGTTTGCGGATACTCGTCCTTGTCGATCATGTTCTTGTCGAAGGTTTCCGACATCAGCTTCTGCGCTTCCGGCTCCATCCAGGTGCCGCAAAAAGTGGCGAGGTTGAAGCGGGAGCTGCCGTCCATGATCAGTTCGTCGTGGATCAACTGGTATGCCGTGCCGGGAGGCATTTCGTTTTCCGGAATGGAGTGGCGGGCAGCGTCTCCCAACAGCCAGGGGCGCGCGTACATGGGTCGCATGACGCGCGGGGTGCCGTGTTTCGGATGGGGTTTCTGATCCATGATCGGTTACGACTCTAGCATTTCCGTCCGGGTGAAGGGAATGCGCGGCGCGGGCGGAAAAGCAGGAGCGGGCGTTTTGTATACAATTGTTAGAAATGAAAAAGGGCGGTTCCGGGAAAAAAGTAGCGAACAGTCTGGTGGCCATGAGTTCCGCGGCAGTGCTGGCGGTGTACGCGGCGGGATATACCAGGACGAGAACAGCCGCACAATTACTGGAGACGCAGGCGGAGGAGCGGCGGCCGGCGGCTTCGCGGCCGGCTCGAACGGCTGCCGTGGCGGAGATTATGGCTGTGCCGGCGCCTTCGGCTCCGCCGGCGGCAGTGTCCCTTGCGGCGGAAAGCTCCAACAAGCCGGACAAACCGCAATTGATGGCTTCCGCGGGGACAGCGCCGGTGAAGGCTAGTCATCCGGCCGCGGTGGAAACTTCGAAGGCGGAAACGCCGGCGGCGCCGGTTGTGGAGAGTAAAGTGGAGGCGACGGCGCCGATCATGACCGCACCGCCGGTTGCGCCGCCGGCAGTAGTTGTTGCTGCACCCGCCGCAGTAGCCGCGGTTGCACCGCCGGCAGCGGTAGCGCCTTCATGGAAAGATGGCACGTACTACGGATGGGGCACGTCGCGGCACGGCGACATCCAGGCGGCGGTGATGATTGAAAGCGGGCGGATTTCTTCCGCAACCATTGCGCAATGCCTGACGCGCTATTCCTGTTCCGTCATCTCCCGGTTGCCGCCGGAAGTAGCGCAGCGGCAAAGTCCGGACGTGGACTATGTCTCCGGCGCCACGCAGAGCGCCAATGCCTTCTACTACGCGGTGGTGGACGCCCTGAGCAAGGCGAAGTGAGCGGCAATGCGCTGATCCGTGCCGAAGCGGTGATGGGCACGCTGGTGACCATGCACGTGGTCGACGGCGTGAACCAGGCCGGCGCGCACGCGGCGATGGGCCGCGCCTTTGCGTGGTTCCACCAGATTGAAAGCTGCTGCACCCGGTTCGAGGAACACAGCGAGTTGATGCAGGTGACCGCCCGCGCCGGCGCGCCGGTGGAAGCCAGCGCGATGCTGTACGAAGCGGTGCGGTTTGCATTGATGGTGGCCGAAGAGAGCGGCGGCGCCTTCGACCCGACGGTGGGCCACCGGATGGCGGCGCGCGGCTTCAACCGCGAACACCGCACTGGGGCAGAAGTGCAGACCATGATCACGACGGCCGACGATGTCAGTTACCGGGACGTGGCACTGGATGCGGAACGGAAGACCATCACCCTGCTGCGTCCGCTGACGCTCGACCTGGGCGCGGTAGCGAAAGGACTGGCGGTGGACACGGCCGCGCACGAACTCAAGCCGTTCCGGGATTTCGCCATCGACGCCGGCGGCGATTTGTATCTGGGAGGAACGAATGCGCGGGGCGCTCCGTGGCAAGTGGGGATTCGCCATCCGCGGCGGGAGGGCGAACTGATGGAGGTGCTGAGCGTGTCGGACCTGGCGGTGTGTACTTCGGGCGATTACGAACGCCGCACGGCCGCGGGCGAAGCTCACATTCTGGATCCGCGCACTGGGGAGTCTTCGCGGAGTGTGGCCAGCGCGACGGTGGTGGCAAAGGGAGCGATGCTGGCCGACGCGCTGGCGACGGCCGCCTTTGTACTGGGGCCGGAAGACGGCATGAGGCTCTTCGAGCGGATGGGAGTGGATGGATTGATTGTGACGCCGGAATTGCAGCGCTACGAAACGCGGGGGCTGTGCCGTGCGGCGTAGGACCAAGAACTTCTTCAAGACGCCCAAGGGCCAGCTCATCCTCATTCTGGCGATCTTCGCCGCAATGGCGGCGCCGGGCGAAGGATTGCACACGGTGGCGCCGGGATTCCTAAGCGCGATGGGGGCCGCGGGACTGGTGGACGCGGTGATTCTGCGCGCAAGAAAAAAAGCCTGGGAGTTTCCGAGTGGCGCGGTGCTGACTGCCATGATTGTGGCGATGGTGCTGCGTGCGCAGGAGCCATGGTACGTGGTCTCCATCACTTCCGTGGCGGGGGTGCTGAGTAAATATGCGTTCCGTTCCCGGTCGGCGAACCTGTTCAACCCGGCGGCGCTGGCGATTATCGGGAGCTTCTACGTGTTCCACACAGGGCAGAGCTGGTGGGGCGCGCTGACCGAGGTGACGCCGGTGGAGCAGGTGGCGCTGATTGCCGGTGGCCTGTTCATCACCGACCGGGTCAACAAGATGCCGCTGGTGCTGGCGTTTCTGGGGACCTACTTCCTGTTGTTCACGGTGACTGCGTTCGTGGGTGACCCGCGCTGGGTGTCCGAAGTGTTTCGGCCGCCGGATCTGGAAGCGGCGCTGTTCTTCGCGTTCATCATCCTAACCGATCCGCCCACGTCACCGGCCAAGTATCCCGACCAGATGGTGTGCGGCGTGATGGTGGCGGCGGTGAGTTTTGCGGTTTTCGAATGGGCCGGGGCAGTGTATTACCTTTTGTCCGGAGTGTTGGTGGGAAATGTGTGGGAGGCGTGGCGGCGGTGGAGCCGGCGCAGCGGCTCGACGGTGCGGAGGGTTAGTACAGGGATCGCGTAGTTTGGCGGTGCGGCTGCTGCCAGCCTGCTATGCCGGCGCCAAGGGCGCCGGGTGCGGAGGCCTCGTGCCGGGGGCTGAGATACCGGCCCGCTTATGGTTTGAAGATCATCGCGGCGAAGGCGGCGAGTTGGCGCCGCCAGAAGGGATAGGCGTGGGCGAAGCCTTCGCCCTCGACATAAGTCATCTTGATCTTCCTGGCATCCAGGAATTCCTTGAACTGGCGCGTCAGAAGCAGGTGGTCGTCGGCGGTCCCGCACGCGACATACAGCAGCTTGACCTGGCTGTTCACCTTGGCATCCAGGTTCGGGAACGTATTCTCCAGTTGGCCCCCCGGCAGCAGGGGGCGTTGTCCATTCACCGTGGGCCCGACGCCGCTGGTGCCCCATTGCGGGTTGAACATGTCGAAGCCGGGGCTGAAGCTGCCGATCCATTGAAACTTGTCGGTGTGGTTCAGCAGCAGGAGCGATTGCGCTGCGCCCGCCGACAGGCCGGTGATGGCGCGGTCGGAGGCCTTGCCCGAAGCGTTATACTGCTTCTCGACCTGAGGCAGGATTTCTTCCAGCAGCGCCCTGGTGAAATTCGGAAAGCCCGCCGCCGCGCCGCGCGTGCCTTGGGTGTTGCCGTTGGCGGCCGGCGAAACCAGAAGCATCGGTTCGGCCTTGCCGCCGCCGATGAGCGTATCGAGCGTCAGATTCGCACCGCCCTGCAGGATCCAATCCTGCGGGCTGCCGCCAAGGCCGGGCAAGGTGACCAGCACGGGATAAGGCCTGATGCGCTTCGCATCATAACCCGGTGGTGTGTAGACATAATATGTCTCGGGGCCGCCGATGATAGCCGACGGATAGACATGCCTGGCCACAGAACCATGCGGCGCATCGGCATTACTCCAGGGCACGCCAGGAATCAGCAGGATGCTACTGGAAGAGCCGCCAGCCCAACTATTGCTGACGTTTGCGGGATCGGGAAAACGGGCCCCATCCACGGTAAAGTTGTAGGTGTAAATGTCGGGCTCGAGCGGGCTGGACGTAGTCGCCGACCAGACGCCTTGCGCGTCCTTGGTCATGGGAAGCGGCGCGGCAAGGCCCGTGACGCTGGCTTCGGAGGCGGTGGGGGCGCGCAGACGGAAAGTGGCCCTCCCATCGGCGCCGACCTCGGGTGACACCACGGCGGCGGCGCGCGGGCCTCGGCCGGCCTGCGGTTGAGGCGCTGGCGGTTGCGCCGCCTGCGATTGCGCCAAACACAGCGCCGGCAGCGATATCAGGATTGCCAATGCGGAAAAGCGTCGGATGGCCATGTATTGTGCCCCGGGATTTCGATTCTGGCTTGCCGCAGCCGAAATCAGTCGATCTTCTTCTTCGAGACATGCCAGGTGGAATCGGTGCACAAGCTGCAATCCGCCCCTTTGAAGACCTTAGCAGCCTTCATGTCTCCACGAAGTTGCCAGCTAAACCAGGCGTCGGCGAGTTTGCCCAGTTCGCCGCCATCGGGCTGGCCGTAAGTGCCGATGTGCGTCAGCTTCTCCTTCCACGCGCTGAAGACCGGGTACCGGTCAATGCCCTGGTAGCCCGAGATGCCGGACTGAAAAGCGATGTCGTGCTCCACGTCGCCGGTGAGATAGAGCACCGGAGTGTGGATTTTGGCGTATGGCGATTCGGAGCCGTTCGGCGCGGCGCCGCCGCCGCTGCTGAAGAAGGCAACCGTGGTGAGGCGAGGATCGCCCGCGACCGAAAAGGCCTGGCCGCCGCCGCAGGATTGGCCGGCAACGGCGACCTTGGTCACGTCCAGCCGGTTGTAGAACTTACTTCCCTTGCGCGAGTTTTCCTTAATGGCCCAATCCATGGCTTCGGTGAGTTGAGCGGCCGTGGTGGGGGGATTGCCCTTTTGAGCAGCGGGATCTGGAGCCTTCTTGGGCGCCGGAGCCGGCGCGCCGGGAGGACGGACGGCGGGATTCTCCTGCGGACCCACTTCCATTGTGATGGGCGCCATGACGCCGGAGGCGATGACCAGAAATCCGTGGCTGGAGATCTCCGTCAGGAAATAGCGGAAGCGGTTGCCGGCATTCACGCAGGCGCCGTTGCCCCACGCGATGACCGGCAGCTTACCGGCCTTCGCGATGTCCTTCGGATAATACAAGACGTGCGCCGGCAGGGTATCGTCGGTGGCCATGATGGCTTTATACGGGCCCGAACCAAGCGGTGTCTCGGACGGTTTGTGTGGCTGGCGGCCAAACGGCAGCGCCTTGCCATCGGCATCTTTTTCGGTGCTCAGGACCGGCGCCGGTATTTGGGCGATGGCTACGCCAAGTGCGCCCATAAGCGCCAGAGGGACCAAAGACTTGATGATATTTCTCATTTCGTTATCTCTCGATGTAGCAGGCGGATCCGGACAGAACCGCCGCGCACCTAATTCCCACCGCCGCGGCCGCCACGCCCGCCACGGCCTCCGCCTGCCGCCGCGGGTGTATCCGCGATGAAATCCAGGCCCTTGGTGTTGAGCTTCACCAGCCTGATGGCATCCCCGAATTCCACCAACTGCTCGTCGGCGGCGTTGTAGCGCACCAGTTTGACGGCGGGCGTGCCGGGGTTGCCGGTTTTGGCGAAGGCGATCACGATGTCCGACATCTTGGCCGCCAGGTCGCGATCATACCCTTCCCAGTTGCGGGTCACACGGAACATGTTGAAGGCGTCCTGCGTGTCCAGCCAGTAAGGCACGTCGCCGGTGTGATAGGCGCCGGCAGTCTTGGGATCGTGATCGGCGAAGACCACACCGGGCGCGTAGGGCTGAGTACGGCTGAAGCGAAACAGGTAGGCCGGCGCCTTGCCGGTGGCGGCTTGCGCCTTAGCCCAGGTTCGGGCGCCCAATCCCATTCCGCTGGCGATGGCGGCCTGGTCGGCGGCCGCTTTGACATCGGCATCGGTAGCGGCCGGAAAGGCCGCCAGAAAGGCCGCGGTGTTGGGCCCGTACATCCTGGTGGCGGCGTCCTTGTATTCCGCCACGGTGGTGGCGTCGCGGACGGCGATGTTGGTTCCCAAGTCGTTGGATGTGGAGCCAACCACGATGGGCAGATCGTTTTGGCGGCCGGCGGCGAAAATCTCGCCGGTGTGCTGGGGCAGGTAGTAACCGTCGACGGTGGGCGAGGCGCGAACTCCGGCGGTCTGCGCCGCCGCCGTCACCTTATCGGGCGAGAACGTGCGCATGGCCCCCAGCGACGCGGCCTTCATCGCCTGTTGTAGGGTGACGCCTTGCGCCTCCGCATCGGCCAGTTTGCCGGTCTCCGAACCGGGGCCCTTGATAGTGCCGCCGCTCATTCCGAATGCCTTTTGGAACAGGCCCCTGGCCAGCGGACTGGCCTGCAGATAATTGATGGACATGGAGCCTGCGGATTGCCCGATCAGCATGACGTTGTTCGGATCGCCGCCGAATTTCGCGATGTTCCGACTGACCCACTTGAGTGCCGCCACCTGATCCAGGAAACCCCAGTCGCCGGAGGCGTTATGCCCGGACTCCCTGGTGGCTTCGGGATGAGCCAGGAATCCAAAGATGCCCAGCCGGTAATTGAACCCGACATAGATGACGCCCTTCCTGGCGAGTCCCTGTCCGCCATATAGCGCCATGCTGGAGGAACCGCCGGTGAAGCCGCCGCCATAAATCCAAACCAGCACCGGAAGCTTGTCGCCGGTCTTGGCAGTGGCGGGCGCCCACAGATTCAAATACAGGCAATCCTCCGCCGCGGCTTCGTCACCAAAGTAGTGATTGATGTTGTTGGAGCGCAGGGTCTGATAGCACTCCGGCTGCATCTTATTGGCGGTCAGCACGCCTTCCCACGATGGCACGGGCTGCGGCTCGCGCCAACGGTTTTCGCGGATGGGCGGCGCGGCAAAGGGAATGCCGAAATAAGCCTTCAGCCCCGACTTCAAGTAAGTTCCCGACACCAGACCGCCGTCGACGCGAATCGGGTCTTTTTCAATGGGCTTCAATGTGACTTGAGCCGGCGCAGCGCAGACCAAAGCGGCTAGCAAGACAGCGCCAAACGTGGCGCCGCGCCAATACGTGGATTCGGCAATCATTGTCCGCGTCTCCAAATTGTGATTCTAGACCAGCCGCAGGCCACCCGGCGGCTGCCTCGCAGATTCCACTCTACTCCCGGCGGCTGAGCAAATCCAGATCTTTCGACACTCCGCTCGAAGCCGGCCGCGTTCGCTGCCAGACAGTTTTCTGGGGGTGCGGATTCGGCGCCCGATGGAGGTAACATCTAAGGCGGAGAATGCCCATGCGAATTCGCCCGAACAAAAGTGTGAGACACCGTGTTGCCGGTGTGGCGTTAGTGCTTGTTGCCGCCAGTTCGCTGGCGGCCGGAATCCAGGAGCCGGTCAAGGTGGAAGGCGGCCAGCTGAGCGGAATCCCCGGTTGGGCCTGGAATGTGCGTGCTTACCGCGGGATTCCCTTCGCCGCGCCGCCGGTGGGCCGCCTGCGCTGGAAAGCGCCGCAGCCGGTGGTCCCGTGGCAAGGAGTGCTTTCGGCGAGAAAATTCGGGCCCCCATGCATGCAAGCCGAGCGTTCGGTAGACAGCCCCGCTACCAGCCCGTGGATCCAGTCGCTCGACAAGTTTAGTGAAGACTGCCTTTACCTGAACGTGTGGACACCCGCCGGGTCAGCCACAGAGAAGCTTCCGGTGATGATCTGGATCTATGGCGGCGGCGGTGTCAGCGGCTGGGGCGGCGATCCGCGGTATGGCGGCGACGAAGTGGCAAAGAAGGGCGTCGTAGTGGTGACGCTGAACTACCGAGTCAACATCTTCGGCTGGTTCGCGCACCCGGAGTTGTCGAGGGAATCCGATCATCAGGTATCGGGCAACTATGGATCGCTCGATCAGCTGGCCGCCATCAAATGGGTGAAGAACAATATCGCGGCCTTCGGCGGCGATCCCGATAAGATCACCATCTGGGGGCAATCCGGCGGGAGCCGAAGCGTGAACTTCCTGGCCGCCTCGCCGTTGGCGAAAGGTCTCATGCGCGGCGCCATCGCCGAATCCCATACCAGCTTCGGCCGCATGGAGACGCTGAAGGAAGCCGAAGCCAGAGGCGTGGAGTTCGCCAAGGGCGCCGGCAAGACGTCGCTGACGGAATTGCGGACGATGTCCACGGAAGATCTGTTCGCGGCTTTCCAGAAGAATCAGCAGGGCTGGACGGGAGCCGTTGTGGATGGCTGGTTCCTGCCCGACGACATCTATAACATTTACCTTCACGGGAAGCAAAATGACATTCCGCTGCTGACCGGCGTGACGAACGACGAAGGCGGCAGTATGGGGGGCGGCCGCGGTGGACAGACGCCCAACTCACTCACGACCTATGTTGCGTGGGCGAAGAGCGCGTTCGGCGCGAAAGCCGACGAACTTCTGCGCTTGTACCCGGCGAAGAACGACGCCGAAGCGCAAAGGGCATACCACGACGTTTACCGCGACATCAATTTCGCCGGCCACCGGACCTGGGCACAGATGCAACTGAAGACCGGCAAGTCGGCTGTATACATCTATAACTTCAGCCACATTCCGCCGGCGCCCTCAGGGAACGGCAACACACCTACACCGATCAAAGGAGCGGTTCATTTTTCGGAGGTGGTTTACGTATTCAACAATTTGCGCCTGTGGGATTACCCGTGGACGGATGTCGACAGGAAAGTGGGGGATTCCCTCTCGTCGTACTGGACGAATTTCGCCAGGACTTTGAATCCGAACGGGCCGGGACTTGGGGAGTGGACTACCTACAAGCTGAACGGCGATACGTGGCTGAATGCGGGCGACACGATCAAGATGGAAAAGTTCAACGCCGCCGGCGTCGCGCTGATTGAATCGGTGCTGGAAGAAAGGCGTGGGACCCCCGAACCGGAACGGTAAAAGGAGAAGGACACAGCTATGGCGTGGCCGCTCAGGCGAATGAGCGGCACGCCGGACAACTTTCTAATGCAGAGATAACTGGTGCTGGCCGCGAGGGCTCGCATCTCCGCCAGAGGGACGCTCGCGCGGGATCGCGGCCGGCAGTTTCTCAAACAGGTTGCAGCCGCGATCAGTAGCCGCTGCGTCCGCCGGCGGGCGCCGGGGGAACGGGCTGCATGGGACGCGGAGTGGTGTCCGCATTAGTCAAGCCCAGAGGAAGCAACTTCTGGCCTGGGCCCAGACCGATGGCGGTGGGATGTACCACGAATCGGTGAACCGATTTTGACTCCCAAAGTATTGCAGGCGGCGTCCCGTTATCTATTCACCACCGGCAAGGGTCAAGCGACCCTGCTAAGAGCCGGTGGGTCCGCCTTCAGCCGAACAATCGACCTTATTAAAGAAACGTCGCCGATTCAAGTTCTCGTTTCAAGTTCTCGTTTGACTGAAACGGCACCGTTTCAGTTCGTCGCCGCTGGCGAATAATGGACCACCACGTCTTTGACTACGTCGGTTCCAATATCTGGCTTACTAGGCAGGTAAAGCGTTTCGATTGTAACGTCCTGCCCGGAGTTGCCTACCACGAGTTTCCCCTGGAACAGGATGTTGTACTTCTCTATAATGTGAACCTGCATCCGGAAGCGGTAGGTGCCGAAGGGAATCTTGAGCGCTCCCAGGTCAAACGTCCTGGCGCCCTCACCCACATCAGGCGTGGGTCCCGTTACCGCATCCACCAGTGACTTGGGCGCTTTGCTCCATCCCGCCAGCTTGACCCAGTCCGGGCAAATCGTGCCTGACTTGTATTGAGTGGTGGACAGTTCGTTGCTGACGTACAGAGTTAGGATGGGTTTGTTACCCTCTGGCTCCAGCCACATTGCGGTGTGGTAGCTCGGGTCTTCCGACCCCCCAAACAAGTATTGGAATTTGACCTCCAATGTCCCTGCCTTTTGTTGGGCAAACGCCGAATTCGCCGGCATAAGGCCGGTAAAGAAGATCGCGATTAACGCTGATGAAAAAAGTCGCATAGATGCTCCTTGTGTATCCTTATCGCCAAAAAAGATCAATTCAGGATCTATAGATATTAAGAGTTTCAGCTCCTAGAATCCCAAATAGTAGTCTAGCGTGACGGATAAGATTTCGCCAGCAAAATAACCGTATCGATACAGTAAACAACGCGATCGACTTGACGCGGTCTAGCAGGGCGCCCACCGCCATCCATACAAGCCCACGTGAAATCAATAATATAGCAATTGCAAGGCCTTATCTATGCGCGCGGGATTTTGCCGGGGCACGCAGGAAGCCGGAATTCCGCGGATTGCGTTCGGCGACTGAGCGGCGGCGCCTGGATTCACTGAGTCGTCAGGCGCCCACCACGCCGGCCAGCGGACTGCTGGCGGTGGCGTAAAGCTTCCTGGGCATGCGGCCGGCCTCGAAAGCCAGGCGGCCGGCTTCCACGGCCAGGTTCATCGCGCGGGCCATCTTTTCG
>Ga0182030_10018322_pt1 | contig 13432 bp, 14 predicted proteins | sample 812S3MmetaG_FD_121299 | JGI IMG/M metagenome (GOLD analysis project Ga0182030, IMG submission 121299) | Permafrost microbial communities from Stordalen Mire, Sweden - 812S3M metaG (Illumina Assembly) | ecosystem: Environmental > Terrestrial > Soil > Wetlands > Permafrost | place: Sweden... | reverse complement strand
CGCGCCGTGGTCACCGCGTCCCACTTGTTCACCACCACCACAACCGAACGCCCGGACTCATGCGCGTAGCCGGCGATGTTGGCGTCCAGGGCGCTCACGCCCTCGATCGCGTCAATCACCAGCAGCGCCACGTCCGCCGCTTCAAGATGCCGCCGCGCCATCACCACGCTCATCTTCTCGGCCATCAAATGCGTCTTGCCCTTGCGCCGAATGCCCGCCGTGTCGACGAAGCGCATCTGGCCGCCTTCAAACTCGACCACCTCGTCCACAGCATCGCGCGTCGTTCCCGCGATGGGCGAGACAATCGCGCGGCCCGTCCCGGTCAGGGCATTCAAGAGCGTGGATTTGCCGACATTGGGCCGCCCGATGATGGCGATCGAGGTTTCGTGCTGTTCAAACTCGCCATGCGTCCGATGCAACGACTTCGCGTCCAGCGAATGTTCTTCGGGCTCCTCGTCCGGCGGGTCTGGCGGCACAGGGCCGCCTTCGGAGACCTCCGCTTCTTCGGCAGCTTCTGTTGCTTCGTCTTCCACTTCGATAGGCGCAGGAATCGCCTCTGAGATCGCATCCAGCAAATCGCCAATGCCCAAGCCGTGTTCGGAACTGATGGGGTACACTTCGCGAATCCCAAGGCTGCGAAGGTTCTCCGCCGCCAACTCCATGGCCTCGCCTTCGACTTTGTTGACTGCCAGGAACACGGGTTTCCCGCCCCGCAAGAGCAGCTTCACCAGGTCGTAATCGGGGCTGGCGAGCTCGGTACGTACATCGACGACGAGAATCAGCGCCGCCGCTTCTTCGAGTGCCACGCGGGCCTGGTTGTAGATTTCCGTCGGAATCAGTTCCGGGTCATCGGGAACGATGCCACCTGTATCCACGACCCGAAAGCGCCGTCCGGCCCATTCATACTCGCCATAAATGCGGTCGCGCGTGATGCCGGGCTCGTCGCCCACAATGGATCGGCGGCTCCGCGTCAGCCGATTGAACAGGGTCGATTTGCCCACGTTCGGGCGGCCGACAATCGCCACCAGAGGCAGTGCTTCAGTGCCCGGAAGCGTGGGTATAACCGATCTGCGATAGTTGGGCAAAACATTCTCCCCATGGAATTCAACAGTACTGTCGCACCAGGACAACCGCAATTGATAGCCAGCGCGACCGGCGCAATCGCGAACGTCTCGAGTTCAGAGCCGCGTGCCGATAATGCGGAGGATCAGCCCCCGGCTCCTCATTGAGCGCGTGGTTCACGCGCCTTCACCAGTCTATCTTCTTCAAAGAGCTTGTATCCGATTCGACAGCTCCAGCGTCCCTACGGCCCGCTCGGGCGACCCTTAACGACAACGAAAATGAGTCCAGTCTCATAATGCCGCAGTTAATGTGGCCATTCCGTTGCCCCCTGTTGGTGCGGGAAGGGGAAACGATGCATATTCACGGCTCAAACGCGAATAACTACGCAGCCAACCTGCACTCTGCCGCGAGCGACGTGCGTGCAATCGCCGCCCAGCGCGCTGCAGACGTGCGCAAGCGGCTTTTGAAGAGCGGGCAGAACGTTGAGGTCGAGTTAAGTCCGGACCAGCTCCTGATGATTCGGCAATGGCTAGGCAATCGCCAAGGTCAAGGCCAGACGGACGACCGCGACTCCAGTGGCCCCTACGGCAAGGACTCGGATTTCGGATGAGCAATCGGCCTTGCGGACGCTCGTGAGCCATTGCATTCGGTCAATCGGCATGTGAGCACTACTAGCCGTTCCCATTCTTACTGTGCCCGCTCTGAACAAGAATTCAGGAGGTTTTCTCGCGATTTTTCTCGGCACAATCGGTTGCGCCTGTATAAACTACGGCAATTCCGATTCCCCAGGAGATTGTTACCTATGCCCAAATACGTCATCGAGCGCGAAATGCCCGGCGCCGGCGCCCTCACCCCGGACCAACTTCAAGGTGCATCACAAAAGTCCTGCAGTGTGCTGCGCAATCTCGGACCGGAGATTCAGTGGTTGCACAGCTACGTGACAGACAACAAAGTCTATTGCGTCTACATGGCGCCTAACGAAGAGATGATTCGCGAGCACGCTGCCCAGGGCGGCTTCCCCGCTAACAAAATATCGGAAGTCAAATCGATGATTGATCCGGCAACGGCGGACGTGAAATAGGCCGGGCTGCGGTTGCAACGCAGGCCCAATCGAGTGGCCGCTGCCCCAACAACGGACCGGTTTCCTCACTATGATGGAGTGAGCGCCCGGCCCCCGATGGCATCCACTGAAACCACAACTCGCACCCTGCCCACCCTGCATGAGTTCTTCTCACCGGGCGGCATTTTGTCGCGCTCGCCGCTGCCTTATGAGTATCGTCCCGGCCAACTGGAGATGGCGAAGGCGGTGGAGCGCGCTCTCACCGAACGCCGTCATCTGATCGTCGAGGCGGGCACCGGCACAGGAAAAACTCTGGCCTATCTGCTGCCCGCTTTGCGCACCGGGCAGCGCGTCATTGTGTCCACCGGGACCAAGGCGCTGCAGGACCAGCTTTATTTTCGCGATATTCCGTTTCTGGAGTCGCTGCTGGGCGATCTGCGCGTCTGCTACATGAAGGGCCGCGCCAATTATTTGTGCCGGCACAAACTGGTTGCGCTACGCGATCAGCCGATATTGTCGGGCCTGGAAGAGATCGACCAATACCAGCAGATTGCCGCCTGGGAGCAGACAACCGAAACCGGCGACCGGTCCGAATTGTCGAGCCTACCCGAATCAAGCACGTTGTGGCACAAGCTGGATGCCCGTTCCGATGCTTGTCTCGGGACTAACTGCCCCGACTATCGGCGCTGCTTCATCACAGAAATGCGACGCAAGGCGCTCGAGTCGGACATTATCATCGTGAACCACCACCTCTTTTTTGCAGATCTGGCCGTGAAGCAGGAGGCATCGGGTGCACCGGATGTGGGGGTTTTGCCGGAGGCTGCTGCGGTTGTGTTCGACGAAGCCCACGAGCTGGAAGACGTGGCTTCGAGCTACTTCGGACTTTCGGTCAGCAATATTCGGTTCGAGGAGCTGGCCCGCGACACCGATATGCTGCTGCGGGGCAAAGAGGGTGCGGAGAGAATGCCTGCTGCGACGCAGCAACTGCGCGAGCGCGCGAGGATGTTTTTTGCCGGTTTACCCATGGGCGGAGACGGACGGCAGCCGTTTGCCGGGCGCGAAGAATTCCTGGAGACTTCCGGCGATCTCTATATGAGTGTGCGCGCCACCTTGAAGCTGATGGAAGCGGAGATGGATCGCCTCACGGGCGTGGACGAAGCGCCCGGTCTGCGCAAGCGCGTCGCGCGGCTGCGCTCTGAGTTGGAATTCCTGCTCGAATCGAACGCCAGCAACATGGTCTATTGGCTCGAGCGGCGGGCGTATGGGGGGACAAAGGACGATGCGGGCTCCCGTGGGGGAATTCGTTCCCAATCGAGGACTACATTTCTGCAAGCCACGCCGATTGATGTTTCGGAGTTGCTGCGTGAGCTCGTCTTCGAGACTATTCCCACGGTCGTGTTGACGTCGGCGACACTCACAGTGCAAGGCGGATTTGAGCACATCCGTAAACGACTCGGCCTCAGCGAAGCTCGGGAGTTGGTGGTGCCGTCGCATTTCCGCTATGGCGAACAGGCGCTGCTCTATCTTCCGCCCAACATGCCCGATCCGCGCGATCCGGAGTTCCCTGAGGCCGCCGCGGAGTGCATTCGCCGCGTGCTCGATCTGAGCCGAGGGCGCGCCTTCTGCCTCTTCACCAGCTATGCGCAAATGCGCGACCTCTACGAACGCTTGTTGCCGGTGCTCGATTTCCCCATTTTGCTACACGGCACCGCTCCGCGCAAAGCGTTGCTTGAGGAGTTTCGTATCACGCCGAATGCGGTTCTTTTCGGCACGTCGAGCTTCTGGCAGGGCGTGGACGTGCAGGGTGAGGCACTCAGTTGCGTCATCATCGACCGGCTGCCCTTTGCCGTGCCCAACGATCCGGTTGTGCAGGCGCGGATGAAGGCGATTGAAGAGGCTGGCGGAAAGCCCTTCTTCGACTACCAGGTGCCATCGGCTGTGCTCACGCTGAAACAGGGATTCGGGCGCTTAATCAGGTCGCTCGAAGATCGGGGCGTGCTTGTGCTGCTCGATCCGCGCATTCGCAAGCAACGTTATGGAAAGGCGTTTCTTCAGAGCCTGCCGCCGTATCGCATGACGACGACGATTGGGGATGTGGAGAAATTCTTTGAGGTGGGCAGCACCAATGAATGAGGGCGAGTTGAGAACGCGTATTCAAATCGCTGCCGAAGACGTCCTTATCGTCATCGACGTGCAGAACGACTTCTGTCCCGGCGGCGCATTGGCCGTTGCCGAGGGCAACGCTGTTCTTTCGCCGATTCACAAAATCGCGCCGCACTTCCAGCACATCGTTCTTACACAGGACTGGCACACGCCGGGTCACACTTCCTTCGCGTCGAGCCATCTAGGCAAGAAGCCCTTCGAGCAGATCGAGTTGAGCTACGGCCCACAGACTCTGTGGCCCGAGCACTGCGTGCAGGGCACAAAGGGCGCAGAGTTTCACCCGGAATTGAAACTTCCGCAGGCCGAGCTGATTCTGCGGAAGGGTTTCCGTCGGGAGATCGATTCCTATTCGGCTTTCTTTGAAAATGACCGCACCATCGCAACCGGCCTCGCTGGCTACCTGCGCGAACGCGGCCTCACGCGTGTCTTCTTCGCGGGCCTCGCGTACGACTACTGCGTCGGCTACTCGGCGCTCGATGCGCGCCAACTCGGATTACCGGCCATCATCATCCGCGATGCCTGCCGCGCCATCGACCTGAACGGCTCCGTCGCTAAAATCGAAACTGAATTCGCCCGGGCAGGCGTCAGCGTAATCGATTCCTCGCACCTTTCGGCCTGAAGACGAATGCACCGTACAATCGCAGCAGCAACTCTTGCACGCGCGCCCATAACGATGTCCCGCAACTTCTACATTCTCGCCGCTTCGCTTGGGCTGTTCGCCGTCCTTTCCATGGGCATGTCGCTTGTCCCGTCAAGCTTTCAGCCCGGGCTACCGGCGAATGGATCGCTGTGGCGCACCGTGTCCCTCGTCCTGCTGCTGGCCGGACTCGCGTTCGCGCTGATAGGAGTGCTGAGTCACCTCTTCGAGCAGGTTGACAGGCACAGCGAGGAAACGCGCCAGGCGGAGCGGCGTCAACGGCGAAAACCGCACGAATAGAGCGTTGCAGCCGCAGGCAATAGAATGATAAATGGGACTCTTTCCCGCACAGGATCGGGCCAACGCAGATGTACGAAGTCACAGTAGAGGCGGGTTTTTCTTCCGGACATTATCTCCGCAACTATCAGGGGAAGTGCGAAAATCCGCATGGACACAACTACAAGGTGCGGGTGACCCTGGCCGGGGGCACGCTGGATGATTCGGGGCTTCTGCTCGATTTCAAACTGTTGAAGCAGGTCTTGCGTCCGGTCATCAACCGCATCGATCACCAGATGCTCAACGACCTCGAGCCGTTCGCAACGCTGAATCCCTCGGCCGAAAATATTGCCAAGTTTTTCTATGATCAGACCAACCAGCAGCTCAATGGAATGACGCAAGGGCGCGTGCGCGTGAAGGATTGCACCATCTGGGAGACCGATACGACGACCGCGACTTATTACGAATAGATTCGCAGCCTATAGAGGTTTGCGTGCGACCAGAATGCGCAGAGGGGGCCACGTGCCGGTCCAATCCAGTGGGTACATATCCACTTTGAGATCGGCGTTCGCAAATTCAGCGGCGTACTCTTTCATGAGTTTGTAGTCGGATATAACAGCCACGCCACCCGGTTTGAGCACGCGGACGATTTCGCGGCAGGCCTTGGCGCGCCCAGGCTTCTGGTAGATGTTGTGCAGGCATAGATTCGAGAGCACCAAATCCATCGATCCGTCCGCGAAACTCATCTGCCGCGCATCCTCGCTTTTGATGGTCGTTTTCTCACCGACGTTTTCGAGCGCGATATTGGCTTTCAGAGCTTCCGGGCCGTTGCCGGATAGATCTTCGGCATTCCAGATGTCGATGCCGGTAGCGTGGCCAGTGATGAGCCGCTTGGCCGCGCCGATCAGCAGCAACCCGCGGCCCGTGCCCACGTCGAGCACGTTTTCGGCCCCCGTCCACGCCACCTTTGCCAGAATGCGGTCACGATGGCGAAACTTGCCCACCAGCGAATAAAGCAACATCAGCGCGCCGAAGAAGAGGAACCAGAGCGCAGGCCACAGGAATCCGGGAGAGAGCACGAACTGGATGTGGGCGATGGTGACGCGTGGAAATGCGAGATCGATGATCAGAAAGACGGCGCCGACGATGAAGAAATTGCGAATGACATCCGGCGCATCGATTCCGTAGTTAGGCTTATTGGCCATCGAGTGCTCCAGTGCGCGGCAACGCGGCGTCGAATGAAAGAATCCTATCATTCGATTCGGTCGCGCGAAGGCGAAGCTCGAAAGGGTCACACTACTTCATCGCGGCGGATTTTGACTGGAGATATTTGTCGAAAGGAATTTCGAAAAAGAACAGCTCGTTACCGTCCGCATCGCGCAATTTGCGCAAGTGCAGCTTGGCTCCTTTGAGCGGATCGTCAAGTTGGGAGACGTCATAAAACAGGAATCCGGCGCGCGTGGTATGCGCTTCCACCACGAGCGCCCCGTACTCAAACTCGTCGAAATCGGCCTCGACATCCTTATTGCTGGCCTTAGGCTTCATGTGGATGCTGGGAATGGGGCCGGGCATCGGAATCTTGCCGCCTTCGCGTTCCTTGCGCGTCATCAGCCGCTCCACATCTTCGGGCTCGGCCGCCTGGAGCCGGTCGCCCGCCGGAGTTTGAAAGAGGATGCGCGCATCGCGCAAGGAGATGGGCCGGTCGCTGTTATTCGTCACGATGAGGCGCACTGGCATGACGCCGTGGCTCAGGTAATCCACCCGAAAGATCGCTTCCTTTTCCTTGGTGTCGTAAGGTTCGGCGGCGATCGCCACCTTTTCTTTATCGTGCACTTCAACGTCGGCGAATGAAGTGGCGGGCTGCACAGGCGGCGGCTTGTGGTCGCTCGCGACCGCCGGAATCGCCAACCAGAACGCAAGAAGCAGAGCAATCTTCAAAGCCTTCATCGTGCACGACTGTATCATTTTAAGGCGGCTCTCCAGTTACTGTGGAATCTTTGCATCGCACAAGGCGGCTTTTTTTAAGGAAAAAGCCACTCAGAGTATGTGGATTCCCTCTAAGCCAACTGGGGAACCGCCGAAGGGTTAGACCGAGGGAAGGCGAATTCCGTCACGCATGATTTTGCTTTTCTACAATCTGGCGTTGCTCACTGGGTTGGTTGCCAGCGCGCCATGGTGGCTATGGCGGATGGCTACCACGAATAAATATCGCGAAGGTCTAGGGGAACGGTTGGGAAAAGTCCCGGCGTGGCTCAGAAGCCAGTCCGCAGCGCGTCCGGTGATTTGGCTTCATGCTGTTTCAGTGGGAGAAGTGTTGGCCGTCAGTCGCCTGGTCGAGGAATTAGATAAAGTTCTGCCGGAAATGCAGGTGTTGATCTCGACCACGACACGGACGGGACAGAAGTTGGCGCGGGAGCGCTTCGGAGAGAACCGGGTTTTTTACTGTCCGCTTGATTTGCCGTGGGCGGTGAAAGCTTACCTCGATGCGATCAGGCCCCGCCTGCTTGTTCTGGCCGAGACGGAGTTCTGGCCGAATTTACTCAACGGCTGCTTTCGCAGGCAGATTCCGGTCGCCGTGGTCAACGCGCGCATCTCCGACCGCTCCTGGCCGCGCTACCGCATGCTGCGGTGGTTCTGGCAGCTGCCGCTCAGCAGGCTTAGTCGCGTGCTGGCGCAGAGCGCGCCGGACGCCGAGCGGCTGAGGTCCATTGGTTGCCAGCCAGAACGCGTTACGGTCGCCGGCAATCTCAAGTTCGATGTGCGCGCCGCACAGGAGGCCGAGGCGACTCGACTGCTCAAGGTGCTTGGTCCGGGCCTGCGCTACGTTGTAGCTGGCAGCACTTTGGAAGGCGAAGAAGCTGCGCTACTGGAGGCCTGGCCAAAGCTGCAGGAAGCAGAATCGCATCTCGCGATGGTGCTCGCGCCACGACATCCTGAGCGTTTCGCTGCGGTGGCTGACTTCCTGGCGAAGTCTGGGTTCAAATGGAACGAACGTTCGTTCTGGAAAGGCCTGCCGCTGGAACAGGCCGAGCCGGTGAAGGCAGGCCAGATCGTTCTGCTCGATACCATCGGGGAATTAGCGTCTATCTATTCGGTCGCGGGTGTGGCATTTGTCGGCGGAAGCCTCTTCCCGGCGGGTGGCCACAATCCGCTCGAGCCGGCGCAATTCGGGGTGCCCATTGTGATGGGACCGCACTACGCCAACTTTCGCGCCATCATCGAAGACCTGATCGCGCACGACGCCATTCGCATCGTGCCCAAGGAGGAACTCGCCGGAGCGCTCATTGATTTGCTGGCGAATAGGGCTAAGGCCGCGTCTCTTGGTGAACGCGCCAAGCGTGTCTTCAATCAGCAAGCGGGAGCGACGAAGCGAGCAGTCCAGGCGATTCAAGAGTTGCTCGCGAACGTGGATCACGGGCGATGAAGCGACCCTGGCTTGCTCCGCTGGTGCCGCTTTACGCTGCGGGCGTTGCCGCGCGCGGCCTTGTCTTGAAACTTGGGTGGGGGCCGGCGCGGCATCTCCACTGGCCGGTGATCAGCATCGGCAATCTCTCTACAGGTGGAGCAGGCAAGACGCCGTTCGCTATTGCTCTTGCACGGCTGCTCGCTGCCGAGAGATATTCCGTAGACATTCTCTCGCGTGGATATGGTCGGCAGAGCAACGAGCCGGCCCGTGTCCGGGACGACGGGACTGTCGAGGAATTCGGCGACGAGCCACTGCTGATTGCGCGCGAAACCGGCTTGCCGGTCTATGTGGCTCCGCGCCGGTTCGATGCCGGCCAGCTCGCCGAAGCGGAATTCGATGCTTCAGAGCAGCATATTTCTCGCGAAGGCCAATTCTCTGCTGCCCATATATTGGACGACGGCTTTCAGCATCGGCAGCTCGCCCGTGACGTGGATATTCTGCTTTTGGACCGCCTGGACTGGCAGGATTGCCTCTTGCCTGCCGGCAACCTGCGCGAAGGACTGCATTCAGCCAGGCGCGCGGATGTGATTGCGATTCCTGCGGACGACTCGGAACTCGAAACGGAACTTCGCGGATGGGGGTGGAAAGGGCCGGTCTGGCGATTGCTTCGTCGCATGGAGATTCCGGCTATCGACGGTCCTGTCACAGCCTTCTGCGGAATCGCCCATCCGGAACAGTTCTTCAATGGCTTGGAGCAAGCTGGATTGCGGTTGGCCGCGCGGACGGCCTTCCGCGATCATCACCGCTTCACAGCGCAAGACGTGCAAACGCTGGTTTCCATGGCAGGCTCCGCGGGGACGGCCGCGCTCATCACGACAGAAAAAGACGCGGTACGGCTGGAGATGCTGGCCTCCGGTTTTCCGGCAAACTTGCCGCTCAAGACCGCTCGCTTGCGCATAGAAATCGAGAACCAGACCGACGTCCTTGCATGGCTTGTGAACCGACTGTCCTCGTGTCCGGCGAATCCACCGCTGTGAGAAAATCGAAGTTTGCACACGCAATCCAAGTTTCGCTTGCTTGTGGTTCGGTTGGGCGCCATGGGCGACATTTTGCATGCGCTGCCGGCAGTGACGGCCTTGCGAAGCTCGCATCCCGATTGGGTCATCGACTGGGTGGTCGAGCCGAAATGGTGCGCGTTGCTGAGCGCAGCAGGCGCATTGGGTCGTGACACAGGACAGCCCGCTCCTCGGCAGCCGGTAGTCGATCGGGTCCTTCCGGCCTCTGCGAAGCAATGGGGAAAGAGCCCGCTCGCTCGCCAGACAATTCGCGAGTTCATGGCGCTGCGTCGCGCCATACGACAAGGCAGATATGACGCGGCCATCGACTTTCAGGGCGCCGTCCGCTCAGCCGTCTTTGGCCGAATGGCTGGGTCCCGGCTTATCGGTGAGGCCGAGCCGCGCGAATGGGCCGCCCGCTGGTGGTTTACGGACAGGGTCGCGACGCGCGGGGCGCACGTGATCGAGCAGGATTTTGAATTGGCGTCCGCTGTTGCAGGCGAAGAATTGAAGCCGGTGCAGCCTTGGTTGCCATTTGAACCGGGCGCCGAGGCCTGGGCAGATGGGCTGCTTGCATCGACGCGTGGGAAGCGCGTGGTACTCATCAATCCTGGTGCGGGCTGGGGCGCCAAGCGTTGGCCGGTGGAGCGTTATGCCATCGTTGCTGAGGGGCTGATTGGCCGAGGCTTCCGCGTGTTTGTCAATGCGGGTCCGGGTGAAGAGCCAATCGCGGATGTCATCGTGAAGCAAACCAAGGGCGTGGCCACGCAACTCGCACCGTCGCTCGGAAATCTCATTGCGCTGACGCGCCGCGCGGCGCTTGTCATCGCGGGCGACACTGGGCCGCTACATCTTGCCTGTGCGTTGGAGAGGCCCGTGGTCGGCATCTACGGCCCGACCGATCCGCTGCGGAACGGTCCTTTCGGCACGAGATACAAAGTTCTGCGAAGTCCCGGAAGCCGCCGCGATCATACGAGGAGAAGAATGCCTGAGGCGGGCCTGTTGACGATCCAGCCGGACGCGGTGCTGAGTGCGTCCGAAGAATTGCTTCATGCAAAGGCGGCCCTGTGAGCGGCGCAACCACTCCTCCAAAAGTCCGCCCCACGCAGTGGCGGTGGGAGAGAGTGGCGCGGCGGATCCGCGTGCCTCTCGGCTTTGCTGTTGCGGCGCTCTATGTTTTTGAATTATTGCGGAGCACTCCCGAACCGGCTGCCATTGCATGGAGTCTGGCGCTGGTGCTGCCGGGGCTTTGGCTGCGGGGCTATGCTGCGGGTTACGTCAAGAAGAATCGTGAGCTGACGCAGACGGGCCCTTACGCGTACACGCGCAATCCGCTCTATCTTGGCTCGATTTCGATCGCAGCGGGATTCGCTGTCGCGTTGCTAAGTTGGGTCGTGGCAGCTGCCCTTGCGGGGATGTTTCTGCTGATCTATGTTCCGGTGATTGCTTCGGAAGAGCGATTCTTACGGGCAATGTTTTCGGAATTCGATGCTTATTGCCGGCGTGTGCCGCGCCTGATTCCGCGTCTGACCTCTGCCAGAGTTCCCGCCGCGCCAACTCGGTCAGGTGAAGGTTCATCTGAAGGGACCTCCGGCAACTTCTCATTTGCGCTTTACTTACGCCACCGCGAGTACAATTCAGCTATTGGTGCAACACTGCTTTACCTGAGCCTCCTGTTTCTGCGGCCGGCTCTGGCATTGCTGGGGCGCGGGCTGCGATGAGCCAACTAACCAACCAACCGCTGCGGCGAGCCGCTGCCATTCTCTGGGGCCGGGTAAACAATTCCCGCGCCGCATAAGTCAAACCTGAAGGAGCCGAGCCTCACGGTGAAGATTCGCACGGCGGTGAAGACGATTTTTTGTGGCATCGCTCTTGCCGCCATCGCTTACGGCCAGCAATCTCCGCCGCTTCCGCCGCCACGCGCTGGTTTTACCTTCCCGCAGAAGCAAACCCTCACCTATTCGGTTGACTGGCGCGTGTTCCCGGCCGGTACCGCCGTGTTGCACTTTGAAGCAGCGGGCGACCGTGAGCGCGTGAATGCGACGGCCGATACTGTCGGAGCGATCAACCTGATCTTCCACGTGAGCGACCGGTTTCAATCCACTTTCGACCGCGCCAAGGGATGCACGTACGAATTCGACAAGCAGACCGTGGAGGGGCGGCGGCAAATCAATTCGACCCTTCACATCGACTACGGACAATCGAAATCGATACTGGATGAAAAGAACCAGGTGACTGGCCAGACCAAGCATGTCGAGGTGCCCATCCCTGGCTGCATGACCGATCTGTTGACCGGCGTATTTTATGCTGCGTCGCAGCCGATGGAAGTCGGGCACAACTTTGTGCTGCCGGTGGTGGACGCGATGCACAATGTGCCGGTGACGATGAAGGTCGAGGGCCGCGAAGAGGTCAAGACGCCGCTCGGGTCATTCAAGACCGTGCGCGTGCAGCCCACAGCTGCGGCGGGCGTGGTGAAGAACCGCGGCAACATCTGGATCTGGTATACCGACGATGACCGCCATTTGCCTGTGCAGATGCGGGCGCGGCTTTTTTGGGGAACGATCACCTTTCGGCTTACCGCAAATGAAAACAAGTAGGGACTGGTAGTCCTAGCAAGGGCTTCGCGGGGCTAGGCGGCTGCATTGCGATCCGCGAACAATTGTTCATGTGGATCAATTGTTGGAGTAACCATCCAGGTGTACGCGGCCTTTTGTCCGGCTGCGAAAGCCGCGTTGGCCGCACCGCAGGCGCCTTCAGGTGCCTTATTGCATGCGGTAACGCTCGCGCATCAAGCGCTGCAGACGGGGCCAGAAGATCAGGTTGAAAGCGAGTTCCTTGTCGGGAAACATGCCCAGCGCCACGCGGCGGGTGTCGGCGACCATTTCCGATGCCTCTTCGACGGTGACCGACTGATCCTGCGCGATCACCTGCGTCACCATGTTCACCACCATCTGCAGACGGCGGATTTTGCGGCCTTCTTCCTGCAGTTCTTCGGGTGATTGGGTGGGTGTCTGATTGCCAGTGGCAGTGCTGGAAGAGGAAGTTGGGGCGGTGTCGGGCTGCCGCTCCCAGGGAGTCTCCGTTGAACCCATGGGCAAATCCTCCTGGGCATTGGATGAGATTGGCGTGCTTTCTGAGCATCGTAGCATTGCCGCACGAAATTCTGTCGATGTTGTTTCCGGTGGCTGCGGGGAACTTCCACGCGCAGTCAACGTAAAGTGCTTCTAGGCATCAGAGGGAGAATCAGTGCAACTTGCAATTGAAAGCGTGACAAAGCGCTACCGTAAGGGCGTTGTGGCTTTGCGCGAATTTAGTCTCGACTTGAAGCCGGGCGTACTGGGTCTGCTGGGTCCGAATGGCGCTGGGAAGACGACGCTGATGAGCATTCTGGCTACGATCACCAGGGCCACGGAGGGCCGCGTCCTCTGGAACGACACCGACATCGCGCGCGATCCGGATGTGCTGCGATCGGTGCTCGGTTATCTGCCGCAGGATTTCGGCGTTTATCCAAACTTGAGTGCGGTGGAGTTCCTCGAATATTTGGCCGCAGTGAAGGGATTGGACGGCGCTGCCGCGCGGCGGCGCATCGATGAGCTGCTCGACCTGGTCAACCTGGCCGATGTGCGGAAGCGGCCGCTTGGAGGCTACTCCGGCGGCATGCGACAGCGAGTCGGCATTGCGCAGGCACTTCTCAACGATCCCGAGCTGCTGATTGTGGACGAGCCGACCGCCGGTCTTGATCCCGAAGAGCGCGTACGCTTTCGCAATCTGCT
>Ga0182030_10018319_pt1 | contig 13435 bp, 8 predicted proteins | sample 812S3MmetaG_FD_121299 | JGI IMG/M metagenome (GOLD analysis project Ga0182030, IMG submission 121299) | Permafrost microbial communities from Stordalen Mire, Sweden - 812S3M metaG (Illumina Assembly) | ecosystem: Environmental > Terrestrial > Soil > Wetlands > Permafrost | place: Sweden... | reverse complement strand
TTCCTTTGAACAAAATTCAAAAATATCAGTGATGATGCGCATGGATTGGGTCGGCGGAAAAATGTATGTGTTTCTCGCTTCGTACTCTTTGAGAATATCGTTTTGAATTGTGCCCTGCAGCTGCTCTGATTTGGCGCCCTGCCTGATGCCGCATGCGCGATACATAGCGAGCAAAATGGCGCTGGTAGCATTGATTGTCATAGAGGTCGAAACTTTGCTTAGATCGATTCGATCGAATAATCTTTCCATATCAACGAGACTATCGATAGCCACTCCTGTCTTGCCAACCTCACCGAGCGACATCGGGTCGTCTGAGTCGTAGCCCATTTGCGTGGGCAGGTCAAATGCCGTCGACAAACCAGTCTGTCCATTGGCCAGCAGATATCTAAATCGTTTGTTAGTTTCGGACGCATTGCCAAAACCGGCGTACTGTCGCATCGTCCATTTACGTGAGCGATACATCTCTGCGTAAATGCCCCGAGTGAACGGATATAAGCCTGGTTCGCCCAATTTATCTTGCGCTTGCCATTCGGCTAAATCTGCTGGTTTGCCTACATTTTTTGATTGGCTCATTTTAATTGTTTTCCAGAATTAGCATTGGTGGTGGATTGTCCGGGCAAAGCGCTAGGCTTTCGAACGACGTAAAGCCTTATAATTGGGTTTGCACGCTCCTATATTGTAATGGAGGACCTCTTCTGGTGAAGTATTACAACACCATCCTCGAAACAGTGGGCCACACCCCACTTGTAAAGCTCAACAAACTCACAGCCGGCTTGAAACCTTTAATTTTGGCCAAGGTCGAAGCTTTCAACCCTGGTGGATCTGTCAAAGACAGACCGGCTGGCAAAATGATCGAGGAAGCCGAAAAAGCTGGTTTGCTTAAACCAGGTGGCACAATCATCGAGCCTACATCCGGCAACACAGGTACCGGTCTGGCTCAGATAGCTGCTGTTAAGGGCTATCGCTGTATCCTGGTCGTGCCCGATAAAGTCGCTTCCGAAAAAATCAATTTGTTGAAAGCTTACGGCGCTGAGGTTGTAGTTGTACCTACCGTCAATGCTAGCTCTCATGAAAGTTATTATTCGGTTGCTAATAAATTAACCCTGGAGATTCCAGGCGCTTTTCAGCCCAATCAATTCGAAAATCAGAATAATCCTGAATCTCACTACGAAACGACTGGACCAGAAATCTGGGAACAGACCGATGGTAAAATTACTTGTTTTGTCGCAGGGATGGGGACTGGTGGCACCATATCTGGTACTGCGAGATATCTCAAAGAGAAAAATCCCAATATCAAAATCGTCGGTGTCGACCCTGAGGGGTCGATTTATTCAGGGGGTCTCGCTCAACCTTATAAGGTTGAGGGAATTGGCGATGACTTTATCCCCAAAACTGCTCACCTCAATTTGATTGACGAATACGTTCGCGTTGCCGATAAAGACAGCTTTATGACAGCGCGCCGTCTTGCTCGTGAAGAAGGACTGCTTGTTGGCGGTTCATGCGGAACGGCTGTCTGGGGCGCTATGCAGGTGGCCAAAACAATGACCGAGCAAGACGTTATCGTCGTGCTCATGCCCGATGGCGGACGCGGCTATCTAAGCAAATTGTATTCAGACGAATGGATGCGAGGTAACGGATTCTTGCCCACTCCAGAGTATGGGTTTTACGCAAGCGATTTGCTCGAACGCAAAAAATCTCGCGGTACAATTGAACCAATGGTCACGGTCAGACCGACTGATTCGGTGCAAACGGCAATTGATGTTATGCAGAAATATGATATCGATCAAATTCCTGTCGTTACTGAAAATGGCTTGAATGTTGGACATATAAATGATGTAGTCGCTATGCAAGTTGTCTATGAACGCAAAGATGCAGAGCGTCTTGCTATCAGTTCAGTAATGGGACGACCATTTCCTCAACTTGACGTGAATGCCGAAATTGATCAGGTCTATCGCTTTTTCCGTCTGGGCACTGCCATGGTCGTGATCACGGAAAACGACCGAGCTTGCGGCGTTTTGACGAAATTCGACATTATGTCGATGCTCAAAGCGCAAATTGATCAAGTAACCCAAGTAAGTCAGGTCGATATCAAAGACTTGAAGAAGCCTGATGGAAAATCAGCAGATTTGAAAACAAAAGAAAAATCGGGGGCAAAAATATGAAATTTGCAACAAAGGCAATTCACGTAGGGCAGGAGCCTGATGAAACTACAGGCGCCATCAATGTGCCTATTTTTCAAACTTCCACATATGTGCAAGAAGAGATTGGCAAGCACAAAGGGCACGTTTATGCCCGAGTGACCAATCCCACTCGCTCGGCTCTCGAAGAATGTCTGGCTTCCCTTGAAGGCGGAGCCCATGGTTTGTGTTTTTCGTCTGGTTGTGGTGCAACGCACGCTGTCATGACTTTACTCAAAGCCGGTGACCACGTCATTTGCGGCGACGACGTCTATGGTGGCACCTACCGCTTATTCGAGCAGGTGTTGCGCAACTTTGGTCTCGACTTCACTTATGTCGATACGACCGATTTGGCAGCAGTTGCGGCGGCTTTCAAACCGAACACACGCATGCTGTGGATCGAAACGCCAACCAATCCGTTGCTTTTGCTGGCTGATATTGAAGCTCTGTGCAAAATTGCCAAATCAGCTTCTACTGCCGAAAAGGTCATCACCGTTGTCGATAACACTTTCGCCAGCCCCTATTTGCAAACGCCACTGGCGCTTGGAGCTGACATTGTCGTGCACAGCACTACTAAATATCTGGGCGGTCACAGCGATGTGATCGGCGGAGCTGTTGTAGTGGACGACGCTAAGCTGAATGAGCGTTTACGTTTTATTCAAAAGTCGGTCGGCTCAATACCTGGTCCGATGGACTGTTACCTCGTTTTGCGTGGTATCAAAACTCTGGCTGTGCGCATGCGCGCGCATCAAGAAAATGCCATGGCCATCGCCAAGTTCTTAGAAAAGCATCCTGCTGTCGAAAAGGTTATCTATCCTGGATTACCCAATCATCCTCAGCATGAATTAGCTAAAAAGCAAATGAGTGGTTTTGGTGGCATGCTCTCGATTGTCGTCAAAGGCGGCGTTGAAAGAGCCAATGAATTACTGCGCAGCACCAAATTATTTTCTCTGGCAGAAAGTCTTGGTGGTGTTGAGTCATTGATTGGCCATCCAGCGACGATGACGCATGCAGCTATTCCAAAGGCTGACAGAGACGCTCGCGGCGTCGTGGAAAATCTGGTGCGCTTATCGGTGGGCATCGAGGATTGCGACGATCTAATTAAGGACCTCGACAATGCATTGAGCAAAGTTCAGGTTGCAGCGGGAGCGAAAGTCTAAATCGATGTTGAAAAAAATAACGCTTGCGTCATCGGCTTTTGCTCTGACGCTAACATTGACATGTGGTATCGGTAATAATTTGGCGGTCGCTCAGGATTCAACTACGGTCATGCCGATGGATACTACTGCGCCGGAAAAAGCGGCTGGCGGTCCTGTTGAGACAGCGCCAAAGCAAATTCCGCCAAGCGAAAACGGAGACGATATCAAACTGAAGGGTGGCGCAAGCGTTGTTCACATTGAAATTGGCAACGTCAGAGACGTACAAATCGATATCAAACGTGCAAAGGCCAATGCCAATCATTTGTTCGACGAAATGACGAGACACCCTATCACCAGCTACAACGCTATCAACACTATGGGCCCGGTGATGATGACTTTCATCGAGCCTACCTTTGATATGAAAGAAGTTTTGCCAGCCAGACAAAAATGGGTGGAATTGTATATGGCGCAAATTGCACCAACAGTTGCTTTGATCAAAGAAGATTTCGATGCAATTAATGCCGGTCGCAATACCTTGCAATATCCAGTTGGTGATAAAGAAAAGTTGGACGAGCATTTGAACGAGTGTTTCAAGCAAGTCGATGCGGCCTCAGCTGCCGCCGCTGTTCTACAGACTTTGACTGCAGCGCCGCCTTACGACAATCTTGCTGTCTCTAAACAAGCAGTCGTTCTGGCCAAGTCTTTAGACGAAATGGACAAAGCGACAAAGCATTTAATTGGTGAATTGAAGAAAGGTCAAGATCGCTAACATTTAGTCTAGATTCACTTCGATCTGGCGCTTCCAGGATTTAATAAAAGCGCTGTGACCAGTTCACACTTCTATGAAGCGTTACCACGCAGATTCGTAGTAACGCTTCGCCCTGTGCGGGTTTCGCGATGCTCCAATATTAAAGCGTTTTTGAGGGTGGTTAAGCGTCGTCAATGCGTTTATCTCACTTGAATAATCAATGCTTGATAGGGTTCAAGCTTAAGATTCTGCAATTGCTTTTGACGTTGTTTGTCTGCCAGAGAATTGAGTAGAACATGACCGGATTTCGCTTTTATGTCCTGTGGCTTTAAGTCGAAACTGACTGTTTGACTGATTTTGGACATATTCAAGATAACCAGTATATTTTCTGAGTCGCTTTGACGCAAATAGCTCAAGACATTTGGATCGTCGACATTGAGTGGTACATATTTGCCTTTGATGAAAGCCGAATTGGATTTCCTGAGCGCCGTCAGTTTTTCATAGAATAGAAGCAGCGACTCTTTGTCACGTATCTCATTCCAAACGTTATGAGTCGGATAATTCAGAGCGACTGGCACCCAGGGATGCCCCGTGCTGAAACCAGCATTTAACGAATCGGTCCATTGCATCGGCGTGCGTTCGCCATCACGTCCTTTTTCTTTTGGCCAGCCGATTTTGCCAATTGGATCTTGCACGTCTTCTCTTTTGAGAGGATCATAATTTTCCATACCGATTTCTTCGCCGTAGTAAAGAATTGGTGTGCCTCGCAAAGTGAGAATCATGGCCGCTACAACCTTGGCGATTTTATCGTTGTTAATGCCATCGGCATAACGACTGAAGGCGCGTCTGCGGTCGTGATTGCTCATAACGTAGACAGGCCAGCCGTGGGCTGGATTACTGTCCCAGGCGGCGATTTTTTTGCGAAATTCGGGTGCCGAAACGGTGGCTGTATCTGGAATGAAGAAGTTCATTGGCAATTGAATTTCGTCGGCGTTTTTGCCGTACATTTGCGAAATTTGAGCAACGTCCTCGCCAAATGTTTCGCCCACTAGCACTCTCTTTCCAGGAAAAATATTTTCGCTATATGAATTGCAAGTCGAACGTAATTCACGCAGAACATCATGGACTTCAGGAAAACGATCGTTGTATTTATGCTCCATGACAGGATCGCCAAAAACATTTTTTTCTTCTTTAACTGGATTGTCCGGCAGACTTGGATCTTCATACAAGGTAGTGATAGCGTCCAGTCGATAACCTGCCACACCTTTGTCCAGCCAGAATCGAACGGCGTCAAACATGGCTTTTTTGACTTCCGGGTTGCGATAGTTCAAGTCTGGTTGTTGTGGATAAAAGAAGTGATAGTAGAACTGTTTTGTTTTTGGCGAAAACTCCCAGGCTGAGTGACCAAAACAGGATTGCCAGTTATTCGGTGGACCGTCATTTTGGCCGTCGCGCCAGATGTACCAGTCTCGTTTGGGATTTGTTTTGCTTTGGCTTGATTCGATGAACCACGGATGTTTGTCCGATGTGTGATTCATTACAAGGTCCATCACGATCCTAATATTTCTCTTTTTTGCTTCGGCGATCAATTTTTCAAAATCAGCCATAGTGCCGTATTCAGGGGCAATCTCAGTATAATTGGAGATGTCATAACCAAAATCCACTTGTGGCGATGGATAGCAAGGTGTCAACCAAATGGCACCGACGCCCAGTTTTTTGAGGTAGTCGAGTTTGGCTGTGATGCCGTTGATATCACCGAGACCGTCACCATTAGAGTCATTAAAGCTGCGAGGGTAGATTTCGTAGAACACTGCATGTTTCCACCATTCATCTTTGACTGCGCTGTCTTTTTTCGCTTCAGTTTTAGTTTCAGTCTTGTGATTTGTGGTTAACGAAGCGGTGTGCGCTGAATTGGCTGCAAAGCCGGAGGTCATTGCGTTGGAGCTTGCCGCAATGATCAGTAATGCCGTTAGCGCTGTCCCGATTCTGCCTGTTTTTGTCATTGCTCTCGAAATCTCTTTTCATCTATAGTAGCTAATTAATCTAATGAGAACGAACCAACCCGTGCAATTGATTGGTTCAGAAACATCTGCTTAGTCTACAAGACTGCGCCTCTCTTTATTTCTCAGGATTTACTATGGCTAGCTCGGCGCAGCTGTTCTTGTGTCTTTTTTTTATGCTTTCGATTTTTTAAAGCCATTTCTCATTATTCGTCGTTTACGAATGGTTCTATTTACTTGTATGCATAGTTTCAGTTGGTTAGGATCAACACCTAGCTCTTAGTCTGATCTTTCTCAGGATTCGGTTGAGGGGTCTCTTTAAGTCTTTTCGAGGGGTTTTTAATGACTGCTACTCAAACAATCGTCGATACGACCGTGTTGGAAGAAGTTGTGCACTGGATTCGCACACTCAAAGATGTCGGCGTTTCACCAGACAAGGCTGCTGAAGTGACCAGCCAGTTTTTCCTTGCAGCCGTTGAGTTGGCTGGAGACGAAGAAGAAGAGGAATACTACGAAGAATAATTCTTCTAAATTTGTTTTACGCACCGGCAAGCTGTCCATAAAGTACAAGCTTGCCGGTGTGTTTGCATGTTTATTTGTCTGTGTAGTTGTATGTTTATATGCTCTGACTGGCTGCTCCAGCTACGATGCGCGAAATAAAGATCCTCGTCATTTGACGACCATGATTTCGGTTGAAGGTTCAGACACGATGATGTCTTTATTGAAGACCTGGTCTGAAAGTTTCAAGCAAAGTCACCCTAATACACCAATATCAATGACAACGGCTGATTCAGGTGGTGGCATTGCCGCGTTGATTAACGGCACGACGGACATGGCTCTATCTTCGCGAGATTTGACCGACGCCGAAATTGCCACCGCCAAAATGAAGGGGACTCACCTGCTCAAGGCGACAGTGGCCCTCGATGCCATCGCCGTAATTGTTAATCCATCCAATCCGGTTTCATCGTTGAGTCTCAATCAACTTAAGAAGATCTATACCGGCAAATTTACGGACTGGCAGCAAGTAGGCGGCAAAAAGCAGCTCATTTCAGCTTATTCGAGAGAGACAAATTCTGGCACATACGAATATTTTCATGAACATGTCATGGCTAACGTGAAAGATGCAAGCATTGTGCGGCGAATGCCCTCTATCGAACGCCTGGTCGAGGTCGTGGCTAAAGACTCAGGAGCTGTAGCTTATGTCGGACTTGGTCATGCTCTTGCTCAGAATAATCGAGTCAAAATTGAAGATATTTGTTTGATTGACGGAGGACCTGCTGTGCAACCGTCGCAAACTTCAATTACAAACAATTATCCGCTCAGCCGTCCTCTGCTTGTTTTTACCGATGAGAATGCCAAATCTTCGGTAAAAGAATTCGTTGACTTTTGCGTAAGTTCGGCCGGGCAGAACCTTGTTCATCAAACAGGTTATGTTAGAGCGCATTGAGAGCTTGCAAAAAGGCTGGAAAAGGCTTCATTGCGAATCTAAAGAAGCAAACTTCAAATTAGAGCTGTAGAAAGAAAACCATGGCAGAATAAATCTGCTGGTCCATGCTTGTGTGGTGATTGTGGTCGATTTTTTGCAGGCACTTAATAAAAAAGTCCTTATTTTTGATGGGGCTATGGGCACCTGCATACACAACTACGACTTGAGTCTTGATGACTACGCCGGCTACGAAAATTGTCCTGAAATTCTCGTTGAGAGCCGTCCTGATGTAATTAGCGAGATTCACGAATCATATTTGAAGGTCGGCTGTGACGCTGTCGAAACTGATACATTCGGTGGCTCGCCTGTAGTTCTTGCAGAGTTCGATCTCGCTCATCGCAGTTACGAACTCAATTTAAAAGCGGCTAAATTAGCTAAAGAAGTGGCTTCTAGTTATTCGACGAAAGATAAACCGCGCTTTGTCTCCGGTTCAATTGGACCGACCACCAAATTGCCGTCTCTAGGTCATATCAGCCTGATCGACATGAGCAGAGCCTATTATGAACAGATACGTGGACTGGTCGACGGTGGTTGCGATGTTTTGCAATTTGAAACCGGTCAAGACTTGTTACAGGCAAAAGCGGCAATCATAGCCGCTCAAGACTATGGCAAGGTAATTGGTCGGCACATTCCGATGATCGTGCAAGTGACTATCGAAGCTCCGCCTCTGGGCACGATGCTGGTCGGCTCAGATATTACCGCTGCATTGACGACGCTTTCGAGTTTCCCGATTGATGTAATTGGATTGAATTGCGCAACTGGTCCCAACGAGATGATTGATGCTGTCTCGTATCTGTGCAGAAACAGCGCTAAAGCTGTCTCCGTCTTGCCCAATGCCGGGTTGCCAGAAAATATCAACGATCAGACTGTTTATAAGTTGACGCCGCAACAACTGGCTTTTTCGCTGAAAAAATTCGCCACCGAAATTGGTGTCAATATTATTGGTGGATGTTGCGGTACGACGCCAGAGCATTTGAGAGTTGTTTGCGAAACTGTAGGCGAAGTCGCGCCCCTTGTCCGCGAGATTGAGCACACTCCGTCTGTAGCCAGTATTTACACCGCTGTTGCCACGCACATCGATCCTGCTCCATTGATTGTAGGTGAACGCACCAATACCAATGGCAGCCGTAAATTTAAACAACTTTTGCAGAAAGAAAATTGGGACGCCATGGTCGCCATGGCTCGCGATCAAGAGCGCGAAGGCGCCCATGTTCTCGATGTCTGCACTGCTTACGTTGGTCGCGACGAAATTCGCGATATGACGACGCTAGTAAAACGTCTTAACACCGAAATGCAATTGCCGCTAGTGATCGATACTACTGAGTATTCAGTTATGGCGGAGACACTGCCTTTGATTGCTGGCAAACCAATAGTCAATTCCATCAACCTGGAAGATGGCGTACAAAAAATGTTAGACAAAGTGGCTCTCATCACAAGATATGGCGCCGCTGCAGTCGCTTTGACCATCGACGAGAGTGGCATGGCTAAAACTGCCGAGAAAAAACTTGAAGTCGCTAAACGTATTTATGATCTCGCTCTTGAAGCAGGCATGGCAGCAGAAGACCTCACCTTCGATGCTTTGACTTTCACTCTTACAACTGGCAATGATGACGACCGCCAGTTGGGCATTGAAACACTAAAGGGTATCAAGCTGATTAAAGAGAATTTGCCAGGCGTGCGCACTATTCTTGGTGTCAGCAATATTTCGTTTGGATTTGACGCACATATAAGACCAATTCTTAATTCTGTTTTTTTGCATTATGCAGTAGAAGCTGGTCTCGACATGGCCATCGTCAATGCTCAGAAGATTCAACCGCTTTATAAATTTGACGATGAGGAAGTGGCATATCATCGCAAATTGATTTTTGATGAAAGAACCGAATCTTATGATCCTTTATTTGCTTTGCTCGATTATTACAAGGCTAAAGGCACCACAAAAAGTACTGAATCAAGCAGTGCTCAGTCAAAAGAAATTGAGGATGTGCTGAAGCAACGTGTTATTGACGGACATCGCGTCAATCTGGAAAAAGACTTGGAGAAAGCGCTTCAAAAGTACAAGCCACTCGAAATTATCAATACTATTTTGCTGGAAGGAATGAAAGTCGTTGGCGAATTATTTGGCTCCGGTAAGATGCAATTGCCATTCGTTTTGCAATCTGCCGAAACTATGAAGGCTGCCGTTTCTTATCTAGAACCATTGATGGATAAGGTGGAAGGGTCCAATCGTGGCTCGATGGTGCTAGCTACTGTCAAAGGCGATGTGCATGATATCGGCAAAAATCTGGTTGATATCATTTTGACGAATAACGGCTATAAAGTCTGGAATTTAGGTATTAAACAGCCAATCGACAATATTATCGCCGCAGCTATTGAGCATAAAGCCGATTGTATTGGCATGAGTGGCTTGCTTGTTAAATCTACAGTAATAATGAAGGAGAATCTCGATATTCTCAATCAGCGTGGCATCAATGTTCCCGTCATCTTAGGCGGTGCCGCGTTAACTCGTCGTTATGTGGAAGAGGATTGCAGGCGTATTTACAAAGGCAATTTGTTCTACGCGCAAGATGCTTTTGACGATTTACACATCATGGAAGCGCTCGCTGCAAAGGCTGACTTAACGCCATTTTTGACATCAACTAGAAAAAATCAATCGGTCGAAACAGTCGCTAATAAAGCGATGGAAAGCAAAGACGATAAAGTCGGGCCAGATGATGACGGCGATTTACCAGCTGATGGCAGGAAAGACGCTAAATTAGCGCTAGCGCAGAAGGCTTTGCGGGAAGTTGTGCCAGCGAATGTTTTGCCTTCGACTCCTTGTAAGCCCCCTTTTTGGGGAGCACGCATTTTTGAAAAGGTGTCTCTGTCTGAGATTTTTGAGTATGTCAATGAGAATGTTCTTTTTCGTGGACAGTGGCGCATCCGCCAGGGACAATCATCTCAAGCCGAATATCAAAAGTTGCTCGACGAAAAAGTTCGTCCGGCTCTTGCTGAATTGAAAGAACGTTGTATTAGAGAAAATCTGTTACATCCAAAAGCTGTTTATGGATACTTTCCCTGCCAGTCACAAGGCAATGACCTGATTGTCTATCGTGAAGATCAAAAAACTGAATGGCTGCGTTTCCAATTTTTGCGTCAGAGCTACGGTCGTCGATTGTGCATCGCCGATTTCTTTGCTTCAGTCGATAGCGGCGTTATCGATGTTCTTCCCGCTCAGATAGTAACGATGGGCGATTATGCATCTCAGCACGCACAGGAATTATTCAAGGCCAATCAGTACACTGATTATCTATATTTTCATGGACTCTCAGTGGAGTCGGCCGAAGGCCTGGCCGAAGTTATGCATAAGCGGGTGCGAAAAGAACTTGGTATCGGCGACGAAGACGCTTCCGAAAAAAGCAAATTGTTCCAGCAAGGTTACAGGGGTACTCGTTATAGCTTTGGCTATCCCGCCTGTCCCAATTTGGAAGACCAGGGGCAACTTTTTGAATTGCTCAATGCCGAAAAAATTGGACTGAAATTGACAGAAGAATTTGAGATTGTGCCTGAACAAAGTACGTCAGCAATTATAGTGCCGCATCCGGAAGCCAAATATTTCAATCTGCTCAGTACGCCAGTTGCTCAGACAGCGGATGTAGATTGATCTTGGTTTAGCAGTGATTGCGTTCGAAGTAAATAGGTTGGTTAAGCAACCTATTTACTTCAACTCATGGCCAGGTCAAATAAGTGCGAATTTGATTGCGAGCGGCATTGATAACGCCGTTTGAAAACTTGCCGTTTTTGCCAGCGCTCCCCTTGAGAATGTCTTTGGCTTTCTGGGCGACGAAACTGTCTTTATCACCTTTGATCACTTCCAATATTTCAATTGGGCAATTGCAATTAAAAGTGAGTTTGATTTTTACGTTCGGATCAACGTCTCGAACAAGAGACCAGAGAGCGTGTAAGGGTGTATTTGAATTTTCTGCCACTGCCGCTCGAACGCGTGCATTTTCGTGATTGGCTAATTCGCCAAGCCTGGCTGCAGAAGTTGTGTCTGCCCTTGCTGTCATTTCCAGGACGGCAATGTCCTGGTCAACCGGGGTTTTTGCCGTACGTTTGAGTAGTGCGTCGATACGTTCTCTGGCCGATTGAGTTGTTTTTTCGTCCAGTTTTGTGGCATTTTCGCCCAATTTCCGTTTAAGATTGTTCGATGAATTCTGAGCAACCCATGCCACCAGTTGGTTGCGATCCTTAGTCAGTGCGCGCAAAATGTCTAATGGAGTATGTGTGCTTTCGGCCAGGCTGTAACGAATGCTGGCCTCATAATCTCTAGCTAATAGCCATAGCGTTTCGCTGTTTGCGCTTTGATTGCGAGCGACCGCGGTGCGGATATGAGGATTTTCGTGACCGGCCAGACGTGCGAGCGTAGCCGCTGGAGTATCAACACTTTGTGCTATCAATTTTAGAGCATGCTCTGGAGATGTACGGTAAGCAAAGCGCTCTTCGATTTTTTCATGCGTGTCGTTTTCTGCGCGTTTGGCTTTTTCGTTCGCGTTTAATTGAGCTTCTCTGGCTGATTCTTTGGCGTCTGTTGCTCTGACTTCTTCGCTGGGTTGAATGGTGGCTTTGTATTCCACTGGCGCTGACTTCGGTGCAGCGATTCTCTTTGCACGCATCGCGGCAGGGACTACTTCTGTGTCGCGTATCTTCATCTTGGCTGGACGAAGCGGAGGCTCCGGTGACGTCTGTAAGTGTGGGACTGGAGTTTCCGACAACTTATTTTTTTCAATTGCTTGTAAAGCTTGCAGTCGCGCGTGTGTTTTGGCCGCCACCGTAGCAGCTGCCCGAGCGGCAACTTGTGCGGCCCTTTGCGCTGGCGTAAGCTGTATCAATGGCTCAATTGAAGGTTTAAGTAAATTGATGGCCAGTTCTTCCAGCGCACTGTTGCTCATTTCTTCGTGATTATCTTGACAGTTTTGAGCGTACACAACTTCAGCCGGCAGGTTTTCGACGTTCTGATTTTCGACGGTCAGGTTTTCTACTTCTGTGTATTCAATTTCTGCAATCTTTTCAAGTGTGCAGAAACTTCCCATCAAAGGCTCAGAGGGGCTCCAGTGAGCAGCAATTTGGGTAGTCGACTGAGCGTCACAATGGTCATCGACCAGTTTTGCTAACTGGATATTTCGAAGAATGAGCCCGCGCTTTTGTAATTGCTCACGCACAATTTCACTGCGACGCAAGGCTTCTCTTCTCTCTTCATCCTCTACAGCCAGAACTTTCAGCGATTCTTTACAAGGCAGATATTTTTCGTCTTGACCATGTGACTTACTCCAGCGTGTTCCTGTTGCGCGCGGATTGTGCCCATGGCTAGACGAAGCGGTATGAGAATCTGCTTTGCTTAATGGATTGGCGTTAGAATTTACCCAGGCTTGATCACTTGCTTCGATAATCACTTCTCTGGAGCGTTTCAAGCGTTGTTTGATGGTCTTTCTCACGCCGCGACTGAATGCCGCTGTAGTAAATGCTATAAGTTTTTGAAAGATCGAAAACATGCTCGCCCACGCAAAAGACAGTTTATGCCTGTAGAAAATTTTCTTGAAATGCTAATAGCCAAGATCAATCTAACCTATATAGATGGGATGCGCGTTATGGTCAGCCTATAAAACTATGTTGGATTTCTTATACACGAAACAGTGAATTTTCCACAGGCGCACAATCTTCGAGGATGCTCAAGCCCTTCTTTTGGAAGAGTATTTATTTCCCATACAAAGTTATATAGAAAAACCAATAGTCTAGGCTATATGTCTGGGGCAAGATGTCTTTGAGGACAGGCGAGCATTTGTCTATCCAGAGTTGTTTATCTCAGGCGCTAACTGTATGAAGTGTGACACCATCGCAGACCTTGAAGG